>ERZ773110.2918-NODE-2918-length-10498-cov-3.681030_pt1 | contig 10498 bp, 8 predicted proteins | sample MGYA00580568_ERZ773110 | MGnify/ENA primary metagenome ERZ773110 (study PRJEB29015, sample SAMEA2737870) | human gut metagenome | biome: human gut; feature: human-associated habitat; material: faeces | place: China | collected 2012 ... | reverse complement strand
GAAGTCCCGCCTGCATCGCCAGAAAGCGGCAGGACGCGTCCTGATACAACTGATCTGACTGCTGGTACGCCCGCGCGGCTGCCTGAAATTTTTCCTGGCGTTTTTCCAGTGACTTCCTCCATGTCCGCTCCGCTTCACAGCATTTCCCTAACTCCTGCAAAACCGCCTGGCGCCGTTCCATCTGCTCCCGCCGTCCCCGGCATTCTGCCAGGGCAGCGCGCGCCTCTACCGCCTCCCGCTCCTGGTTTCGAAGTATTTCTTCCTGTGTACGGCACGTTTCCAGCTGATTCTGCATTTTTTTCAGGTTTTGGGTCAGAGCCGTCCGCTGATGTTCCAAAGTTTCATATGCCTGCCGTTTTTTCTCCTGCTCCGCATAGAGCGGAAGCGCATCCTGCATCCGCCAGATCTGATCCTCCAGCTCCGGTTTCCGGCTCTCATAGGCTGCGGCAGCTTCCCGGCGCCTAGCCTCCATCTCCCGTCCAAATGCTTCCAAACGGCTCTTTTCTTCCAGTACCCGTTTTTCCTTTTTCACAAGCTCCAGATGGTTCTGTCCGGCGGCAAGCTTCTGGATTGCATTCTCTTCCAGTCTCCCCGCCTCTTCCTCGATCCTCCGGCTTTCCTCCGACAACTGATGCAGAAATGCAAGCAGTTCCGCTCCATTTGTCCGGTACCGCTCTTTCAAAGACTGCCATCTTTCTTCCCACTCCGGAGCTACCGCCTCCTCCGTCCTGGGAACCGTCACCTGCCGGATGACTTCCTCGCACCGGGTCTTGTTATCCTCCAGCCTTCCATACAGCGTCCGATCTGCCTCCCGCAGCTTCTGCTGGATTCTACCGTAGATCCCGGTATGGAAAATGCGCGAAAATATCTCTTTTCTTTCTTTGGAGGATGCATGGAGCAGACGGATGTATTCGCCCTGCGCGATCATCGCGATCTGCGAAAACTGATCGCGGTCCACGCCCACGATCGCCCGGATCTTCTCATCGATCTCACGGATCCGGCCGGACATCTCACTTCCATCCGGCAAAAGCAGAGACGCTTTCGGCGCCACACTCGTCGCCGTGTATGCGCCGTCCTTATTTTTCCGCTTGCTGAGGCGCGTGTATGCCGGACTGCGGCGGATCGTATAATCCTGCCCCTTATCCTCAAACGTCAGTTCCACCCAGGTCTCCGCGTCCTCCGGTGCATACTGGCTGCGAAGCATCGCGCCCTCTCTCCCGACGCCGCTCGCCGCCCCGTAGAGCGCAAACGAGATCGCGTCAAAGATCGTCGTTTTGCCTGCCCCCGTATCGCCCGTGATCAGGAACAATCCCGTCCCCGCCCGTTCGAAATCAATCTGCGTCACGCCCCCATAAGAGCCAAACGCCGACATTGTAAGCAGCTTCGGTTTCATACGCGTTCCTCCTCCTCTGCCTCTTCCACCATGCGCGCCAGAATCGTCTCCTGTTCCTCTGTCATCGGGCAGTGGCGCACCGCCTCATAAAAAGAGGCAAATGCCTGAAACGGCGTCACCGCCCCTGTTTCCTCCGGTTCTTCCTCCAGTCGTTTCCGCGTCCTCTCATTGTCCACCCGGATCTCCAAAATATGCGCAAATAACTCCTCCAGGCGCTCCCGGAAATCGTACATTTCTTTTTCGTCCGTCAGGACCACGCTCACATACGCGTCCGCGCGTCCGCTTCCATCCGGCATCTTTTCCATCGTATCTGAAAGCAGCTTGAGTTCTTCCAGTGTCCCCCGCACGCGCTTTACATCGGGATGGCAGAGAATCGGCAGACGGCGGATCTGAGGCTCACTTCCTTTTTCTCCCAGTTCCACCACCGTGATCCCCTTCTGATGGTGTTCTTCACTGATCGAATATTTGTACGGCGTCCCACAATAGCAAAACCGCTCCTGCCCTACCTTCTGTGCCCCGTGGATATGCCCTAACGCCGCATATTCAAACGGTTCCAGCACCGACGCATCGATCGCATCCAATCCTCCGGAGGTCAGCACCGCCGTCTCCGAATCGCAGGTTTCCGGATTCTGACCGTTCCAGACAAAAAACTGGTGCGCCAGAACCACATTGCGCTCCTGCTTCCGGATCGTCTCCCGCGCCAGGAGTTTCTGGAATGCATCGGTATAACCATTGGTGTCAAACAAATGGCGCACATGACCCGGACGGATAAACGGTACCAGATAAAAATGAACCGGTCCCCACTCATCTGTAAGTGTGACCTGCTTTAAATACTCCGTCCGATCTGCCGGCGGCAGCGCCGCGATATGGATCTGGTGGCGTGCCAGAAACGATGCGCCATACGCCAGCCGCTCCGGTGAATCGTGATTTCCCGCAATGATCAGGATCTCCGTTCCCGGACAGCGCCCGGATAGCTCGGTCAGAAACCAGTCAAAAAGCGTATACGCTTCCCCCGCCGGGACCGATTTATCATAAATATCCCCGCATATCAGAATCGCATCCGGCTTCTCTTCCTCCGCATATTTAAGTATCTGCAAAAACGCATTCTTCTGGCTCTCGCGCAGGCTATAGCCATTTAACATTTTCCCGATATGCAGATCAGAAAGATGAAATAGTTTCACGCAGGCACACCTCCTTTTTCTTTCTTTGATCCACTGTTTTTTTGATTTCCAATTTTTTCCGCTTAAACATATAGACATTTTCCGGACATATATGGCAAAAAGCGCCGACACATCGAACCACTTCCCGTGCCAGCGCCTTTTTTGGTTACTGTGAACCGTTACCTTTTTCTGTTTTGTTCTTCACTCTTAATCCAGCTGGATCAATGCCATAAAGACCAGATCTTCATCTCCGGTATTGGCAATGCCATGACCACAGCCATCCGGCGTGAAGGTCTTATCGCCGACGGTAACCGGACGTTTCGTTCCATTATCATCGTACTCGCCCTGTCCCTTGATGATATAATACGTCTCGCTCTCGCCGTGGTGCTCATGATAGCCCAGGGAACATCCCGGTGCGATGGTTACCTCGGCAAACATCTTACATTTTGCATTTAACTCATTGTCATCCAGAATGTATTTTACAACTACCTGTCCTTTACCGCCGTTCGCATTTTCCTTAACAACTGTCTTCATGCTGTTTCCTCCTCATCCTGTGCCATTCTTTCAGATTCGTTCGACACTGTTTTTCTATGGAGTATTATAAGCGATTTTTTCCTCAACTTCAAGCTCTCTACTTAAGGGCAATCCGCATTTGTTGCAGTTCAGAAAATTCCTACTTGCTAAGTTCAATCCGCATTTCTAACTCGCTGTACGGAATTGTTACCTCCGGGAATCCTTCCGCATACGATGCAATCTCATACGGCGCATAATAGAAAACCACGCCCGTCTCGCTCAGATAAAACGGCGATTCGTAGCTGATGCCGTCTGCCACCGTATGTTCCAGATCCTCCGGTGATTCAAAGGCAAAATTTGTCTTTTCCGCCAGCTCCCGGAATGCCGCACCAACCTTCGCCTGCAGCTCCTCCACCGGATTCTCAACCACATCGCTCAAAGACAGGCGTGCCCCCGTTTCCCGGTCAAAGACAAAATACTGGCGGAACGGCGTTCCGTGTGCGCCGCCCGTATATTCGTATCCATCCGCACGGACACAGACATAATGATCATCCAGATACGTAATCGCGTCATCTCCGTCGATCGTAAGCGCCATCGAATAGACCGGCTGCGCTGCATCCGCCTCCTGCGGAAGTGTCTCTTCCTCCGATCCGTCCGTATCGATGCTCATCTCCGTATCAAGATTCATGGAATCCGTCCGCGCCGCCGACAGAACCGACGCCTGCAGCTCCTGCATCGTCTGGTTCATCGCCTCGACCGCATCGCCCTCTCCGTCAAATACCAGCCGTTCTGCGTACACACTTCCCAGCTCCCGGCTTCCATCCGCACTCTTTAACGTCTCCGACTGCGCCTCGACATGCCCCAGCTCCCGGATCGGAGACTGGAACAGAACCGGCTCTAACAATGTCACTTCCCCGCCTGCCGCATCATCCAGCGTTTTTTCTCCCAGATAAACGCCGTAATCCTTAAACTGCTGGCAGTATGCCTGATTTCCCGTCACATAAAAATTACCATACATAGAAAAATCATTCGTCATGCCCGGCTCTTCCTCGACCGTAAAAAGCGCATTCTGCGCCTCGGCGGCATTTGCCGCTGCATCTGCCTTAGCATCCGCCGCAATCCGCTTAAACGAAAATTTTCCCGTGCTGATCTGGGACGCCTGATTTTCCATCAGGTACAAATATCCGTCCTGATACTGCACCAGGCTGATATTTTCCGCCGTCTCATATAAAAGCGTCCGTTTTTCCGGGTCAGAGACCTCATAGCGGTAACACTGCGTATTTCCATTGCCATCCCGAAGCAGGGCAAAGAATGCGTCCTTCGCAAACAGCACCGACGATGTATTCGTAATATCCGAAATCTCCCTCGGATGGCTGCCGTCCACATCCGCAATCACCAGGCAGGTTTCATTCTGCACCGGCATATACCCAAACTGTTCCATATAATATGGAAGAATCCCATTAAACAGCTCGCTGCAGCCTGCCGGAATCTCCCCGTAGATCGTGTCTGACGGTGACAACTCTCCCGCTGTTTTGCCATTCTCATCGAGCATATAAATGACATTCATGTTGTAACCCTTGACATACAGGCGGTTCTTTGACGCATAGAGCACCGACGGCTGATCCGTCAGATCCGCTAAATGCTCTTCCACACCGCTCTCCAAATCCAGCCGGTACAGCCCATAAAGCTCCGTGCCCTGTGTGCTGCCACTCTCCGCCTGTATCCGATCAAAATACAGCCCGCCTCCGTAGACCCAGAAGGTGCTGTTTTCATCTCCTGTGTCAAACTGGCAGAGCGTCTTCATCTCGCCTGTCTCCTTCGAAAGGGAACGGATCTCCGTGCGGTATTTGAGGTACAGCATGCCATTCTCCTCCAGCACCCGATCCGCCGCTCCGAGCGCCGTGCTGACCGCGCCCTCCGTTTCCTCTGCCGCCTGTGTCTGCGCTGTTGTCTCAGCCGCCGGTGATTTTTTGCACGCTGACAGGGCTGCCGAAGCAGCAATCAAAAACATCGAAGCCGCCAGCACTGCCCTATACCCTGTCTTTTTCTGAACCTTTTTTCTCTGGTTCTGCTCTGTTCTTCCCTGATTCTGTTTCATTTCTTCCCGTTTCCACTCTTTCTGAGCCATCCGTCCAAACTCCCCACACTTTTTCTATTTTTCATCGGACCTGCGTCCGCTTTTTCTTCTGAATACAGGCGGAAATGGTGAATCCATCCCCGCCTGTCATACAGTGTACCCTGTTTTTTTTGCAATGTCAAAAGGTGTTCCAATATATTAAGTTATATTAATGAAACTGTAAGATTACAGTGCGCGGGTCTTTGACACCTGCATACCAGCTTTATGAGGCAATCGGCATTCCTACTGCAAATTATCCGGTCCGAATCCCATCGGTAGAAGCTCCGCCAGTGTATAGACCTTATATTCCTTCACCGAACGTGCCAGAATGATCTGAAACGCATCCTCATGGCAGAATTCCTTCATCACCTGACGACACACGCCACAGGGCGCACACCAGTCAAATTCCGAAGCTCCTTCCGGGCCTCCCACAACTGCAATCGCTGTGAAGCTGCGTTCACCCTCACTGACTGCCTTAAAAAAGGCAGTGCGTTCCGCGCAGTTTGTCGGTGTATACGCCGCATTTTCAATATTGCAGCCACGGTAAATCCCGCCTTTTTCAGTCAGCAGAGCCGCCCCCACCTGAAAATGAGAATAGGGTGTATAGGCCATTTTCCGTGCTGCGAATGCTTCCTCGATGAGTGTTTCTATCCTCTCATTATTCATTCTTCGCATCCTCCTGAATCAAGATACGGATGGCTTCCACCGCTGTCCGGATTGCTGCCTCTGTATCATGGGCCTGTTCATTGGACAGACCTTTTTTCGCCCGCTCCTGATTAGCCAGAACCAGGAAGCAGGCACCTACACGCACCCGAAGGAAGCTGCCTGCGATAAACAATGCTGCTGACTCCATCTCCGATGCCAGGCATCCCATCCGAAGCCATGCCTGCCACTTATTTTCAAGCTCATAGCTGACCGGCATCACCTCCGGCTCATGCTGTCCAAAGAAGGAATCCTTCGACTGTACAACGCCCGCATGACAGCGGAACTTCAGCTTCTTCGCTGCACGGATCATGGCATTCATAACATCCACATGGGGAACAGCCGGGTACTCAATGGGAGCGTACTCTCTGCTGGTTCCTTCCATGCGGATAGCTCCGCTTGCAACTACGATATCTCCGCCCAGTACATCCTCCTGCATACCTCCACAGGTGCCCACACGCAGAAAAGTATGGGCTCCGCACTTGGATAACTCCTCGATAGCGATAGCCGCTGACGGACCACCGATGCCGGTTGACGTCACACTGACTTTTACCCCATCGATGGTTCCCGTATATGTGGTATATTCACGATTATCCGCAACTAACACCGGATTCTCAAAATGTTCTGCTATCTTCTTGCATCGCTTGGGGTCCCCCGGCATGATGACATATCCGCCGATATCCTCCGGGCCGATTCCTGTGTGGTACTGTTTTCCCGTTCCTTCTGTATAATCAACCATATAATCGCCGCCTTTCTGTTTTTAACTTCAAGTCCAATGTCATTTATTTTATCTGATCCAGAATAGAAGTTCCGATGGTCCCCTCCGGCATTCTGACACCAAAATTATCCGCAATGGTCGCGCCGATAACGGCAAAGGTGTCACTTGTATCAAGCTTCCCACTTTCCGTATCCGATGGTGAATATGCGATAAACGGAACCTGCTCTCTTGTGTGATCCGTTCCCTTATAGGTCGGATCATTTCCATGATCCGCCGTCAGAATCAGCAGATCGTCCTCACGGAGCAGCGGCAGAAGCTCTCCCAGCTTTTTATCAAATTTTTCGATCTCTTCCCCGTATCCCACCGGATTTCTGCGATGTCCCCATAACGCATCAAAATCTACCAGATTGGTAAAGCAAAGTCCCTTGAAATCCCGCTTTGCGATATCGATGGTCTGCTGCATGCCATGTACACTGCTGTCGGAATGATTGCTTTCTGTTATCCCTTCTCCCACAAAGATATCGTTAATCTTTCCAACGGAAATCACATCATATCCGGCATCCTTCAGTGCATTCAGCGCCGTCGGTCCGGTGGGTTTCAAAGCATAATCATGGCGGTTACTTGTCCGTTTGAATTCGCCGCGTTTTTTACCCACATAGGGTCTTGCGATAACACGGCCAACTCTCCACTCATCCCGCATAGTCAGTTCTCTGGCAATCTCGCAGTAATGATACAAGGTCTCAAGTCCCATGGTTTCCTCATTGCCACAGATCTGAAGCACAGAATCCGCTGATGTATAGACAATCAGCTTTCCTTCATTCACTTCCTGTTCACCCAGCTCCTCCAGAATCTCCGTTCCGCTGGCTGCCTTATTGCCGATTATCTTTCTGCCGCAGCGCTTTTCCAGTTCGTCAATCAGTTCCTTGGGAAATCCATGCTCTGTAAATGTGATAAATGGCTTATCCGTCCGGATGCCCATCATCTCCCAATGACCGGTCATGGTATCCTTACCATTGCTCGCCTCATTCATCGCCATAAAATATCCTTCCGGATGTTCTGCCGGCTTTACCTGCTTAAGGGGCTTGAGATTGGCAAGCCCCAATCTCTGCAGATTCGGAATATCCAGATGTTCCACTGTTTCTGAGATGTGCCCCAGCGTATCCGCACCGGCATCGTCAAATCTGGCCGAATCCGCCATGGGACCGATTCCAAGGGAATCCAGTACGATTACAAACACTCGCTTAAAACGCATATCACTCACCCTTTCTACTAATTTTTGCTATATTTGATAGTTTACTTTTTTACACTCTCACACAGTCGCGGGTAATTTCAGAAAGGGAAGATACGCCGCACATAGCCATGGTATCTGCAAGCTCACTTCCAATCTTCTGGATATAAGCTTCGACCCCTTCTCGGCCTCCTCCATAGACAGCTGTAACGAAAGGTCTGGCTATGATAACCGCATCTGCCCCCAGTGCCAATGCCTTAAATACATCGGTACCGGAACGGATTCCGCCATCCACGAAGATTTTCATGGAACCGTCCACTGCCGTTGCTATTTCCTCCAGAACTTCTGCAGTTGCCGGGCACTGATCCAGGACTCTTCCTCCATGGTTAGATACCACGATAGCTGCTGCACCAGCCTCTTTAGCCTTCAAAGCACCTTTTACCGTCATAATTCCTTTTACAATAAAAGGTACTCCTGCTTCCTTCACGATCTCACGAAGTTCCTCCACTGATTTACTTCCGGCCGGCGGATTGAAATTTTTCAAAAATGGAAGACCTGCCGCATCAATATCCATGGCAGCCGCGAAAGCACCTGCATCCTTGACAAGCGCCATCTTTTCACGAATCATCGCCACATTCCATGGCTTCACTGTAGGAATTCCCAGTCCCCCTACCTTTTTGATGGCTTCCGTGGCTGCCACCATCACATTGCTGTCCATTCCGTCTCCTGTAAAAGCAGCAATTCCAAACTCTGCGCAGGAAGAAACTAATATATCATTGTAAGAAACATCATTCAGTGAATCGCCGTAATGCATATTCACGGCTCCCACCGGACCTGCAAAAAACGGATACTGAAAATTCTTTCCAAACAACGAAAGAGAGGTATCGATGGGACGTTTCTCCACCAGTGTATCCATCTGGACACGGATTTCCTTCCATTTGTCATAATTCCGAATCGCCGTATCTCCGATTCCTTTGGCTCCCGGACCCGGCATCTGATTTTTGCAGGCTCTTCCGTTGCATTCCGGACAGGCCTTGCAGTAATTACCCATTTTTCCTCTTGCCAGTTCTAAACATTCTGCATAATTCATTAATCTGGTTACCTCCCTGTCACTTTTTTCTCAAATCCATGCACCCAATTTCCCCTTAAAAACAAAAACAGGAAAATCACGGAGCTGATGCTCCAGGTCAGTGGGTATGCCCAGAATATGACCCGGATATCCGGAATCAGACGCACTGCCAGTGTGATGTAGCTGACACGGAACAGACACCATACACAGAGCAGAACGATCATGGGCACGGCAGCATTGCCGGAACCCCGGAGTACAGCCGCGATACAGTGAGTAAATGCCAATAAACAATAAAACAACGCAATGGTTCTGGCCTGCATCACCCCATAATGTATCACATCCGGATCACGGTTGAATGCTGCAATCAGCACCGGTGCCGCCGTATATATGGTGATACCAATCAGTTCTGCAATGGAGATGGAGCAGAGGATACCGAACTTCGCACCTTTCTTTGCTCTGTCATACTGCTTTGCCCCAAGATTCTGTCCCACAAAGGTAGTTATCGCCATAGTAAAGCAGGTCACCGGCAGGAAGGCAAAACCTTCTACCTTAGAATAAGCTCCGCAGCCTGCCATGGCCATTTTACCGAATGCATTGATGTTGGACTGTACAAACACGTTGGCTATGGCAATGACTGAGTTCTGGAAACCGGAAGGTACACCATTCTGAATAATCTGCCTCAGCATATGTCTGTCAAAACAAATCTTCCTAAGCTCCAGCCGGTAATCTTCCTTCACCCGCATCAGATGCACCATACAGAGAATCGCGCTGACAAACTGGGATATAGCCGTTGCCAGGGCTGCCGATCCCACTCCCATGCCAAGTCCTGCGATAAAGAAGATATCCAGCACCACATTCACACAGGAGGAAATAATCAGATAGATCAGCGGATGGCGGCCGTCCCCCACCGACTGCAGGATTCCCACGAAAATATTGTACATGACTACACCCAGAGAACCTGCAAAATAGGTTTGAAAATATACAATCGATTCCGGAAGTACATCTGCCGGTGTTCCCATCAGTACCAGAATCTTCGGTGCCAGATACATTCCCGCAGCCGTCAGTGTGATTCCGGCCACCAGACCGAAGGCTGTGGTTGTATGAATCGCTCTCTGGAGATAATCCTTGTTTTTCGCCCCATAATACCTGGCAATTACCACACCTGCTCCCATGGCAATACCGTTAATAAAACCTACCATCAGGAAAATCAGGTTTCCTGACGAACTGACTGCTGCCAGCGCATTGCTGCCAAGATAGTTACCTACAATCAGGGAATCCGCTGTATTATACAGCTGCTGAAACAGATTCCCCAGAAACAATGGTATGGCAAATAAAATAATCTTCTTAGAGATACTTCCCTCTGTCATCCTCGTTTTGCTTTCAGCCCCCATAAAACCCCCAAAATTAATCATATTTATGCACACAGTCGATGACTATTCATCGCCCCTCTGCACGCACATGTTCTCGATCTCATTATAGCCGACTGCCAGCAAATTCTCAATACTTCTTGCGCTGAGTGTGCAGCCCATTGGCTGTGATTAACAGTGCTAATCGGAACACATCGTTTTTATGTTTCTTTATATTTTTGCTGTCAACCTG
>ERZ773110.2913-NODE-2913-length-10514-cov-3.030022_pt1 | contig 10514 bp, 7 predicted proteins | sample MGYA00580568_ERZ773110 | MGnify/ENA primary metagenome ERZ773110 (study PRJEB29015, sample SAMEA2737870) | human gut metagenome | biome: human gut; feature: human-associated habitat; material: faeces | place: China | collected 2012 ... | reverse complement strand
TCTTTATCTACATATCCGATATAAGAAACTATCAATACGGCATTCGCTGGAATATTTTGTATAGAGAAATTTCCATCAAAATCAGAGATCGTACCATTTGTTGTACCTTTTATAACCACATTAGCTCCTATAATAGGTACTCCCTTAGAATCCAAAACAGTACCGATTACTTCAATTGCTTTTTTAGAAGTCTCCTTTATACTTGAAGTTTTCTTACGTATAATGACATTCTTGTCTCTTATCTCATAGGTCAACTCCTGACCACGCAGAATCTGTTCGATTACCGCATCGACTGATTGATTCTCAGCAGACACAGATACTTTCTTTCCTGTATCCACGTCCGCCGACGAAAATACAAATGAGTAGCCGCTCCTACTCTTCAATTCATCCATTGCTTGCTTCACTGTTATATTACTCACTTTCAATGTTATATCCTGAGCACTAACAGTTAGATTTAAGCAAAACAAAGCTACAGCCACATAAATGGCCTTTTTTACAACTTTCATAAATAGCTTAATTTTTAGTAATTTAACTTGTGATTGATGATGACCTTTCAGAGTATTGATTACATTTGTATTCCTCATCCAGATCATTTGCATAATGTAATTTGAGGATTTATGAGTCGGAGGATCTAGCCCATTCTCCGATTCCTTTTTTATCCTGTTACTCTTTTTTTAATCTCCTTCCATATTCTCCATATTAAAACAATTTTAAGGTTAAACAATTATTTATCACTTCGCATAAAGCAGAATACTATCACCTTCCACTTTATATCTTACTTGATTTGTAGCAGTTATAATATCTAACACATTATATATACTCTGTTCTTTTCTATTGAATAACGCATAAAAGCGATTATGGGCCAATTGCTCATCCACGATATGAATCTTCACATTATAGCTACGATTCAGTTCTTTCACGATGTCAGAAAGAGGCATCTCATCGAAGAAAAGTCCGCCATTCATCCATTCCTTAGCGTTTTTCACTTCCGCCCGGCTTATAATCATTTCCCCGGTAAGTTTATTCAAGGTAACCTTCTCTGAAGGAGACAAGTAGTTTATTCCCATCTTCTTCACATAATTCTCCAGCTGAACTTTTCCTTCCAACAGATTCACGGTTACCTCTTCGTCCTCGTCATAATTCCGGAAGTTGAATTTAGTACCCAATACTTTTACATTCAACTCTTTCGTCATTACATCAAAAGGTAACTTCTCATTTTTCCTCACCTCAAAATAAGCCTCTCCATTCAGCCGAAGATGGCGGTCTTTCACCCCAAAACCTTGCGAATATACGATCTTTGAGCCAGCGTTTAACCAGACCAATGTGCTATCCGGTAAAATCAGCTTGGTCTTGGCCCCTAAAGGAGCTTCCACCAAGATATCCGCAAACTGGTTCTGTAATTGCCGCTCACCCCACCAATAGGAAATCGTAGAAGCGATCAATAATAGGATAACCGCTGCCGCACCATAAACGATTTTAGGAATATTGAAAACCGTACGGCGTTTTTGCTGGGTACGAGAAACAAAACGATCGAACGCCTTATCGACATTATAGGCACAGGAATCATCGGCAGCCAAAGCAGAGAACCAAAGTTCTTGTTCTTCATGATCAGGTAATGATCGCTCGTTTTTCGTATGTGATTTCTTTTCTTCCATATAGATTAAATATCCAGCTTTTATATATAAGACAGTTATTTCTCCTCAAGGGGTAGTGAGAAACATCAATTTTTTCATTCTCACAAGGAGAAAAATGATATCAACAAGATCAGATACTTCCTCAGATCTTGATGTAGGCGGGTTAAAGCCATCTTTATGTGGTATTTAACCGTATTGACAGAAATTCCTAGCTCTGTAGCAATTTCCTCATTTTTCTTATGCTCAAAACGGCTTTTTCTAAAAACTCGTTTACATTCATCGCCTAAACTATCGATTGATTTCATGATCTCCTTCTCTAACTCCCGTTCAAGTAATATACCGAGCGGCTGTTCATCCGATTGTATCATAGCGTCCCACCCCAAGGTCTCAGGCTCAATCTTCGAGAAACGGACTTCCTTCTTTTCCTTTTCTGATGAGATATGGTTATAACAGCGGTTCCGCACAGCCCGCATTAGATAAGCACGAAGAGAGCTATTTATATCCAATGTCTCACGGATTTCCCACAGATGAAATATCACATCACCAACTATAGTCTCCGCTAGAAATGGATCGCCAACCAACTCATTCGCAAATTGACATAGTACCACATAATGACGATCATATAAATATCGATACGCACCTTGGTCGCCATTCCGTAATTTCTGTACTATTGACTGTTCCTTAACATCCATCTCATCGCAAAGATGAGATTTTAAAATGAAAATTAAAAATATTATTTCTAATTATACGATCTTCCATCCACAGCTTTTTCATTTACCGCTCCGTTTAAATGAAGCTTCTTGTAGATTTTTATATGCGCTCTGGTTTTCAGTGGAAGGATTCGGGACAAACACGTACGACTTTCATCCAAAACACGTACATGTTTTTTCAAAAAGTCGTACATGTTTTGGATGAAAGATCATCGTGCTTTTTTGACTCTGATTTTTAGCATTTTATGCACTAGACTCATCAGTGGTCTTATTGTACGGAATTTGTATTGAGAACAAAGCTTTCCGGCTTAACCCAAACGGATGGGTTGCCATTTCATATACGTGCCGGTCCGCCATAACCACTCCATCGGGCCGTAGCGCAAGCCGGACAGCCAATATTGGCTAAAGGCTATCTGTATGGCCGTAAATCCAAGGCAGACCAATACACTCAAGAAAACACCCAAATGGCTCCAATCCAAGCCAAAACCGGAGAAAATAAAGACACCGGTCACGGATTGTACGATATAGTTTGTCAATCCCATACGCCCATAGCTAACCAATGGTTTCATGGCATTTTGAACTTTTACCGAGCGGTAAGCCTCTAAGACCAACACCACCCACAGATAAGCCGTCATCAGATTAATCAAGTTAGTTGTCGTAGCACCCATCCACGCATTGATAGAGACCTCACGCCAAGATGCGGCAGGTATATAAGGTTTTAGCAGATACAACAAGCCGATTAAAACCAACGCGACCAACGCCCCGTAATTCAAACGGCTACGGAACTCATCCATGCGTTGGAACAAGCGGATTCGGCCTACGATAAATCCGAGGATAAACAATCCCAAGGTCAGATAGATACGACCGCTGGCAAACTGGAAATTCATTTTTCCTACCAATCCGTCCCAAGCGTTGTTCTCAATGGTCTCGGCTAATGTCGGGACTCGCCGGGGAGCCTCAGCACGAGCGATAGGTGCGGCAGCCGGTCTCTCCACCACTTGCTCGACGGTAGGAGCCGTTACAGCCTTATACGCTACGGGAATTAGCGAGGCACCGCCCAAGAAAAGGAAAAGGGTGATTCCCACCAATAATTTAGTCGGCCATTTATACATCAATACCAATACAAAACCAAGCAACGCATACACCAACAAAATATCTACACGGGCCAATAAACCATGAACAAAACCAATCACAAGCAACAATACCAATCGCCATAAGAAACGAGGACGGAAATCAACACCTTTTTGAGCTGCCCGGTCCATCTGGATAAAGAAGCTCAAACCAAACAGGCAAGAAAATATAATGAAGAACTTGCCAAACACCAAGTAATTAATAAACCACCGAAAAATCTCATCCAGCGTCCCTTCCCAAGGGAACATGGCTTGGGGAGCCATCGTACCCATAGCGCCAAAATGCTGCATCCCATGAATCAAGCAAATACCAATCAAGGAGAAGCCACGCAGAGCGTCGATTACCGTAATACGTCCACCGGACGAAGCAAGTGTCTTATTCATTTCCATATCCGTAATAATTTTTATTCTTATTCGTTTTTTCAAGTTTGATAACGCAAAAGTAAATGGTGGCACTAAACGCCGCAATACTTTCAAACTCCAAAACGAAAAGAATAAGCCTTATCACGAAAAGAATTAATTCACGGTAAGATAAGCAATTATAGTCCCAATGGCCAAAATAGCGCCGATCGCGGTCTCATAAGGAATCAGCCTCAACCGCTCACGAATGCTTATATCCGCTACCCCACCAGTAGCGTGGAAGAACGATCCATGCGGCAAATGATCAAGCACGGTAGCACCGGAATTAATCGTAGCGGCTCCCCAGACACCACTGATACCGGCGGCGATAATAATATCCGCGAATGACGAAGAGGCAAATGTCGCTCCGGCTGTAGTAGAGGCTGTAGCGGCAGACATCAATACGCCGGAAACCGGAGCCAATAAAAGCTCTCCCATATTCGTATGCGATAACGCATCTAATAAAACATCCTTGATAGAGGAAGCCTTGATCACTCCCGCTATAGTGCCTGTCCCGACCAACAGGATCGAGACATTCGACATCTTCTTGAGTCCATACGAGAGGCTGTCCGTAATCAATGACCATTTCCTCATCGCCAGAATCCCAACGATTCCTCCAACGGGCAAGGCTATCATCGGATCGATCGCCACATGGAATAAAGGGCGAAACGACAGCAGTAGGATCGTCACTACCGGAGCGACCATGCTAGAGGCGAAGGAGGGGAGATCCGCTTGCAGGTTATCTATCTCCTCGTTCGCATAAAATCCATTTTGCCGGGGTAAGAAACGGCCTATGACATATACCGTAAACAACAAGCCAACCAACGCCGGGATCAAGTTCGCATACATGACAGAGTACAAATCCGCATGAAAATTCTCAGCGGCGATAATCGTATTCGGATTCGGAGAAATGATATTGCCACATTTTCCTCCACCGATCATCATCAACAAAAGGCTACCCCGGGGAACCGCCAGTTTCCGGCCGATACTCAACGCAATCGGAGCCACCGTAATAACAGCAACATCAATAAACACTCCAATAGCCGTCAGCAACATCGTAGCGAAAGCGAGCGCAAAAAACACATGCCGTTCTCCCAATCTATAAATGATCGTATTGGAGATAGAAGCCGCCGCACCTGTTTTCACCAATATCCCCGACAATACCCCCGCCGTCAAGATCCGAATGACGGCCGGAGTTACGTCATTTACTCCACTGATCATTAAAGAGACCGTTTCCGGCAACGACACACCCCCTAATAATCCTCCTACTAATGCCCCTAAAATAAGGCTATAGACTGGCGATACCTTTCTTATAATCAAGAAAATCGACACTAATAATCCGATAAAAGCTCCCCATGCACTCATAATACCCATGTATTAGTGATTCATATAGTATTGGATTACACGCAATTGTTGTTCCAAGGCACGCCCAATATTCCAGCAAGTGAAATCCTTATCCATCGCCTGCTCCAAGGAAACCGGATAAGGAAGAAGTGGCAAGACCGCCAGAAACCCGGATTTATTAAGCGCCTCTACCTCCTCTACGGAACCACCCATTACGATAACCGGGATACCCTGTCTCATGCCTGCCTGCAATACTCCGCATGGGGTCTTTCCCATGCAAGTCTGTTTATCCAGTTTACCTTCTCCCGTAATAATTAGATCCGCCCCCCGTATACATTCATCAAAACGCAAGGCATCCAGAACCATCTGGATACCGGGTTTAAGTTCAGCCTTTAGGAAAGCGACAAATCCTCCACCTAAACCACCTGCGGCTCCCGCACCCGGAATGTCGTCTATCTCTATTCGTCCCGTTCTTTTTATGACTTCCGCAAAATTTCGCAAGCCCTCATCCAGCAAACGGACCATAGTGTCGTCCGCTCCCTTTTGGCGGGCAAAGACATACGCCGCCCCTTTCTCACCATAAAAAGGGTTATTCACATCGCAGGCTATGGTAAATGAAGTTTCCCGCAATTGCGATAATGCCCTTGAGCAATCTATCTCATAAATCTGATTAAGGATCTGCCCACCCAATCCCAGCTCATTCCCGTTTCTATCAAGAAAACGAAAACCCAAGGCCTGCAACATACCGGTTCCTCCGTCATTCGTTGCGCTTCCTCCTATTCCTATCAAGAAATCCCGGCAACCACGATCCATAGCGTCTTTTATCAACTCTCCGGTTCCATACGTCGTTGTTCTCAAGGGATTACGCTCCGACACAGGCACTAACGTAAGACCACTCGCCGTTGCCATCTCGATAACCGCCGTACGATTATCTCCCAGTATCCCATAAGTGGCCTCGACCGATCTCATCAACGGATCATGTACGACACAAGATACGGCTTCTCCACCCATCGCCGTAATTAAAGTCTCCACGGTACCTTCTCCCCCATCCCCAACCGGGATTTTCACGACCTCGCAATCCGGAAAGACCTTATGGATCGCCAACTCGGCACATTCAGCCACTTCAATAGAAGATACTGAGCCTTTAAATGAATCGGAAGCAACAACGATTTTTTTCATTTAATCTCCTCCTTATACCTATTCAATATTTTAATAGCATTCTTATTATATATCTTCTCCAATACTTCATCCGGCAAATATACACCATAAATCATCCATCTCGCTTGAAATTTATGTGCAGGTGCAGGATCAAAAAACTCATCATCCGTTTCCAAGAAACGATAATGTACACGATAAGCCTCCGCATTCGGTTGAGTATCAGTAGCAAAAAGAATACGATCTTGATATTTAATCATAAATTTTCTTGCGGTATACGGTTGACGCCCCAATTCGCTGATTCTTGCGTCAATATCAATATACAAATTAGGATATTTCTCCAACCATAAGGCTACACGGCCCAAGTCTTCTGCTAAGTTTGCCATATGAGCCGCAATAAAAATCGTATTTGGATGCCGTTCTATCACTCGATTTCTCTGATCCAATAAATCCTCCTTAGACGGAATATTCGTATTAAAATAAGCCCAAGCCGGATTAGCGATCAATTCCTCATACCGCTCATTATATTTATCCACAGGACCATCATGAAAAGCCTTTGGATCTGAGGAGTGAATCATAACAGGGATTCCCAATTCACCACACTTTGCCCAAATAGGATCTATGCGAGGATCATCGATTCGAATCAATTTGCCATTCTTATCTTTTAAAGTCAGCCCCAATGCCTTATAAATTTGTAGTCCCCGAGCCCCCATTCGCACGGCCTCTTCCAATCTTTCAGCTTCCTTTTCGCCAAAACCGGTCTCATCAATCCTACTAAAATCAGGAGAAAAGAAAACGAGAAACCTTTCTCGCGAGATAGCGTGATACACGCTCAAATTTTCCTTATAAAGATCATTCTCTGAAAGACCATCCAAATTAGCACACATCCAGACTCCAGCCTTATCCATCTCTTTCAAATAATACTCGGCCTTACTAAGATCCCTTAAATGATTATGAATATCGATCACTGGATATTTAGGCTTAATTATTTTGGTTTCCTTAACGACCAATTGACTTTTAGGCGACCAATCCACAAGTCTCAAATCCGAAGTCTGCGCGGACGTGGCTATCGCATAAGAGATGAAACAAGTAAATAGGAAACCGTATCTTTTGATAAATATCTTCTTCATTTTAAATCCATCTTTATTTACCCAGTAACATATCCATCATGCGAATTATCGCATGATGGTATGCCACTGATTATCTAGTTAAGTAAGTACAACCACCTCGTGATTAGCGATAGAAGTAATTTGGAATGTACTCCAGCCTTTCTCCACATCCGCGATAATTCTTTGTCCGGATACAAGCAATGTCGGATATTCCCCTTGGATATGATCCTCTAATTTAATCTTAATCTTAATGGGACCCACAGGAATGTATTCCTCCAAAGGCGCACGCCATGTAGCCGCACTTGTTAAATTAACAAGGTGAAGAATCATTCTACCCGGCTGTTTATACAGGCTACAATCGATCAGCCCCGGTCCGGAAACTACAATAGGCAATTCATCCTTCAATGTCCATTTGATTATATTAGAGAGTAAATTACCATGATCAGGAAGATTATAACGAGCGAATTGCCGATCTATATCAGCAGGCATATAAACGATACGACTACCATTCGACAATGTATTCAGAATAAGTCCCGGTATATCCGTTTTCGGTTCTCTCATCCAAGCTGTTTCCGGAGGATAAATAGGGAATTCAGGAATAAAAGTCATCAATACATCCGCATTCGCATCCACTTGAAGAGGCCATAGTTCTCCTCCGAAAGGAAGGATATCCGTTTGCTCAAAACCTTTCAATATAGCATGTCTTTCTCCCGTGATCCCGGGCTCCGTACCCGTCTGCGGTCCATAAATATTCGCCCGAATTTCAGGGGTCAGTCTTAAATAAGTATGAAGTGTCTTATTAGAGACTTTTAAACGATCATTCTTTAGATGCGCCTTGAATAAATCTCCCAATGCGAAATCTTTTAAGGGTTCGCCAAATTCATCATACAAAGAGCTTTCTCCCGTAGCAAACAAGCTTCCCCCATTCTCGACGAATCGTTTAACACTAGCTATTTGTTCTTTTGTCATACTTCCCACATTCGGTAATACAAGAGTCTTAAATCTTGAAGCGTCGCGATCTATATGATCCGCATTGACAGGCAGGTAAGGGATTCGAGCACGGATAAGAGCCTCCACAATGCCTCTCCAAGGAAGATTCACCTTATTTTCCGTATCATTACGACCATAAAAATCATGGTTTCCTTGAGACCAAACGACACCGACCGTGCCTATGGGTTCCCGGTTAATCAGATATTCCTCATTCGCTTTATGCCATTTGAATATCGGCTCGGCCGTATGATACATACGACGGTCCTCATGATAAGCCGCGATATGATGCCACCAAGGTTGGATTCCCCCGGCAAAGGCCTCGATCATCCACATATGTGCTTCCTGTACGGGTTTGGTAGAAATCCTGAAAGTCGGCCTTCCCGCTTGATACATGGCCATACTATTGGGTATTAATTTATCCCAACCTAACAAGCCATGGATTAGTTTTCCGGCATCCGCTATATTCTGGAAACCTGTAGCATCATTCCTTGATTGGTGATCAAGCATAATGATATCCGCTCGTTTAGCGATCTCCTTAAAATCGCGAAAGAATCCGGATTGGGTACTTATCCACCCACTATTCATGCCCGACCAAACACAATTCGGACCACCTACCGCTTTCGTCGTACGATTATTCAAATCCCATATTTCTAATCTTTGCTCATAACTCCAACGTATCCATTGGCGATAGACAGGATCATTCCAATCTTTCTTTTTAGGCAGTTCTTTTCCTGTTTTAGCACGAAAACTCTTCCTGCAATTCTCACAATAACAAATGGACTCACGTCCTAAACCACTCCAGCTATTATCCGTAAACCCCTCGGGATGATACAACTCATATATCTCTTTCAATATCGAAGGGATATGTTCCTTATAATAAGGACCACTTATGCAAGTAATATACAAATCGCCCGCTTTATAGGGCTTTCCTTTCGCATCCAAGGCAAACCAATCCGGATGAGCCTTATAAAGCTCTTCATTCGCACGGTTTGAATCCATACGGGCAAAGACAGCCAACCCATCCTCGTGGGCGGCACGGCATAGATCACCAAACAAGTCCCGTCCCTGTAAATATTGTGCTTGATAATGATAAGGAATCTTTGTTGGATAATAAGCTACGATACCTCCCGCATTTATGACAACACCTTGTATTTGCGTTTTTTTCCATTGATTACGCCACCAATCAATATCATAAATGATAGGATCTTTCTCCGTAATATTGGTTTGTCCCCATCTTGTAACTTTACGAAACCAAGGAGTTTCATTATTATCCATCGATTTATTTTCCACCTTAGCCGTAGGTACGGCATCAACTACCGAAAAAAGACTAGCGCCTGTAAACGATAATGTGGCGGCTGTCGCTCTCTTCAAAAAAGACCTACGGCCATTGTTCGCATCCACAGACTTTGCTAAATTATCTAGAGAATGATTTACTTTATTAGATTTCATTAGATTCAAAATTAATTAATACTTAGAATTATATATAAATAGACCCTAAAAAACACCCAAGACATACGATCAATCATATCCGGGATTTTGCGGAAATATAGTAGGATCATTTATGATTTGAACCTGACTTAAAGGTATCGGGAATACGGTCATATAAGGAGCCATTCCCTTATCTTTCATAACCTCATAAGCCTTACCGGTTCTCACCAAATCAAACCAACGGACACCTTCGAAAGACAGCTCCAAACGTCTTTCAAGCACAATAGCGTCTCGTGTCTCAGTCTGGGACATCGTATTGGGATACCCCTCTAATCCTGCTCTAGTACGCACTTGATTCAAAAAAGGAATCGCTTGTTGAGGCTTACCATTTTCATTCAATGCTTCAGCATACATCAACAAAACATCCGCATAACGAATTACCTTCCAATTCGCTTTACTATCAGCTCGAACAGGTGAACTATCAAAATACTTCTTCGTATACGTCTGGTTCGTACTTGTAGGTAACGCATGGAAAACAGAATCCGCATCATAAAAGCCTCCCGGAACACCAACTGTCACCTCTTTCCGAGTATCACCCGGCACAAACAGGCTTAT
>ERZ773110.2904-NODE-2904-length-10529-cov-2.928012_pt1 | contig 10529 bp, 8 predicted proteins | sample MGYA00580568_ERZ773110 | MGnify/ENA primary metagenome ERZ773110 (study PRJEB29015, sample SAMEA2737870) | human gut metagenome | biome: human gut; feature: human-associated habitat; material: faeces | place: China | collected 2012 ... | reverse complement strand
TTCTTTTTTTTATATCCTGTAATGACGAGACAGGGATATCTGTCGGAAATGATGTAGGTGGTATAAAAATGAGATTGGTAATAACGAGTCCGTCTTCTACCGTTTATTCTAAGACAAAAGCTGAGATTGATCAGCCCACTCATGAGTCTTTGATTAGTGAAGTTCAGGTATTGGTATTTGAGGACCAGAAATACCGGTATCGGGTACCTGGCATATCTATCAGTAGTAATATGGCACAAACAACATTCACGGTGCTTCTGAAATCAACCTCCTTGCCTGTGGAATTGCTTATTTTGGCAAATACTGACGAAACTGTTGTTTCCAATGAACCGTCGTTGGACGATAGTAAAGAGGTCGTAAAAAAGAAGATAAATCGGGAGTTTGATAATTTAGTTTCCAATTTCCCGATGTATGGCGAATATAAATTTCCTGCCGGACTGTCATCCACCGAAATGCAAGAAATCACCGGGATAAAGATGTTGCGCTCCATAGCCCGTGTGGATGTTGTTGCTACCGAAGCTGCAAATTTTAAACTGGCGGGAGTAAAAGCATATCGTGCTAATAATTCGCTGCAAGTGATTCCCAATGAAACGGGTTCTATGAAAGTAACGACACCAAGCGTTCCCGACGGAAGTATGGCAAATGTAAGCAGCCGTATGTTTTCGGTCTCAGAGGAGGATCGGAATGAATTCTCCGCACAACTTTATTTGCCGGAGGTCAGTTCTCCAGCCGAAGGCGACCGGGTGAGCAGTGCGACGTGTATCGTTGTAGGCGGTTACTATAATAGAAATGAAAAGCTGAGTTATTATCGTATGGATTTTGACCCGGACAATAAAGAGAATGCTTTTGGGCAAATCTTGCGTAATCACAAATATATATTTAATGTGAAAAAGGTTTCCGCTCCCGGATGGGATAATCCTGACGATGCGGCGAACAATCAGTCTGCACATATTGTGGCAGAAGTGCGACAATGGGATGATAATACGATCGATATGTCTTTTGACGGAGAGCATCATTTCGGAGTTTCCTCCCGTGAAATCATATTGAAGAATAAGGCTGGTTCTAAAGCTACTATAGAGGTGTTTACCGACTTGTCCGACTACACATTACAGTGGGCGGATGAGAATGGTATGCCGATTGGAAGTGAGGGGCAATCATTGTCAAATGATTATTTTACCGTAGAAAAGAATCTGGACGGCAGCCAGTTAGTTGTAACGGCCTTACAGAATAATATGTCTGGCGATGCTGGGCCGGTCCAGAACTTTGTCATTACTGCTCATCGGTGGAAAATCTTGGTGGCGATCAAGCAAAAATATAGCGTAGCAGCCAATACGGTAATTAATTTGTTGACATTTAATGTCGGCTTAGGCAGTTTAGGTACTAATATTGTTGCTTCGGTACCTCCCGACGCACGTGCAGACGGTTTAAGAGGCATATTGGATAATCAAAGTAATTTCGGTCCGAACGGGAATGTCGTCTGTGGAGGGTATAATCTGATACGGTCCAACGTTAGTAATAATAGATTGACAGATGCCCTTTTTGCTGCTTTTGATGTCGTATATGTCCATTATATGGGCAATGGTTATTTTGGAAATGAAGATGCGAAGAAAGTACATAATTGGTTGAATGCAAAAAAGAATCGTGTGCTAATCGCTTCTTATGACGCTACGGATGTAAGTAAATATCTGATCGATGAATTTTTAGGAGGAAATAGCAATATAAAATTTTTGACTGTCAATAATGGTGAGTTTACCGTAGCTCCATCAAGTGCGGATAATAGTTTCTTCACTTCTACCGGACCTTTTACAAGTGGATCTTATACTCCGGTCTCTTCGAGTTTCTCATTTCGTAACTACGATGCCTATCATGGTGAGATACTTTTGAACACTGAGTCGGCAAAAGGAATCACGCCACTCTTGACTGGGAAGGCTGGTGGTATCGTATTAGGAGTAGACTATTCGAGACGAATCGTTTATATAGGAGATACGGATTTGGGGAATTCTTCATCTGGGACTGGAGGTACAAAAGATAACCGGATAAATAATACTTCAGGAGAGATAAATAATGATGCTTCCAAATTGATAGCCAATGTTTTTGCATGGATAACCAATGTCGTATTATATGGGGAATAGGGAAAAGACTGAGGATGTATGTCTTTTGTTTGTTCTAAAAAGATTTGAATGAAATAAAAAGTTCTTACAAAATGCTGTTATACGATTAAAAGCATTACTTTTGTGGCTTATAATTAGTTGAACAAGAAAAAAGAATGGATAAAGTAAGTTATGCGCTTGGCTTAAGTATCGGAAATAATTTCCAGAACTCAGGCATCAAGGATCTTCAAGTGGAAGATTTTGTACAGGGATTGAATGACGTCTTAACAGAGGCAAAACCTGCTCTTAGTTATGATGAGGCAAAACAAGTGATCAATGATTACTTCATGAAGCTTCAACAAGAGAAACTGGAGATCAATAAGAAAGCCGGTGAGGAGTTCCTTTCTATCAATAAGCATAAGGCTGGTGTGGTAGAGTTGCCTAGCGGTTTGCAATACGAGGTGCTGAAGAATGGTACAGGCGCTAAACCTACGGCGAACGATAAAGTAAAATGCCACTATCACGGTACGTTAATCAACGGTCAGGTGTTTGATAGCTCCGTACAGAGAGGCGAGCCCGCCGTATTCGGTGTTTCACAGGTAATCCCGGGATGGGTAGAGGCTTTGCAGTTGATGCCGGTCGGTTCTAAATGGAGATTGTTTATCCCGTCTAACCTTGCTTATGGCGAGCGTGGGGCAGGTGAGGCTATCGAGCCGAATAGTACGTTGATCTTCGACGTTGAGTTATTAGATATCGAAAAATAATATATAAGAGTTAAAGAAAAATGAAAAAGTTAAGTGTATTAGTCGCTACAGTGATTGTAGCAATGGGCGCATCTTTCACCTCTTGCGGTGATTCTCACAAAAGTGCGAGCTTGAAGACTTCTATCGATAGCGCAAGCTACGCTATTGGTATCAGCACAGGTGCCGGTTATAAGGAAAACTTAAAGACTTTGCCGGGTGGCGAGGCTAACGTAGATGATTTGATCGCTGGTTTTATCCAAGCTATCAAAGGGGATTCTTCCGCGATGAAGATGAATCCGCAACAGGCTCAACAATATTTGCAGACTTACTTCGTAGAGGCTCAGGCTCGCGAGGCTAAGAAGACAAAAGAAGAGGGTGATAAGTTCTTGGCGGAGAATAAGACAAAAGAAGGCGTTATCACGACTGAGAGCGGCTTGCAATATAAGGTAGAGAAAGAAGGTACAGGCGCGAAGCCAACCGCTACCGATAAGGTAAAAGTTCATTATACCGGAACTCTATTGGACGGTACTAAGTTTGATAGCTCCGTGGATCGTGGCGAGCCGGCTGAGTTCGGTGTTGGCCAAGTAATCAAGGGCTGGACTGAGGGCTTGCAGATCATGCCGGTCGGTTCTAAATATATCTTCTGGATCCCGGCTGAGTTGGCTTATGGCGAACGTGGCGCAGGACAAGATATCAAACCGAACAGCGTATTGAAGTTCGAGGTTGAGTTGCTTGACATCGTAAAAGAATAAGTAGCGAAGAAATAGAAACGGAACGTTTGTAAGATAATAGGCGGGCAAATTATGCTAAAAAGCATTTTTTGCCCGCTTTTATTATTTATTGATTACTTTTTTCTTTCAGAATGATATATGATTCAAATTTATTATATACTTTTGATACATTAAATCTGAATGCATATAATAAAGCGAATTTAAAATGGAGAAGATAGACAAACTGGACCGGCAGATATTGAACATTATTTCAAAGAATGCTAGGATTCCTTTTAAAGATGTTGCCGAGGAGTGCGGTGTATCTCGTGCAGCTATTCATCAACGGGTTCAACGCATGATTGATATGAATGTGATCGTTGGCTCAGGGTATCACATCAATCCTAAAATATTGGGGTATAATACATGTACCTATATCGGCGTGAAATTGGAGCGTGGATCTATGTACAAGGATGTTGTCCCGGAATTCGAGAAAATACCCGAAGTGGTAGAATGCCATTTCACTACGGGTCCGTATACGATGCTGATCAAGCTGTATGCCCGTGATAACGAGCACTTGATGGAACTTTTGAACTCTAAGATTCAGGAGATACCGGGTGTTACGGCTACAGAGACCTTGATTTCTTTACGCCAAAGTGTTAAACGTGAGATCCCTATTTGTAATATCAATGAATAAGACGAAGAATTATACATGAGCCCGGCCTATTCCAGTGCCGGGCTTTTTTGTTTATTCGGCGGTATCATCTATCTTTGTAATTCGTAATTGTGTGAGGTTCTATGAGTAAATATATAGGAATATTCGTTTTCGTATTCAGTTTGTTTTCTTTGGGAGTACATGCCGGGGAAAGTTTTCGTTTTCGGGTGTATTTGAAAGATAAAGGGGATTCCGGTTATACGCTGGATAACCCGGAGGAATATCTTTCCAAGGAGTCTGTCGAGCGACGGAACCGGCAAGGTATATCGGTGTCGGAATCGGATTTGCCGATCGCTCAAGCTTATCTGGATACCTTGTCCGCCAATGGAGGAAAACCGGTGCTGGAGAGTAAATGGTTCTCTACGGTCGTGGTGTCCAGTCCGGATAGCTTGGTCGCTGAGCGTCTCTCGCGCCTCCCGATCGTGGATTCCGTGAAATGGGTCTGGAAAGGTGACGAGGAAATCGATATTCCTAGGGAGGAGAAAGATACGACACGGTTTATGCCAATAGATAAACCTGAGAAATCGCCTTACGGTTATGCCGAGGAGCAGATCAAGATGCTGAACGGTATCAAATTGCATGAGGCAGGCTTTAAGGGTGAGGGTATGCGTGTGGCCGTGGTCGATGCCGGTTTCATGAACGTGGATCGGATCAGCGTATTTGATTCCTTGCGGTTATTAGGAACGCATAACGTGGTTTTCCCCGGTCGAAGTGTTTTCATCGGGGATGATCATGGGACGAAGGTCTTATCTTGCTTGGCCGCTGATGCGCCGGGCTTGATGGTCGGTACGGCTCCCCAAGCCGAATATTGGCTGATAAAGAGCGAGGATAGCCGTTCGGAGTTTCCCATCGAGGAGGATTATTGGACGGCAGCTATGGAATTTGCCGATAGCGTGGGAGTGGATGTGGTCTCTTCTTCGTTGGGGTATTTCTCTTTTGATGTAGAGGCCCTGAACTATCATCAAGATCAATTGGACGGGAGGACTTCCTTGATCAGTCGTGCCGCTAAGATGGCTTCATCAAAAGGGATCTTGTTGTTTAGTAGCGCCGGCAACGAGGGGGGCGGTAGCTGGGGAAAGATAACCTTTCCAGCGGATGCCCCGGATATATTGACAGTGGGCGCTATCACGGATCGTAAGAAGAAAAGTAATTTCAGTTCTGTCGGCTTTACGGCGGATTACCGGGTGAAGCCGGATGTGGTTGCCTTGGGTACGGGCTGTTGCGTGATAGATCCTACGGGGAATATCCGTTACGCGAACGGTACCTCTTTCGCTACGCCGATCTTAGCGGGGTTGGGTGTTTGTCTATGGCAAGCGTTTCCCAGTCTGACGAATAAGGATATAATCTCTCTTTTGCAGCGTTTCGGCAGTAAGTTTGAGCAACCGGACGCTGAGTTGGGATATGGCATCCCGGATGTGTACAAAGCTTATAAACAGGAGCGTAAATATGCGGCCGAATCTAAATAACTTATCGGGTGAGAAAGAGGCTCTATCTTTGTTAGAGCTGAATACCCGCATACGGGGTGCGTTGTCGAGGGCTTTCCCGGAGACTTGCTGGGTGCGTGCGGAGATGAGCGATGTGCGGGTGAATACTTCTTCCGGACATTGTTATCTGGAGTTTGTGGAGAAGAATGCGCAGACCGGGCAATTGGTGGCCAAGGTACGAGGGTCTATCTGGGCGAAGACATTTCGTATGTTGAAACCTTATTTCGAGATGGAGACCGGTCAGATGTTCGCTTCCGGCTTGAAAGTGTTGGTGAAGGTGTCTGTTGAGTTCCATGAGTTATATGGATTGAGCCTTACGGTGCTTGATATCGATCCGGCTTATACGTTGGGGGATATGGTGCGTAAGCGTATGGAGATTATCCGCCAATTGCAGGAGGAAGGGGTCTTTACGCTGAATAAGGAATTGCCTTTTCCGCTACTTCCTAGGAGAATCGCTATCATTACTTCTCCGACGGCTGCCGGCTACGAGGATTTTATGAATCAGTTGACACGGAATAAAGGAGGTTATCCGTTCTATACCAAATTATTCCCCGCCTTGATGCAGGGAGAACGGACGGAGGCTTCTGTAATAGCGGCTTTAGACCGGATTTATCAACATCAAGATCTTTTTGATGTGGTCGTGATTATCCGTGGGGGTGGGGCTACCTCGGACTTGAATAGCTTCGATTCTTATCTGTTGGCGGCGAATTGCGCTCAATTCCCTTTACCGATTATCACGGGTATCGGGCACGAACGGGATGATACGGTTGTAGATTTGGTAGCGCATACCCGGATGAAGACACCGACCGCTGTCGCCGAGTTCCTTATTTCCCGAATGGATAGCGTTGGTGAGGAGTTGGAGAGTTTGCGTCAAGACGTGAGTTTATTGGCTATGGATATTCTATCCCGACAGAAAAACTATTTACAATTGGTAACGACCCGTTTCCCTTCTATCGTGACAAGCCGGATCGAGCGGAATCGTTCGGGACTGCAAACGATAGCGAGTCGTTTACCTGCGATGGCATCGGGCTTGTTATCACGCCGCCAGTCGGTGCTTGAGAATACGGAACTTCGCTTGCGGAACGGTATTACCTCTAAACTTTCCGAGAGTGGGCGTTTTATCCAGCTTACGGGGCAGTTTATCAAGATGGCTTCTCCTGATTATATATTGAAGAGGGGATATAGCTTAGCCTTGAAAGATGGCAAGATTATCAAACATGCCTCTGATTTGCGAGCCGGCGAAGAACTGACGACTCGCTTCATCGATGGTGAAATAAAAAGTATTATCAAACCATAGAGGGTGGTTTTATAACCGTCCGATAAATACATAATTAATATGGCGAAAAAAGAAGAAACATATAACGAGGCGATCGAGAAACTTCGTAAGATCGTGGCTGAGATCGAGAATGGAGACTTAGATGTCGATATCCTGTCCGAGAAGGTAAAAGAAGCTACCCGTCTGATCAAGCTCTGCAAGGAGAAGCTGTATAAAGTGGATGAGGAAGTTAAAAAAGTTTTGGAGGAATTGGATTGATGGATAAGTACGTCTTGATCGTTGCCGGGGGTAAAGGGCTTCGTATGGGTGGAGATCTGCCGAAGCAGTTTATTCCTATGCGGGGGAAACCTCTTTTGATGCATACCTTAGAGGCTTTTCATCGTTGGGATGCTTCCGCACGTATAATCCTTGTGCTTCCGGAGGATCATCAGCCGTATTGGAATATGCTTTGCAAGGAAATCGGCTGCAAGGTCCCGCATGCGATCGTGAAAGGGGGAGATACTCGCTTCTTCTCGGTTAAGAATGGGTTGGATTGGCTTTTGGCGGAGAGGCGTCGGAAGGGGGAGGAGGATAGCGGTCTGAGTTTGGTCGCTGTGCACGATGGCGTTCGTCCTTTCGTCTCTCCGGAGGTTGTTGAGGCCTGCTTTGATAAAGCGGCTGTCACGGGAGCCGTTATCCCGGTTGTTCCGATGATTGATTCCCTGCGTGAGACAGATGAAAAAGGGAGCCATCCGGTGGACCGTTCCCGCTATATGGCTGTACAAACCCCGCAAGTCTTCCTTCTGGAATTATTGACAAAAGCCTATGAGCAACCTTATTCGTCTTTATTTACGGACGACGCTTCCGTGGTGGAGGCGATGGGGCATGCGATTGATACGGTTCCCGGTGATCGTGAGAATATCAAGATTACCACGCCCTTTGATTTGTTAATAGCGGAAGCGATGTTTGCCCGGTAAACCCTAAAAACTCATAGATGTTATGCTGGACCTTGATAAGCGATCGATTACTTGCCGGGAGTAGGACCCAAGAAGGCGGATATCCTGCAAAAGGAAGCGGGGATATCGTCGTATGAGGACTTGCTCTTTTATTTTCCTTATAAATATATAGATCGCAGCCGGTTTTATAAAGTAGCTGAGATCAGCGGGAATATGCCTTATATCCAGTTGAAAGGCCAGATTCTCTATTTCGATACGCTAGGCGAGGGGCGGAGTAAACGGCTGGTTGGTAAGTTCTCGGATGGTACGGGCACGATCGATTTGGTTTGGTTCAAGGGCTTGAATTATGTGACGGATAAGTATCGTCCCAATACTGAGTATATAGTTTTCGGAAAGCCTACGGAGTTCGGGCATACCTATAACATACCGCATCCGGATATCGACTCAATGGAGCAAGCTGATCAAGTGGCGAATGGCTTGACTCCTTTCTATAATACCTCGGAGAAAATGAAGAAATCTTTCTTGAATTCCCGGGCGATCCAGAACCTGCAATATACGTTGTTAAGCTGGCTGAACTGGGAACTTCCGGAGACGCTTTCCCCCGACGTATTGAAACGGATCCATATGATGTCTATGACAGAGGCGATGCGGAATATCCATTTCCCGGAATCTGCCGCTAAGTTGCGTGATGCCCAGTTACGTTTGAAGTTTGACGAGCTTTTCTTCATACAATTAAATATATTACGTACTGCTAGTGTTCGGAAACTGAAGCTAAAAGGGATCATATTCCCGACGGTCGGCCATTATTTCAATACGTTCTATAAAGAGTATCTTCCTTTTGAGTTGACGAACGCCCAGAAGCGGGTAGTCCGTGAGATCCGGATCGATATGGGTAGCGGGCGGCAAATGAATCGCCTGCTGCAAGGTGATGTGGGGAGTGGCAAGACTTTGGTAGGCTTATTGTCTATGCTATTGGCGATAGATAATCATTGCCAAGCTTGTATGATGGCTCCTACCGAGATCTTGGCGACCCAGCATTATGCGACGATCATGGGATTCCTGAAAGATATGGACGTGAAGGTCGCTCTTTTGACTGGATCTACCAAGAAGAAGGAGCGGGATAAGATATTACCGGCTATTGCCAGCGGTGAGATCCAGATCGTGATCGGGACGCATGCGTTGATTGAGGAGACGGTGGTTTTCTCTTCGTTGGGATTAGCGATTATCGATGAGCAGCACCGTTTTGGTGTGGAGCAACGCTCACGCCTTTGGATGAAGAACGCTATCGTGCCGCATGTGCTGGTGATGACGGCTACCCCGATTCCCCGTACTTTGGCGATGACTTTGTATGGGGATCTGGATGTATCGGTGATCGATGAGTTACCTCCGGGACGTAAACCGATACAAACGCTTCATCGCTATGATAATAAAAAGGCGCAATTGTATGAGTTCCTTCGGAAAGAGATACAAAAGGGGCGTCAGGTTTATGTGGTATATCCGTTGATTGAAGGAAATGAGAAACTGGATTATAAAGACTTGGAGGCCGGTTTTGAGACGTTCAAGGAGGTTTTCCCTGAATATAAGGTATGTATGGTACATGGCCGTATGAAAGCGGCGGATAAGGATACCGAGATGCAGAAGTTTATCTCCGGCGAGGCGCAAATCTTGATGGCTACTACGGTTATAGAGGTTGGCGTGAACGTGCCGAACGCATCCGTCATGGTGATCGAGAGTGCTGAACGTTTCGGCCTCTCTCAACTTCATCAGCTTCGTGGCCGGGTAGGACGTGGTGCTGAACAATCTTATTGTATCTTGGTCTCATCCTATAAACTAAGTAATGATACTCGTAAGCGATTGGAGATTATGGTGAACAGTACGAATGGCTTTGAGATCGCTGAGGCGGATCTCCGTCTCCGGGGACATGGAGATTTGGAAGGTTCCCGGCAAAGTGGCGAGGTGATAGATCTTAAAATAGCGGACTTGGCGGCCGATGGACAAATACTTCAGTATGCGCGGGATATCGCTCAAGGAGTTCTTGACGAAGACCCCGAATTATTGTCCGAACAGCACCGGATATTGAGCGAAAGGCTCAAAACTCTGTTCACAAGGAAGATAAATTGGGGAATGATTAGCTAATATGTTGTGAAACATATTGTTCTGTAAGCCTTTGATATTTAGCTTGTTTATTCGCTTGTTTTGCTTTTATTCAAAGTCATTGCAGAAATTTTTCGTTAATCAATTTTGTCGGCTTATTCAAATTTCCGAACTTTGACAAGTTGACAATCAGGCAGAGATGTCGGGTATTGCCGTTTTATCCTGAATTATAAGAATGAAAGTTATCAAAAAATGAGTATAAGGACATTTCTATTCATTTGTTGTGCCGCTGTGATGGTATCGACTGCTAATGCGGAGAACCCGGTGAAACCGGAAACTCCGGAGACTCCCAATCATCCAACCCACAAACTTATGGACAAGCGTGTATCTGAGTTAATGGCTGACCGTGTTGGCTTTAAGAAAGATATGGCTTTGAAGGAGCTTGCGGAGATTAATGAAAAAGCGGAGTTGGAGGCGAGAGAGAA
>ERZ773110.2903-NODE-2903-length-10529-cov-3.028070_pt1 | contig 10529 bp, 9 predicted proteins | sample MGYA00580568_ERZ773110 | MGnify/ENA primary metagenome ERZ773110 (study PRJEB29015, sample SAMEA2737870) | human gut metagenome | biome: human gut; feature: human-associated habitat; material: faeces | place: China | collected 2012 ... | reverse complement strand
ATTAAATGCTATTGTTGGTTTATCAGAAGATATTTCAAGTTATGAAGATCAAGTGCCAAAGGAAGTCCTTGAGGATACCAAGGATATTAAAAATGCTTCTGATACATTATTAGAAATAGTAGGCAATATTTTAGATATAAATAAAATAGAAAGTGAACATATGGACATCATAGAAAAAGAATATAATTTTAAAAACGAGATATCTAAAATGGCTAAGATAACTTCTACAAGAATAGAAGATAAGCCGATTGAATTTGAATTAAAGATGGCCGAAGATATTCCAGATATATTAATTGGCGATAAAACACATGTAAAAGAAATAATTAATAATCTTCTTACTAATGCAATTAAATATACAGAAAAAGGAAAAATAACTTTAAATGTAAAATGTATTAATAAGGGAGATATTAGTAAACTAATTATTAGTGTTCAAGATACCGGGCGAGGCATAAAGAAGGAGAATATAGAAAAGCTATTTACTAAGTTTCAAAGATTAGAAGAAGATATGAATACTACAATTGAAGGAACAGGTCTTGGTTTAGCAATAACTAAATCTCTTGTTAATTTAATGAATGGAACGATAAATGTTCAATCGCAGTTTGGAATAGGATCATTATTTATAGTAAATATTCCACAGAAAATAGGAAAATTAGTTGATGAAACAATAGATAAAACAATAGATTATAATTATATAAGAAAACCAGTTGAAATAATTAATAACTTAGATGAATTAGAAGAAAACACTAATAATTTAGAAACTTTAACAAAGAGTAACAGTACTAAAAAAAGAATATTAATAGTAGATGATAATAAATTAAATATTAAAGTTGCTACTAGACTTTTGTCCGACTTACCATATGAGATAGATGAATGTTACAATGGTAAAGAGTGTTTAGAAAAACTAAAATCAAATAGTTATGACTTGATATTAATGGATATAATGATGCCCGAAATGGATGGAGAGGCGACTATTAAAGAATTAAGAAATAGTAGTGATTTCAAAACTCCTGTTATTGCTCTTACAGCCGATGCAGTGGCAGGAGCAAATGAAAAATACATGAGTGAAGGTTTTATTGATTATCTTGCAAAACCATTTAAAAAGGAAGATTTGGAAAATAAAATTGTTAAGGTTTTGAAGAAAGGAAATATTAAGAAATCAAAAATAGATTGGGATAGTATGCCTACGGTTGTGATAGGTGGAGATATAAACAACATCAAAAATAATGAGCAGTAGAGTATATTATTCCAAGAATATACAAAAAACATTTTTTTAGAAAACTTATCTACGCTACGAAAAGAGTTAGAATAAGTTTTTTTAGTTTCCTAATTTGTATGTTTTACATATCATATACTAGAGGTGAAAACATGGATTTTAGAAAGAAAATAGGTGTAGCTGTAAATGCTGGTCAGATTAAGACTGGTGCTCCAGCTAGAACTGATAGAGTTGCTAAGTACAATCAGTTATTAAGAATTGAAGAAGAACTTGAAGAATCAGGTCAGTATCTTGGTCTTAATGCTTGGTTCAACTTAAAGAACAAGTAATATAAGAATATATAAATTGTTTTTATAACTAAAAATCCCTCGGTGGGCTTAGGCTTGCTGAGGGATTTTTCTGTTGTGTGGATATTATGTAAACTATTTTTAAAATCTGTGTAAAATTTTCTAATGGTTTTCTAATCATTTGTATAGTGAAACACTAATCTTCTCCATTTATAATAGCTCTTGTAATCAAACAACAAACTATTTTGACGGAGGTGTTTACTATGGCTATTGAAGTTTTTAATAGAGTAGAAGAAAAATATATTGTAAACGAAAATCAGTATAGAAAAATTGTTGCCTCCTTTGGCGACAATATGAAAACAGATGAATACAGTAGTGACGGAAAGTTTTATCAGATTTGCAATATTTATTACGACACAGAGGATAACAACTTGATTAGAACCTCTCTTATGAAACCTATTTATAAGGAAAAAATTCGACTTCGTTCTTACGGAGTGCCAAATAAGGACACAAAAGTCTATTTGGAGGTCAAGAAAAAATATAAGGGTGTTGTAAATAAAAGACGCTCTACATTAAGATTAAAAGAGGCCTACGAATTTACTGAAACAAGGGAAATTCCAAAATTGGAAAGCTATATGAACCCACAGGTGCTAAAGGAATTAAAACATTCTCTTGAATACTATGACGCACAGCCAAAGGTGTTCCTATCCTATGAAAGACAGGCGTTTTTCGGAAGTAATGACAGCAGTTTTAGATTGACTTTTGACAAGAATATTATTACAAGACGTGATGATGTTGGGCTTGAAAACGGTATTTTTGGCTCTAAGTTGATTGATGACGGTACTTATATTATGGAAGTAAAGTATATTGAAAGAATACCATTGTGGTTTGTGAAGACTTTGAGAGAAAATAATTTGCAGAAAACAAGTTTTTCAAAATACGGTACAGAGTATAAAAAATATATAGCAGAAAATGAAGAAGAAAACTATGTGGAGGTAAGAAAGTATGCTTAATAATTTAATTTCTAATTTGACTAACTCGGGAGTAGTGGAAACTACATCAATTTCAACAACGGTTGCAGTTACAACAATGCTAGTTGCATTTGTATTAGGTGTAATAATTAGTATTACATATATTGGAACTGCTGAACCTGAAACATATAGCCACACTTTTTATTATACATTGGTAATGGTGCCTATTGTGTCAGCAATTATTATTTTACTTGTAGGCTCAAACCTTGCTACAGCCTTTAGTGTAAGTGGTGCATTTGCTCTTGTAAGATTTAGAAGTGAACCGGGAAATCCAAAGAATATAGCCTACATTTTTGCAACAGTTGCAGCAGGTCTTGCCTGTGGTGTACAATGCTATTTGTATGCAACTATATTTACAATTTTCCTCTGCTTTATTCTTTTGGTGTTCTCTAAAATTAACTTTGGTAGTAGAAAAATTGTCACTAGAAAACTTAGAGTCCTTATACCTGAAACTCTTGACTATGAAGGCGTTTTTGAAGAAACTTTGGCTAAATATACTACAAGTAGCGAGCTTGAAAGAATTGGTACTTTGGATTTAGGCTCTACTTTTGAGTTGGTTTACGATATTGTAATGAAGGATAATACTCAGACAAAGGAATTGATTGACGAATTAAGATGCTTAAATGGTAATCTGACTGTGTCTGTATATCTTAATCCTAGAAAGTCTGAAAAATAATTAGAATTTTGCATCGATGAATGTTTTTGTTTGTCGATGCTTTTTTATATATGGAATTATTGTAAATAAAATTGTAAATTTTTACTTGTTTTTTTGCTCAAAAAATGTAAAGTTTTACTCCATTTTTTTTGGTCAAAACATTTTGCTTTGCAAAATATGGCTTATAAATAAGCCACCGGACTTCTTTCCGGTTTGCTAAAAATCGTGGATTTTTAAGGCAAAGCCTTAAATCGCTTACTTGTAAGCGAAATAATAATATAAGGTAGTAAAATGAGATATGACAACATAATAAAAGCCAAATTTTTAACACGAGAGAACAGGTTTATTGCCCACATTTCAGTAAACGGCAAAGAGGAGATATGCCACGTCAAGAACACTGGCAGATGCAGAGAACTTCTTATTCCAAATGCTGAAATTTATGTTCAGACCAACAATGACCCAAAGAGGAAGACGAGGTTTTCACTTATTGCCGTCAACAAAGGTGGCAGGCTTATTAATATGGACTCTCAAGCACCTAACAAGGCTGTTGAGGAGTGGCTGAAAGGTGGTGGCTTGTTTTCGGATATTGTAAATTTAAAGAGAGAAAAGACTTTCCGGAACTCACGTTTTGATATGTATTTTGAGCGTGGGGGTAAAAAATGCTTTATGGAAGTGAAAGGGGTTACATTGGAGAATGACAATGTTGTCAGTTTCCCTGATGCACCTAGTGAAAGGGCTGTAAAGCATTTAAAGGAATTACAGATAGCACACAATATGGGGTATGAAACATATGTACTATTTATTGTACAAATGAGTAATGTGAAATATTTTGAGCCAAATGCAGAAAATCATAAGGCTTTTGCAGAGGAGTTAAAAAAGGCGAAAGCAAGTGGTGTAAACATACTTGCCTATGATTGTGAAATAGAGCCGGACAGTATGGTGATTAGACAGGTTCTAGTATGAGGGTAGACGTGAAAAAACTTTTTTCAATTATTTTGATTTTAGTGCTTATATGCACAAGCGTCACTATTGTATACGGTGGCGACAATTACATAACTGTCAGAGATGTTGTGAACAGGCTTGACAAAGTGGCAGGGAGTTACAATCCACAGTACACAAAGGAAAAGCTCCTTAGCAGTTCATCTTTTGTTCTTGACGAAGATGTTACAAAGGCTCAGTGCTACTATTTAATAAGTAGGGCTTTTGACAATTTTCCTCAGCTTCAGGGGGATTGTCTTGCAAATTCTCCGACTAAGATTACTTACTACGATATGCCTATGTGGGCAGGGAATGAAATCGGCAAAATGGTTTCATGTGGTCTTGTAGACAATGACGGCAGTGGTGCTTTTTATCCTTTGCAGAATGTTACTGAAAAGGAATTTGACACCATTCTTCAGAGAGTTTACAGACTTTATGGCACTGACAAAAAGGACGATTTTTATTCTTATGTAAACCACAATGAGCTTTTGAAGGACAATTCTGCCCAGCTTGAGGACACAGGCAATTTAAATACCATTGATGAAGCCCAAAAACATAATGTGGAAATGTTCAACAGCATTGTAAATGAATGTATTGACGGAGATTGGCAAAAAGGCTCTAAGGAGTCGGCTATACAGAACCTCTACCTTACTATAGAGGATTTTAAAACCAGAAATGAACAGGGTGTTGAGCCTATTAAACCGTTTTTAGACCAGTTGTCACAGGTGAAAGACGATAGCCAGTTAAATGCCTTTGTGGAGGAATACACTAAAAAGACAAGTATGGCTGCTTTTGTGAATTTTTCCCTTGCTCCACAGCCTAGTGACAATGGCAAGTATGCTCTGTATTTTGACTGCTATGTGCCACTTATGTACATCAGTGTCAGTCAAAACCCTGATGAGCTGGAAAGATACAAAAAATACATTACTGATATGTTTGAAATGGCAGGAGAAAGCAACAAACAGGCTTTGGAAGATGCCGAAAATGTTTTAAATGTAGAAAAACTTCTTTCTTCTGATATTACTGCAAATGGTGATTCCGAATTTATGGAAACCATTGAAGCTGACGGCTTTGATGACAGTTCCAACATAATGGAAAAGCTGTACAAGAGCTATGATTTAGATTTTATTGACAGCAAATTCAAAACTTTGGACTTGAAGGCAATAGTAAAAGCCTTTGGCTATGACGAGAATTTACCTCTTATTATATGGGATATGAACAGAGTAAACAAGCTGTCTGAACTTTTCAATGGAGAACATTCACAGGAGCTTGCAAGCCTTCAAAAAGCCTATATGATTAGCATTGGTGGTATGTATTTATCACAGAATTTCTATGACTTGTACGACAACTTCCTTATGGATATATACGGCACAGACCAAAGTGTTTTAGACCAAAATATGGCTCCTAGAACATTCATATCCAATCAGATGAGTGTTTACATCAGTCAGATTTTCTGTCAGAAGTATTTTGACAAGTCAAAGAAAGAACAGGTTATTAAAATAGCAGAAAATTTGAGAGATACTTTCAGAGAAAGGCTTAAAAACAACCGTTGGCTTTCAGGCACAACAAAGATTAAGGCTATTGAAAAACTGGATAATATGGACTTGCAGGTGGGCTATCCCGATAATTGGAGATGCTATTTGGACTATGCAGACATAAAATCTCCTGAGGAGGGCGGAACATACTACAGCAATATGCTTGAAATAAACAGGGCTATTGTAAAAGGTGCTATTGATTTCAGCAAAAACTATGATGTGAAAGATATGTGGGAAGTTCAGCCTTATGACGTAAATGCCTACTATGTTGCTGAGAAAAACAAAATGATTATTCCTGCCGGCATTTGCTATGCCCTTAGTTCAGACAGTCCTGAAAGCAACTATGGCACAATAGGCACAGTTATTGCTCACGAAATGGTACACGCCTTTGATACACAGGGGGCGATGTACGATAAAGACGGCAATCTTACAGACTGGTGGAGTGCTGTAGACTATTCCAATTTCAAGGAACAATGCAAAAAAGTAGAGAAATTTTATGACGGCTATGAGTCAGCTACAGGAATAGAAACTTCAGGTCAGCTTACATTAAATGAAAACATTGCCGACATCGGAGCTATGGCTTGTGCCTTAGATGCTGTTTCAAAATTGGGCAATGTGGACTACGACAAGTTCTTTACAGCCTACGGAAAACTGTTTTTCACTACCTCTACAAGGCAGTATTTATCACTGTTAGCTGTTATGGACCAACATTCCTACGGCTCTGTAAGAGTGAAAAGAACTTTATCCAATTTTCAGAAGTTTTATGATACCTATGGCATAAATGAGTACAATGGTATGTATGTAAAACCTGAAGAAAGAATTAACATTTGGTAAGTTTTTTGTAAATTTTTAAAAAACTATATACATTTTTAAAAAAAAGGTGTATAATATGTTCAAACGATTGATTTTTTATTGAAGAATGTATACACGTAATATTTTTTACGGTATTTAGGAGGATTAATTATGGCAGTAGATTTAAAGGGTAGAAACTTCTTAACATTAAGAGATTTTACAGCTGAGGAAATTAGCCATTACCTTGAACTTGCAGCTCAGTTAAAAGCTGACAAGAAAAATGGTACAATGAAAAAATATATGGAAGGCAAGAATATTGCTTTGATTTTTGAAAAGCCTTCAACTAGAACTAGATGTTCTTTTGTAGTTGCTTGTAATGATATGGGTGCTTTTCCTGAATACCTTGGTAAAGGTGATATACAGCTTGGTAAGGAATCTGTCGAAGATACTGCCAGAGTTCTTGGTAGAATGTTTGACGGTATCGAATTTAGAGGATTTTCACAGAAAGTTGTTGAAGATTTAGCTAAGTATAGTGGTGTTCCTGTATGGAATGGTCTTACTGATGAGGACCACCCAACTCAGATTTTAGCTGATTTCCTTACAATTCAGGAACATTTAGGTAAGTTAAAAGGTGTTAAACTTGTATATATGGGCGACGGCAGAAACAATATGGCAAACGCCCTTATGATTGGTTCTTCTAAAATGGGTCTTGATTTTGTTATCTGTTCTCCAAAGGAACTTTTCCCAGAAGAAAGCCTTGTTGAAGAATGTAAAAAGAATGCTGAACAGTCAGGTGCATCAATTACTATTACTGCTGATGTTGCTGAAGCTGTTAAAAATGCTGACGTACTCTATACTGATGTATGGTGCTCAATGGGTGAAGAAGATAAGGCGAAGGAAAGAATTGCTCTCCTTTCTCCATACCAGATTAATAGCGATGTTATGGCTATGACTGGCAAGGACAACACTTTATTTATGCACTGTCTTCCAGCTATTAAGGGTAAGGAAGTTACAGAAGAAGTTTTCGAAAGTGCTAAGTCTGTTGTGTTTGATGAAGCAGAAAATAGAATGCACACTATTAAGGCTGTTATGGTAGCCAGCTTTATAGGATAAGAGGACAAAATGGAAAAAGATAAGAAGATTTTATATAGTGCAATGCAACCGTCAGGTGTGCCATCTTTAGGCAATTACTTAGGTGCGTTGAAGAATTGGAAGAATTTGCAGGAGGATTATAACTGTATTTTCGGTGTTGCTAATATGCACGCCATTACTGTCAGACAAAATCCTACTGAATTTAGAAGAAGAATTAGAGATTTATTTACTCTCTTTCTTGCTTTGGGTCTTGACCCTGAAAAAAATATTGTGTATGTTCAGTCTGATGTTCCAGCTCACGCAGAATTGTCTTGGATTTTAAATTGCTATACTTATACCGGCGAATTAAGTCGTATGACACAGTTTAAGGATAAATCAGCTAAACACGCAGATAATATTAATGCTGGTCTTTACACTTATCCTGTACTTATGGCAGCCGATATTCTTCTTTATCAGTCTGACCTTGTGCCTGTAGGTGCTGACCAAAGACAGCATTTGGAAATTACAAGAGATATTGCTGAAAGATTTAACAATATCTATGGCGATGTGTTTACTGTTCCTGAAGGTTATATACCTAAGGTTGGAGCTAGAATAATGGGTCTTCAGAACCCTGAAAAGAAAATGAGTAAGTCTGAAAGCGACAATGAAAATAATGCTATTTTCTTGCTTGATGACTTAAACGTGATTGCCAACAAAATTAAAAGGGCAGTTACTGATTCTGACAATGTAGTTGCTTATTCTCCGGAAGAAAAGCCTGGTATAAGTAACTTGTTGAATATATATAGTGCAGTGACAGGTAAATCTGTAGACGATGCTGTTGCAGACTTTGCAGGTTGTGGATATGGAGAGTTCAAAAAGACTGTTGCTGATGCTGTAGTAGCTGAAATTCAGCCTTTACAGGAGAAGTTCAAGGAGCTTTCTGCTGACAAGGCTTATATTGACAAGGCTATGGCAGAAGGTGCTGAAAAGGCGTCATATTTTGCCAACAAGACTTTGCGTAAGGTGAAAAAGAAAATTGGCTTTACAAAGTAAAAGGAGGATAATATGAGTATTATTAGCGATACTAAGAAAAAATTTGATATTATCAGCTTTGGAGAAGTTATGTTAAGACTTTCTCCTCCAGACAAAGAAAAGATTTCTCAGGGTCAGGTTTTCGAAAAGAATGCCGGTGGCTCAGAACTTAATGTGGCTTCTGGTGCAGCTTTCTTAGGTGCAAGAACTGCTATCATTACAAAACTTCCTGACAATAAGATTGGTAGATTTGTTAAGTATAAGATTAGATATGGTAATGTAAGTGATGATTATGTTGTTTACGATTACAGCCCAGAACAGAGATTGGGTATTTACTACTATGAAAGTGGTGCTTATCCTAGAAAGTCTTCTGTTGTTTATGACAGAGCTAATTCATCAATGTGTTCTATTTCTTTAAGCGAAATTGACCCATCTATTTATAAGAATACTAGACATTTCCACGTTAGTGGTATTTCTATGGCAATTAGCAAGAATTTGAGAACAACAGTTATTGAACTTATTAAGAGATTTAAGGAGCAGGGTGCTTCTGTTTCTTTCGACTGTAACTACAGAGCTAAGCTTTGGTCAGAAGAAGAAGCAAGAGAAACCATTTACTCTGTACTTCCTTATGTTGATATATTATTTGTTTCAGAAGAAACTTCAAGAAGAATGATGCAAAGAACAGGTACTCTTGAAGAAATTATGAAGGGCTATTGTGACGAGTTTGGTTGTAAGGTTGTTGCCACAACCAGACGTGAAGTAGTAAGCCCTACAAGACATAACTTTGGCTCTAAGATTTACTATAATGGTAAATTTTATGAAGAACCTCCTTATGAAAATATCGAGGTAGTAGATAGAATTGGAAGTGGCGACGCTTATGTAGCAGGTGCTTTATATGGCTTCTTGACTACAAACGACCCACAGACTGCAGTCGAGTATGGTAATGCTATGAGTGCAGTAAAGAATACTACTTATGGTGATATGCCTGCTTCTAGTTTAGAAGAAATTAACAGCGTAATCAAATCCCATAAGAGTAATGGACCTCAGGAAGAAATGAGCAGGTAGTGATGAATACTTGCCCGAGTAGATGTATATAGACATTTTTAACAGAACGCAGTTTTATATATCCATCCCATTATTACTTGCTTGTTTTTTCATATATTCAGTGGAAACTGAAGACTTAAAAGACAATCTATGGCATTTTATAGTGCTGTGGGTTGTTCTTTTTTTGCTTTTAATATAATTATTATTTTTATTGACTTTTGGTAGTTTTTATGGTAATATTGTACTATAAAAAGAAGAATAGATGCTTTAAATTGTTTATTTTTCATATAAATAATAGAAAGAGGGGATTTATATGGCATTTTGTAAAAATTGTGGAGTAGAAATTAATGAAGGAACTACTTTTTGCCCGAATTGTGGTACAAAGCAGGATAACGTTGGGGTTACAAATGAGGCTCAAGCACAACCACAACCACAGTATACTGCTCAGCCACAGTCACAGGTAGTTGACAACGGAGGATTCGGTTGGGGATTATTAGGTTGCTGTATTCCTATTGTAGGTCTTGTATTATTCTTAGTTTGGAAGGATAATAAGCCTAACACAGCAAAGGCTGCCGGTGTTGGTGCTATTGTTGGTGTAGTTTTATGCGTTATATATTACTTGATTGTAACATGCCTTGGTGTAGGGGCAGCAATGTATGGTGGCTTCTAATAAGATGAAAAACTTTTTATACAAATGGTTGCCTATAGTTTTTGGTTGCCATTGTAGAGATGATAGGTCTTTTCACTATAAAGGTGAAAAGTTCCCTATCTGTGCAAGATGTACAGGAGAATTGGTGGGAATTATTTTCTCTATATTCTCCTGCTTTTTTTTCAAAATATCAATTTTAGCTATAGTAATACTTATGTTGCCTTTGATTTTAGACGGTGGAA
>ERZ773110.2894-NODE-2894-length-10545-cov-2.635558_pt1 | contig 10545 bp, 9 predicted proteins | sample MGYA00580568_ERZ773110 | MGnify/ENA primary metagenome ERZ773110 (study PRJEB29015, sample SAMEA2737870) | human gut metagenome | biome: human gut; feature: human-associated habitat; material: faeces | place: China | collected 2012 ... | reverse complement strand
GGTTGCGCCGATTGCCATGAGCCGGAGAATATGAACCTGCATATCAGTCGCCCGGCTTTGATCGAGGCTTTCCAGCGTCAAGGCAAGGACATCACGAAAGCGACTCAACAAGAGATGCGTTCCTTGGTTTGCGCGCAATGCCACGTGGAATATTATTTCAAGGGCGATGGCAAATACTTGACTTTCCCTTGGGATAAAGGTTCTACGGTTGAGGATATGGAGGCTTATTATGATGAGGCCGGTTTCTCCGATTATACGCATAAGCTAAGCCGTGCTCCTATTTTAAAGGCACAGCATCCGGATTATGAGATCTCCCAGATGGGTATCCATGCGCAGCGGGGTGTATCTTGCGCCGATTGCCATATGCCGTATAAGAGCGAGGGGGGCGTGAAATATAGTGACCACCATATCCAAAGCCCGTTGGCTATGATCGACCGTACGTGTCAGGTTTGCCACCGTGAGAGCGAGGAGACCTTACGCAATAATGTGTACGAGCGTCAGAATAAGGCGAACGAGATGCGTAACCGTTTGGAGACCGAGTTGGCGAAAGCGCATATCGAGGCGAAGTTCGCGTGGGATAAGGGGGCTACCGAGGATCAGATGAAAGATGTATTGAAACTGATCCGTCAGGCACAATGGCGTTGGGATTTCGGCGTGGCTTCTCATGGTGGTGCGTTCCACGCTCCGCAAGAGATTCAAAGGATATTAGGCAATGGATTGGATAAGGCGATGCAGGCTCGTCTGGCTACTGCGAAAGTGTTAGCGAAATTAGGTTATACGGATGATGTTCCGATGCCGGACTTCTCTACGAAAGAAAAGGCTCAGCAATATATCGGTTTGGATATGGCCGCTGAACGTACCGCCAAGGAAAAATTCCTGAATACGATCGTTCCTCAATGGGTGAAAGAGGCGCAAGAAAATAATCGTTTAGCGAAGAACATTTGATTATGTGGAAACAACCTTGGGGATCTGCTGAAGGCTGGGCCATCTGTGCCGGTTTACTGATTACGGGATTTGGCTTGCAACTGATCACTGGCCCGGTTCAGGCAGGGTTGTTCCAATATCCGGTGAATGTGGCCGGAGGATTGATTTTTCTGCTGGTTCTATGTATAGGGTTTGTTGTTAGCCGGAAAATCACGGTTGTCCAGTGGTTTTCCGGGTTAACGGCGAGCATTACCTCTTTGTCGGCTCTTTTGTCAGTTGTGTTGGTTATGGGATTTGTGGGTCCGGGTATCGAGCGGATTACGATGTCGTGGCCTTTTGTCCTGCTGTTTCTCTATTTCTTGTTTGTCTTGGGCTTTGTCACATTGAAGCGTATCGTATCGTTCCGCTGGAGGGATGTTCCGTTTATGCTGAACCATGCCGGCTTATTTATCACGCTGCTGGCGGCGATCTTGGGAAACGGGGATTTACGCCGTTTACGGATGACGGTTCCGTTGGAGAATCCCGAGTGGAGGGCTTCGGACGAGAAGAATGAGATGATAGAGCTACCGCTCGCCATCGAGCTTCGTTCGTTTACGATCGATGAATATCCTCCTAAGTTAATGCTGATCGACAATACGACCGGAAAAGCGCTTCCCGAAAAGCAACCCGAGAATCTATTGGTAGAGGAAACTCCCTTGGCCGGGAACCTGCAAGGCTGGAAGGTTGAGGTTACCCGTTCACTACCGATGGCAGCTTGCGTGATGGGGCAGGATACGGTAAACTTCGTGGAATTTCACTCCGAGGGGGCGACCACCGCTTTATACGTAAAAGCACGTAACGAACTTACCGGACGGCAGAAGGAAGGCTGGGTGAGTTGTGGCAGCTATATCTTCCCATATATATCGCTCCAGCTGGATGATGCGGTTAGCATGGTGATGCCGGAACGGGAACCGAGACGCTTTGCCTCGGACGTTATGGTCTATACGAAAGATAAACAGACCAAGGAGGCGTGTATCGAGGTGAATAAGCCGCTCTCTATCGCCGGATGGAAAATCTACCAGTTGAGTTACGACGAGACGAAAGGTAAATGGAGCCGGATGAGTGTATTTGAGTTGGTAAGAGATCCATGGTTGCCGATCGTTTATACAGGGATCTTAATGATGATAGCCGGGGCGATCGGATTATTCCTGTCCGCTCCCGTAAAAAAAGAATAGTATGGATTGGAGTTACTTTATTTATTTCGCCGCTCCGGCGTTACTTTGCTGGATAGGTGGGGCATGGTTGGCTTATCGTCCTTCTTTTTCCAAGGGGGCTGTCGCTTGGACCGTGTTTGGCTTGGTTATATTTTCCGCTTTTATCGTAGGGATGTGGATCTCGTTGGAGAGGCCGCCCTTGCGCACGATGGGCGAGACTCGTTTATGGTATTCTTTCTTCTTGCCGGTGGCGGGCGTGATCACTTATGTCCGTTGGCGGTATAAATGGATACTTTCCTTTAGTACATTGTTGGCCTTTGTCTTTATCTGTGTCAATCTGTTTAAGCCGGAGATACATAACAAGACCTTGATGCCCGCTTTGCAAAGTCCGTGGTTCGCTCCGCACGTGATTGTCTATATGTTCTCTTATGCCATGCTGGGCGCCGCTGCCCTTATCGCCATTTACCTGCTGATCCGTGCGAGGAAGAAGGGGATTGACGAGGGGATGATGAGTTTATGCGATAACTTGGTATATGTCGGTATGGCCTTCCTCACGATTGGGATGCTGTTCGGCGCTTTATGGGCCAAGGAGGCGTGGGGGCATTATTGGAATTGGGACCCGAAGGAGACATGGGCGGCTGCCACTTGGTTGGGGTACTTGATTTATATCCATTATCGCCTTCGTCATCACTTGCGTTATTCGGCGGCGTTGGGGCTTTTGGTTTTCTCTTTTCTTTTGCTACAGGTGTGTTGGATTGGCGTGAATTATCTACCCTCCGCACGAGGATATAGTGTACATACTTATAATATGGAATAATTAAAATCAGAGGTATATGAAAAAACTAGTTGTTTTAGTAGCGGGCTTGCTCTCTGTGGCCCTTTTCGCGCAAGCGGAAGAAACACAAAATACGAAAGAGAATACGTTTTCGATGAAAGTGCAGATACGTCCGAGAGCCGAGTACCGGAACGGGGTCTTATTCCCCCGGCCTAAAGATGCCGAGTCCACCGGGTTTATCAATAACCGTGCCCGCCTTTCTTTGGGGTATGAGCGGGATCGTTTGTCTATCGGCTTGTCCGCGCAACATGTTGGCGTATGGGGGCAGGATCCTCAAATCGATAAGAATGGTCGTTTTATCTTGAATGAGGCGTGGGCGAAACTGGATTTCGGATCGGGTTTCTTCGCTAAGTTAGGTCGCCAGTCGTTGGTATACGATGACGAGCGTATCATGGGTGCGTTGGATTGGAACGTGGCCGGTCGTTATCACGACGCTTTGAAACTGGGCTATGAGAACACGAATAACCAACTGCATTTAATTCTTGCGTTCAACCAGAATGATGAGAAAACGATCGGAGGAACGTATTACGCTCCGGGCGCGCAACCCTATAAAACAATGCAAACCCTTTGGTATAAGCATCTCTTCGACAAGAGTTTTAACGCATCCTTCTTGTTTATGAACTTAGGGATGGAAGGCGGTGATGCCGAGAAACAAAACTCGGATACAAAATACCTGCAAACGTTGGGAACGAACCTGATCTATACGCCTAGCCACTGGATGGTAGGCGGTATGTTCTATTATCAATTCGGCAAGACGAAAAGCGGACGGGATGTTTCCGCTTTTTTATGGGCGGTAAACGCCGCTTATCAAATCGATCCGCAATGGAAGATCGGTGTAGGTAGTGATTATTTGAGTGGCTCGGATGGGGCCGACGGGAAATATAAGGCGTTTGATCCTCTGTACGGAACCCATCATAAGTTTTATGGTGCCATGGATTATTTCTACGCCTCCTCTTTTGTCAACGGATTGAATCCGGGCTTATGGGATAATCAGGTAAATGTCGCCTATAAACCTTCTTCCAAGGTAAACCTGTCTTTAGCCTATCATTATTTCTCCATCACGGGCGACGTATACGAAGGTAATGATAAATTGAGTAAAGGTTTAGGTTCGGAATTGGATTTCCAAGTGGATTGGGTAATCATGAAAGACGTGAAATTATCGGCGGGATATTCTACGATGTTGGGAACGAATACCATGAAGGTCGTGAAGGGTGGAAATCCGTCTCATTGGCAAGATTGGGGTTGGTTATCAATAAATATTAATCCGACTATATTCACGACGAAATGGTAACAGTTCTCAAGGAAAAGGGTATATTTGCAGGAGTAAACCTTTTTTCAAAACAAGATACGATGGATATAACCGATATGTTTAAAATTCCGCTTTTTAAGAATTTTACGCTTAAGATGCGGGAAGAGTTTTTGGATAAACTTGAATATACAGTAGAGGAGCATCCAAAAGGAAAAACCATAATTCATCAAGGGACGACTTGTAACGCCCTTCATGTCTTATTGAAGGGAAAATTGAACGTGGATGTTTTGGACGTATCGGGTAACATCGTGCGCGTGGAGACGATACAGGCTCCACGCACGTTCGCTACGCCTCATATCTTTTCCGAGAAAAACCAGTTCCCCGCTACTTTTACCGTCGATGAGGATGTGGTATTGCTTAAGGGTTCCAAGGAGTCTGTATTTACCTTAATGCATTCTATGCCGTTATTCCTGCATAATTTCCTTTGTGTCAGTACAAGCTGTAATAAATGTACGATGACTCGTTTGAAGGTGCTTTCGTTTCGTGGCATCCGGAACCGCTTTATTTATTACTTATTCGAACATCAGCAAAAGGATTCGAATGTCGTGGAACTAGAACATACCCAAGAGCAGTTAGCGGAGTATTTTGGTGTTACCCGCCCGGCTTTATCGAAGGAAATCGGGAGATTGGTGGATGAGGGATTTATCAGCATTACAAGGAGAAAGGTGACGATTTTAAATAAGACGGCGTTAACATGTATGCTTTAATGCTTTTGGGAAAAAGGTAAAAAGCGTACATTTGTGCCCAAATAAATAACTCCGGTGTATGGGCAAAGTTTTAATTATCGACGACGAGAAGCAGATTTTAGGTTTACTTTCACGCATTATCGGTTTGGAGGGATACGAGGTCTTACAGGCTGCTACTTGTAAGGCGGGGCTGAGGCAGATGGAGCAACATTCGCCAGAGGTGGTATTGTGCGATGTGTTCTTGCCGGATGGTAATGGTGTGGATTTGGTGTCGGACTTAAAGAAACTTCGCCCTCTATCCGAGATCATCCTACTTACCGCGCATGGTAATATTCCGGATGGCGTACAGGCAATCAAGAATGGAGCCTTCGATTATATCACGAAAGGGGATGATAATAATAAGATCATTCCTCTGGTAGCCAAAGCGATGGAGAGAAAGCTTCTGCCGCTTATCAACAGCAAAAGAAGGAAGCTACGTTCGTCGGGAGGCAATATTCGTTTGATACGATTGTCGGTAAATCACCCGCTATCCAAGCGGCGATAGCGTTGGCTCAGAAAGTCTCGGCTACGGAGGTTCCGGTTCTGTTGACTGGTGAGACCGGTACGGGAAAAGAGGTCTTTGCTCAATCCATCCATCAACATAGTTCCCGGAAAGGGAAGTCTTTTGTCGCTATCAATTGTTCCTCTTTTAGTCGGGATTTATTGGAAAGCGAGATGTTCGGTCATAAAGCGGGGGCTTTTACCGGTGCTTTGAAAGAGACAAAAGGCTTGTTTGAGGAAGCTTCCGGAGGTACGATCTTCTTGGATGAGATCGGGGAAATGGCTTTCGACTTGCAAGCGAAATTGCTCCGTATCCTTGAGACCGGGGAGTTTATCAAGATCGGCGATACGAAACCTACGAAAGTGGATGTACGCATTATTGCCGCTACCAATCGTGACTTAGAGAAAGAGATCGAGCTAGGACATTTCCGGGAAGATCTATTTTATCGGCTTTCCGTTTTCCAGATCCATCTTCCTGCGCTTCGTGAACGGGTCGAGGATATCCCTCTCCATATAAAAGCCTTTGTTTCCGCTTTTTCCTCCAAGATGGGAAAGAATATCCGAACAATTTCGCCCGAATATATAGATGCCCTGAAAAAACGAGCTTGGAAAGGTAACGTACGTGAGTTGCGTAATGCAATTGAGCGTAGCCTAATTATTGCCGATGGAGATACCTTAACCTTGGATGCCCTCCCTTTGAATATGCAAACCTCCTCTGCGGCGAGTACGGAATCTTATAGCGGTTTTGACCTGAGTGGCGTAGAGAAAATGCATATCCAAAAAGTGCTCAAATACACAAAAGGCAATAAAACCGAAACTTCCCGCCTTCTAGGTATAGGCCTCACTACTCTTTATCGGAAGATTGAGGAGTATGGGCTTTAGTCTCATATTCTGCATTTATGTATACCCGAAAGCATCTTGAAGATATGCAAGGAGAAACGGACATTGCTAAATATTTTATCTTTGCTGAACGTAAACTTAATAATAATCGCTTAAAATACATCACCTATGAGTCTGAAGATTAAAACAAAACTAAGATACGGAATCGGGCTGCTGTTTGCCATGATCGTTTTGCTGGGAGGTCTATCGGTAAAGAACATCTCCGATATGTCTGCCGACACAAGGAACATATTGGCCGATAATTATAATTCTTTGCTCTATTCACGCCGGATGCTGGATGCGCTGGAACGAATCGATAGCGATCCTTCGGCTCAAGCAGATTTCGAGAAAAACCTAGGGCTACAGAAAAAGAATATCACGGAGGTCGATGAGAATGTGGCCACCTCACATCTAGTCGCTCAATACGAGCAATTGGCGAAAGAGCGTAATGAGGAGAATATCCGTCGTGTACGTCTCGCCTTAAATCAAGTCATGAGTTTGAATATGGCTTCTATCTACAGGAAAAGCCAAGTGGCGGAGTCTACGTCTCAAAAGGCTTTATTTTGGATTTGGGGGATTGGCCTCTCTTGTATGGTGGTCGCTTTCGCTTTTTTAATACGTTTCCCCCGTTCGATAAATACCCCTATCCGTATGTTGATGGACGGTATCATGGAGATCGCTAACCATAATTACGAGAAACGCTTGGATCTCGCTAAATATGATGAATTCGAGGGGGTCGCGAAATCCTTTAACCGGATGGCGGAACGGCTTACGGAATACCGGAAAAGTACGTTGGCGGATATTATCCAAGGAAAGAAATATATAGAGGCTATCGTGAATAGTATCACGGAGCCAATCATAGGCTTGGATCGGGATCGTAAGATTCTTTTCGCCAATAACGAGGCTTTGACGATCTTGAATCTCAAGCGGGAAAACGTGATCGGAAAGTCTGCCTCGGAATTATCCTTACGGAACGATTTGCTTCGCAGGTTAGTTCGGGAACTGATCCAGCCGAGCGAGAAAAAAGAGCCGCTTAAAATTTACGCAGATAATAAGGAAAGTTATTTTCAAGTGCAATATATACCGATCCGTGTGTTGGAGAATGGCGAGGCGGAGGTGTATGTGGGCGACGTGATCTTATTGAAGAACATCACGGAGTTTAAGGAGTTGGATTCCGCTAAGACCACTTTTATCTCGACGATCTCCCATGAATTGAAAACTCCGATATCGGCGATCATGATGAGCCTGAAATTGTTGGAGGATGCCCGTGTGGGAGCCATGAACGACGAGCAAAAAGCACTGGCGGAAAGTATCAAGGAAAGTAGTAATCGATTACTGGAAATAACCAGTGAGCTATTGAAAATGACGCAGGTGGAGGCTGGCAAGCTACAATTGAATCCGAAAATAACCAAACCGATCGAATTGATCGAGTATGCGATAAAGGCGAACCAAGTGCAAGCTGATCGCTTCAATTGCCATATAGAGGTGGAATACCCGGAGAAGATTTCCAAGCTTTTCGTGGATAGCGAGAAAATCGCATGGGTCTTGACGAATCTATTGTCGAACGCAATTCATTATACCCCGGAGAATGGCCGTATCATAATCGGTGCCCGCCAGCAAGATCATAGCGTGGAGATCTATGTGCAAGATTTCGGTAAGGGTATTGATCCCCGATATCATCAAAGTATATTCGATCGCTATTTCCGTGTGCCGGGAACGAAGGTACAAGGGAGTGGCCTAGGGTTGGCTATCAGTAAAGACTTCGTAGAAGCTCATGGAGGAACTCTTTCTGTTGATAGCGCAGTTGGAAAAGGAAGTACTTTTGTTATAAAATTCAATGTATAAGAGGGTGAAAAAGAGGGTATTAATTACCCTCTTTTATAATATCGCTTCCTCCGGAAGTGGATGTATCCGATCTTGCCGAACCTTTGTAATGTACATCACTACCTCCGCTTGCCGAAGCCTTGATATAATCGGTTACGTGTGTATAAATATCGGAGCCACCACTGGCGGAACATTCCAACTGGTTTAAGATAAGATCATAAGCCTTGATATCGGAGCCACCTGAGGCGGAATATTCGCCGTTCTCCGCTTTTCCCGTAAGCTTGAGATCGCTACCTCCGCTGGCACGGCCTCGTATTATTCGGGTAGTAAGATCGTTGATGATGATATCGCTACCGCTGGTCGCCTCAATTATGCAATTGGATACGTTGATTGGCTGCTCCATTTTCACGTCGCTACCCCTTGTCGCTATAATTTCCAGATCATCTCCGGATAAAGCGCTTCTCAGGACAAAATCCATACAACCGGACATCTTGATTTTTTCCAGCTTCTTGGAAGTGCCCTCTATTTTAAATCGGGTAGGGCTTAATTGTGTACCATTCTCTGTGGAGATTGAAAGTTCTTCGTTTTTTACTTGAACGTTTATATAAGGATATAAGTTCTCGTCGATCGTGATTCGTAAGGACGCTGATTCTCCTTGCGTATATCCGAAAACGTACGACGGATTTCCCCCACGGCTGAATAGGCTGAACCAACTGTCGCTATACCCCATGGCGGTTGAGCCGACTTTTATCGCTGAATAGTCTCTGACGGAGATTTCTTTCGTGATAATATCCCCATTTCCTTTTACTTTCTTCGCCTCGATAGGCATTGCGCAAAAAGCGATCAACGCAAATAAGGCCATCATTCTTGTTCTCATATGAAGTGTAATTAATTTATACTCTTTTCTTATAAGACGAATGGAGTTGAAAAAACGTTACATCTAAAATGAAAAAAAAGAAGCTATCATTGACTTTTTTTGTGATAGCTTCTTTTTCTTACCCTAATAACAGGGAGGTAGATTAATTACTTTTAGGTTTTTCAACCATATGTTCTACTCTGTCTTTGACGTATTCGACTTGATTTTTACCCGTGTCTACCACGTCCTTTACTTTTTTCTTCGCCTTATCTGTAAGACCGTGGAGTTCGTTCTCCAGACATTCGAACTGTCCTTGATCTTCCATCCTGCGAAGTACGTAACCAACAACTACACCTACGGCTAAACCGAATAATACATTTTTCATAACTACTACTTTTTATGAGTTAAAACATTATTTTTTGTAATTATGAAACAGCAAGTCAACCGATAAGGTTGGTGTTTATTTGTTATTTTTCAGTAAATCCCTAATCTCGGTAAGTAATTGGATATCCGCAGGGGGAGCGACCGGAGCTTTCGGGGCTTCTTCCTTCTTCTTGCTTAAAGCATTAACGCCTTTGACAAGTAAAAAGACGGCGAAAGCAATGATTATAAAATCCAGTGTCACTTGTATGAAATTTCCGTAGTTAATGGAGACCGCCGGAGAGATCACCTTGTCTCCCTCCATTACAGCGTGCTTCAAGGTGATTTTTAAATCCGTGAAATTGACGCCACCTACAAGTAAACCTACCGCCGGCATGATCAGATCCGCTACGATAGAAGATACGATCTTTCCAAAGGCACCACCGATAATGATACCTACCGCCATGTCCACTACGTTACCTCGCATGGCGAACTGCTTAAACTCTTGTAATATTTTTTTCATAAAACAACGCTTTTTATATTATAACAACAAAATTAGCCATAAGTTGAATATTTTCAATGCTTATAGCGAAATTTGAAGAAATTATTTTTGATTTTCATGTTTTTGTTTGACCCATTTGAGCATTGATGTGTTATATCCTCTTTCTTTGGCCTTAGTCAATAAAAAGAGAATAGCCTCTTCTGGGAGTGTAGGCGTACGACTAAGTAGCCATAAATAGTCTGAGGTATTACTGCCTACGAGAGCGTATGAGTAATTATCCTCGTCAATTTCCATAATGTTGTACTCGGCGTAGAACCGCATAAAGAAACACACTTTTAATTTACTAGGACACGTAGGATCTGTTATTTTGGCTATACCTTTCGCTCGTTTGAAGGAACCGGAAAAATTACCCCAATATCCGCTGTTAACAACTTCTATATCTCCATTCGGGAGAAATGAGTATTCCACGGTAGCCCCTACGAGATTATGCTCAAAGCGATGATCAAAGCGTGCTATTTCAAACCATTTCCCCATATAGCGGTGTAAATCCAAAGTCTGGACGGTTTCTTTGTTTATAATGTGTTGAGTGCAAGATAAATTACACTGCATTATAAGACAGATGAGGCCTATTAGTTTA
>ERZ773110.2893-NODE-2893-length-10546-cov-3.068058_pt1 | contig 10546 bp, 6 predicted proteins | sample MGYA00580568_ERZ773110 | MGnify/ENA primary metagenome ERZ773110 (study PRJEB29015, sample SAMEA2737870) | human gut metagenome | biome: human gut; feature: human-associated habitat; material: faeces | place: China | collected 2012 ... | reverse complement strand
TTCGTTGTGTCTCGCCGCGTGAAGTCTCAGCGGAATATCCAGGCCAATAGACCGGGAAATCTTTCTCAAGGAGTAGCGAATCTTATGATAGGCATTTCTATAACCGGTGTATGGTTCCTCCTCTTCCGTAAACAACGGGAACATATACTCTCCTGGTACATTCTTATACCTTTCCAGGATACGACTGATCTCCCTATTTATCCCCACCCGCATCAATTGGTCGGTCTTGTGACGTTTGTAACAGATTTCAGCCGGAAAGACATTCTTTTTTTTCAGCAACGCAATATCGACAAATGACATTCCACGCGTGTAAAAACTGAACATGAAAATATCCCGGGCAAGAGACAAAGGGCTATTATTTTCCAGTTCCATTCCAGAGAGTGTTCTAATTACGATCGCATCAAGAGAACGTTTGAGCGTTTTTTCCGTTTTGATGTTTATCTCGCGAAACGGACAGGGAAGTTCCAAACCCATCTCCCGACATCCCTTTCTGAAAAGGGCCTTGATATTATGCAGATAAAAGCCGATGGTGTTGTCGCATATACCCGAAGCGAGCAGTTTCCCGTGATAGTCGGCTATGATCCGGGAAGAGAGCTTGATAAAGGGAAAATCCTTTTTCCCCAAGTATCTCTGCATCGAACGCAGGCTGGAGGCATATGCCCGGGCCGTTCCCTCGTGACCGCTTTGACGAAGTTCCAAGATTTTCCGTGAAAAGTAAGAATAAAAACCGGCTTCACGGGTCAGCACGCCGTAAGTCCTGAACACATCCTCTATTTCGTACTCCCGGGATTTCTTTTCCATTATTGAAATGCTCTTCACCAATAGCTTTGAGATACTCTCGCACCTGTGGTTGATTCGCCGAACTGACTCTGGAGTGTGCTCTCCACCAACGATAACCCTTCCCCTCACGGGATCAAACAGGTTATCCGGAATGCTGAACCCTGTATAAACCACTTTTTTCCTTCGCTTGTGAAGAACCTGAACGACTAACGGGAATTTGCCGGACCGGTTGCTCCTTCCTTTTACCAGTACTGTTTTAACTGTTGCCATAAGTTTTTTATTAGTTAGACATTTGACGCTTCCTTGTTTCCTGGAAAGGAAGCATAAACTTATATGCATCAAATCGGAAAAAGACCAAAAAAGTTCAGTAACCAAGCGGGAAAATTGCACGAAAGACGGGAAGTCGGTTCCAAACCCGTCGGTAAGGAAACGGTACGTCTTGTATGTATAGGATTTTTTTCAACTTGCCAAACATGAAAAATGGAACAGGGTGAGATGGTAAAGCATGTCCCAATACATCCCCAAGTAAACCACGGGGATTAAGCATGGCAGATGGGATTTTTCGCTGCACAAGACAAAAAAGGCGGCCCCTCCTGCCGCCTGTAGATTGATAAAGAGAGAATTCAATCCTACGCAAGATTATCAAAGCCATATGGATCCAGCTTCCACATCCCCCGCCTGGTAGGTATAGGAGATGAACTCCTCAAGCGCCTCCTTCCATGTAAGATTGAAGGTTTTCATGATGGAGTGCAACGTGCGGTTGCTGTCTTCATCCAGGCTATCCTCCCCGATCAGGTTCATATCAGCCTCCGGGTCCACATCAATGAATTCCTCCCGGCTCCAAAACACCACTACCGGGATGCTCAGGTTAATATCCCATGTTCCACGCTGGATCAATACCCCGGAGGGCTTGTAGAACGGGTCAAAGCCGTTTGTCTGCGGGTTCTTTTTAGAATTGTAGCCGTGATACAGGCGGAGTTTCAGGTCAAACTCCTTGCGGTCCTTCAGGAACCGGATAACTCCTTTTAATCCTACCGGGTTAGTGCCTCCCGTAATTTCCGCCTCGTTGTCATGTTTGGTCTTGTCCCAGGGCGTGGTATCCACGTAGAGATAATCCACCAGTGCCTCCGGATCATTGTCGTCAGCTTCCGGTTTCCCGTCAAAGGTAGGTCTCACGTTCTCCGGGGTGAAGAAATGCTGGTGGATATTCTCCTGCCCGTTCTCCACGAACTGGCCGTTCATCAACTCTCCTTTGGAATTGTAGTAATAGATAAACATCAGGTAAACCGGGGCCGGGGTAAAGTTGTTTCCATTTTTATATTCGCCGTTTTTCTGAACGTAAAACTTGCCCTGGCTTCCTTCAGCAAGGGTCCATCCACTGCCGGCCTTCAGTTCATAAGTGATCTCCTGGACACGTTTCATATACCTGGCCGGGGATTCCGGATTTTGGTGGGGACCTCCGGCCTTCTGTATCTCGTTCCAGTCAGCGTGCAGGTGGCATTCAACGAGGCGGACGGTCATTTTTGCCGGGTCCTCATGCAGCTTGTTCTTCGTCTCGTCTTCTGGTATTACAGGATCCTTGCTGCAAGAGTTCAGCGACAGGACAAGGGACACTCCTACCAGAAGTGCCCACACGGTTTTACATGCAATTGTTCTCATTTTTCTTTTTATTTATTAGTGTTGATTATAGTTGTTATAAATTAAAAAATCCAGTTTACACCGCAACGCACATCACGTCCCATATCATGCGCATAGTAACGCGAGCGGTTGGTGTATTCCTTGTACTCACGGTTCAGGAGGTTGTCTGCCGACAGCATGAACCGGACCTGGTGTCCCCGTTTCACGGGAAGTTCAAGACCAGCATCGAACCCGAGGAGATGGTACGCCGGGGGAGTATACGGGATAAGATCCGTGTCCGGATCAAATCGCCTCTGTTTCGCAGTGAAACGGTGCCTGATGTTCAGGCGCAACCTGATATGCGATTTTGTCTCGTGGATCCATGCAAGTTCATGGCTGAAACGGAAGGAGGGAATATAAGGAAGATAATTACCCTTTGTCCGTTCGTTTGCCCGTATAAAGGAGACGATGGCATGGTAGTCCCATGAACCGCCCGGAGTGAAACGCAGGTCAAAGTCCATACCGCGGAAGAAAGCCGGGGTCTGCCTGTACTGGAAGACCGGGTATGCCCCCGAAATCACGGTGACTGTCTCTTTCTCCGGCCCGTCATAGATATAGCCGTCCACCCATTGCAGGTAACCGTCCAGACAGACGCTGAACATCCCGTCGCCGTAACGGAGGGAAGATATCCATTTGTAGCTTCTTTCCGAGTGCATCGCAGAGTCTCCCCTGACAAACATCCCAGACCCGAGCTCGTTCCCGTTGCTGTACAGTTCATACACGTGAGGGGCACGCCAGGCCAGACCGAAGTTGGAGGTGAGCCTCCAGCCTTTGGAAAGTTGATAGTGTCCTCCCAGGCTGTAGGACACGTTGTTAAACTTTCTTGTTCCGCCATAGGGGCTTCCCGTCCAGTCATAACCACTGGCACGGGTTTCCTGCATATCCAGGCGGAGGCCTGCTTCAACGCCTCCCCTGGCCAGGTGATATTTCCCGATTCCGTATATCCCTGCCTGTGTCTCCGTGTAGTTCGGGATAACGGGCACGAATCCGGTACCCGCGCGGCTGTGGTTCTCGATGAACATGGCCTGACCTCCCGCCTCGACCTGCCAGGAGCGGTAATCCCGCTTCCAGCGCAGAAGATGCTGGAATGAATTCAGGTGCAGGGAAACCGCCGGAATATTAGAATCCAGCCGCCGGACACGGTTTTCCTGCCTATCGTCCTTCTGCCAGGTACTCTGCCAGTGAACACTTCCCCCCTTCTTCATGCCGAGCCGCATCCTGCCAAATGCGACCTGGTGGGTGACCTCCTGGCAGGGAGGCCTGATACCACGGGAGAAGGGATCCGTGTGCAGGGGGCGACCAAGCCGGATACGTTCCGCCAGCAGGTCCTCGCTACCCATCTGGGCGCTGAGCATCACCCCTGTCCGGCTGTAGAAGTGGCTGTAGAAACCTTCCACTCTCAGACGTCCGCGGTCATAGCCCAAGGAGGCGGAAGCGTGATACTCTCTGGTTCCCGTATTGTTCAGAAGATAGTGCGCGGTGGAACGGTCCCCGGAATTTGACCAGGTTCCCTGCAGACGCCAGGCGAAATCACCGGGACAAGCACCTTCGAGCTGTCCGGTAGCCACGTAGCGACGCCCGTTACTTCCGTAAAGTGCGGAGATTCCCCCTTGAAGGGAGCGTTTTCTGAAAGGAAGCGGAGACTGCTCCATGACGATAATCCCTCCAAGGGCATCCGAACCGTATCTTACCGCATCGGAGCCCTTGATTACCGAAACAGAGGAGCTGCCGTTCATGTCCACTTCGGGAGCGTGGTCGGCCCCCCATTGCTGCCCGGTCTGGCGGGCACCGTTATGGATGATCAGTATCCGATTCCCGTACATTCCTTGGATAACGGGTTTGGATACAGTGGTTCCCGTGCTGATGGAACTTACCCCGCTGACACGTTCGAGCAGGGTGGCAAGCGAGGTTCCCAGCGCGTTCCTGATCTCGGGAGATGAAAGGCGCCGGCTCACCACGTTGGGTGACGCTCCGGCACGTTCACCGGTTACGACCACTTCCCCGAGTTTTTGTATGTCCGGGAAGAGACATACGGTATGTATGCTGCTTTCTTTGAATACCTCGTTCAAAGGCACACGCCGGGAACTGTAACCCAGGCACTGCACGAGGACCGTATCCATGAAACACGTTCCATGACCGAAAACAATCATTCCACGGGGGGAGCTGACAAGTAACCGTTCCCTGGTCAGGATATAGGCCCCTTCAATGGGAAGCCCGCTTTCCTGGTCAATGACCAGCAGGGTATCGCGTGTACCCGTCGATTGCCGGTCAGCCTGTACCCGTGCTTCCATGGAAGAAGGGACGGTACATAGGCAGACAACAAGCAGGCACACATACTGGAGATATGCATGAAATGTCATACTTGAAAAAATATAAACGGGTTATAATCTGTTAAGAAGGGACATGAAAAGCCCCTGCACGCAATCACAGTGATGGCATGCGAATCCCTCAAGGGAGTTATGACAAACACACAGGGGGTGCACGGAGGAAATGTGGGAAAAGAGTGACGATGACATCTGTTTCCCCGGAGATAAGATACCTGACAGGCCTGCCAGTCGGAATATAATCGTATATAAAAATCCCCGCCTCGACAAACGGGGAGAGCGTAAAGAGACAGATGGTACAATTTTCAGGAGAATCGTGACGGGAGTGCCCCTGTTCGTTATGGGATACGCACGAATGTTCCCCGTGAACATGAAAAGCTTTCACGAGGAAAAAGGGCATCAATGTCAGCAACAACATGCATGCTATGACAGCCCGCTGTCTCTGTCTTTTTTTCGTACGATCCATTAATTTGCAAAATTAACGGTTTTAAACATCACTCGCAATACCTACAAATAATGATTTGCAAGCATGACTACTCCGCACATTTAGTTACATATACCAGAACAGAAATAAAAAAAGAAGTGAACCGTTCGTCACCCGCGTATTCAGATAACGACGGTTCCCTCTGGCCTAAACAGAACCTTATCTTGTCAGATTCGGGTTTTTCTGGGAATCCATATCAGGATATGGAAGATACATCAGATTGTCATTCCACACCTTGTTCGTATATTCTACAGACTCCTTTACCTGAATCCCTTCGGCGATTTCCACAGCCGTGTTCTCCGCTCTTTCCTCAAAAGTGCCTTTCAGTCTGTTCATACGGAACTGATCCGCACGCCGTGTGACAAGGGCCACCCAATAGCCTGCCACCTCCCAGCCATGTTCCTTATAAGCCGCTTCGGCAAGAGCATCTGCGGAAAGTCCGTTCAGCGGTTCCAGTCCGGCGCGCCCACGGACATCATTGAGACACTTGAATGCCAAATCATCCGTTTGCCCCATCCTGGCCTTAGCCTCCGCATACCACAACAAAACTTCCGAATAACGAATAATTCTATGTCGATGGTCATTACACAGATTCTGACTGGCCGGTAGTGTATAATCATACGGGGCATTGGTATTCACCTTTGACGCAGGATCCCAGTTGACAGAGAATATACTGAACATGGGGTGGTGTTCCGGAACAACAGGTGTGCCGTCCTCCTTCAACTCCCACCAGTCAACCAAGGTTCCGTCTTTTAGACGGATTTTGGGATCATAGGTGGCATCCTTTCTCGGACCATCAGGAAACTCTTTCCAGAAACGGATCTCTCCCCAGGCATCCCCCCAACCACCCAAGGACTCAAACAGGTTACAAGAAGTAAGTTCTGAATCTTGGGACCAGTCCACGAACGGAGAATAATTTATTCCCAGTACCGTTTCCAAATTATAATTATTGCTCATGGCATACACATCCCTGTAATTTTCACCAAGTTTATGCTCGTATTCCCCCCTGTTCACGCCGTCAATGACCTCCTTTGCCTTTTCAGCAGCTTTTGCATAGTATTCCGTTTTATTCATCGGCCAACCGGCCATAGCCATATACACTGCTGCCAAAGTAGATTTGACCGCCTGCCGGGTTACATATACATTCACTCCATTCAAAAAGCGGGGACTACCGCTGTAACTCGTAGGCAATACGGCCTCAGCTTCGGTCAGATCCTGTACAATGTAGTCATACACTTCCTCTACCGGGGTTAGAGGTTTGGTATAATCATCGTTGACATTGTCCAAATTCATCGGCAGTGGTCCCCAAAGTCGCACCAGGGTAAAATAAGCGTATGCCCTCCAGAATTTAGCCTGCCCGAGGGCGATATTTATCTCATCCAGAGTGGTAGGTGTTTTAGACGCCCCCTGTATGATTAAATTGGCAGCCTTTACAATGGCATAATGCATATTCCACGCATCTTTGACACCCTTGTTGTTGTTTACTGCAGCAAACTTGTCCATTTCCGCGGCAGGCTGCTTGTTACTCCCTGGATTGGTAGTTATATCATCTCCCTGCCATTGGGGTAATTGCATATTTGTATATATCTGGGAAGCATTAACTTTCTGATAGAGCGCATATACACTCATGTTCAGTTCATCCTGAGTGGAGTGAGTTTCCCCCTGGGATCCTCCGTTAAAAAATCACTGCATGACATCAGTGAAAAAGCCAGAGCAACCATAGTGCCTGCTATTATTTTTATATTCATAGGTTCTTCTATTTTAAATTTAAAAATTCATTCGGAGACCGAATGTGAATGTTCTCGGGGAAGGATAGGCTCCCATATCAATACCCGCGTCCACGTCAACGCTGCTGTTTGAGAAGGTAGTACCGGCCGGATCCATTCCCTTGTACCCGGTTATTGTAAATAGATTCTGACAACTGAAAGTAAGCCGCAAATCAGCGAATCCGGTTGTTTTTTTGGGGAAAGTGTATGAAAGACTTATATTCTCCAGACGAAGAAAATCTGCGTTCTCCAGCCATTTGGTTGAAACTGGCTGGAGATTATTCCCACCTTCGGTCAGACTCGGATATATAGCCGATGGACCAATCTTGTCGAATCCCTTCAGATAGGCATCTGCCAGAGTTACAAAGCGGGAATTCCCTTCGGCCGAAGCCATAGTGTACCTCACAAGATTCAAACGTTTAGCTCCGAAAGATCCATTAAAGAACAGATTCAGATCCCAGTTTTTATAAGACAGGGAGTTGTTCCATCCCAAAGTGAAATCAGGATTGGCCTTCCCGATAACCTTGCGGTCACCGCCGTCTATCAACTGGTTGCCATCCACATCTCTGTATGTATCATGTCCTTTTTCATCCAAACCGGTCCATTCATATCCCCAAAAAGTACCAATGGCCTCACCCGGCTTGATAATAGTAGCATAATCAACCATACCGGCAGCCGGACTGGAACCGTTGATGAAGTCATCCTTACCGCCAGAAAGACGTTCCACACGGTTCTTCAAATAAGTGCCATTCAAGGTGGAAGACCATTGAAATCGATCATTCTGTATAATTCGGGCGGTCACGCTCAAATCAATACCACGATTACTGATCTCGCCGTCATTCACCCAGAAAGAGTTACCGCCGACATATCCGGGGATACTTCTTTTGAGTAACGCATCGGTAGTACGCTTGTAGAAATAGTCCACACTGAAATTCAGCCGCCTGTCAAATAGGGAAAACTCTAAGCCCAGGTCGAATTGCTTGGTCTTCTCCCACGTAAGTTCAGGAGTCGCTATGTCATTTGCCCAATAACCGGTAAAATTACTATTGGTTCCAAAATTGTATGCAGTGGCACTCATAAGGCCCAAGGTCGCATAAGGACTGATCGCCTGACTACCCACAATACCATAACTGCCGCGAACTTTAATGTCCTGAACCGCGGAAACATCCTTCATAAAATCCTCATTACTCAACGTCCAAGCTGCGGCAATAGAAGGAAAGTACCCCCATTTCTTTTTGGCGAAGCGAGAAGAACCGTCAGCACGGAATGTACCGGTAAGCATATAACGATCCTTGTAATTGTACATGACACGGGCAACTCCCGACATCAGTGCCCATTGGCTATAGCTGTTGCTTCCATCACGGGAGGAGGCCATGCCTACATTCCACCAGCCCACACCTTCGGTCAGCAAATTGTTCCCCGTTATACCGATTGTCCTGGTTTCAGAAGAAGTCACCTCATATACAACCGTGGCTGTCAGATGGTGGTCATTCCAGGAACCTGTATATGTCAGGTTATTGGAGCTTTGCAGCATCAGGCGATAAGTGTCATTATTCCCCATACCACTCTTCGTACCCACTCTTTTGGAACTGAAGCTATAACTTTTCCCGTCATAATAGTCCACGCCATTGGTTGTGATAAATGTCAGACCTTTTACTATATTGAAGCGTAAATCAACACGTCCATTGAATACGTTGGTCATTGCCTCTCCCGACTGCAACCTTAGGATACCGACTGGATTGGAGGCTATGGAATTATAAATATCTGTATTATAATTCCCGTTTTCGGACATCATCGTCATTGTAGGTGAATAGTTTAATGCGATCCATATTGGATTGTCCTTACTCGATGCAAAAGAACCACCATAACGGATACCGTGAGAAGCATTGATGTCTGCCGTGATATGCAGCCAGTCTGTAAGCCGTGAAGAGAGATTCATCTTTGCCGAGTAACGCTCATTCTTCGATTTAATGACCACCCCCTCCTGACGCATATAGTTGGCAGAAATATAATATTGCGTCTTCTCACTACCATTGGATACAGTCAGTTTGTAATTTTGTGTAATCCCTGTACGGAAGATCTCATTCTGCCAGTTGATGCCAGCCGAGCCATTCTGGTAAGAGAGTAATTCCTCATCCGAAAAATCAATGCCCTTGACCTCTTTCAACGCCAGAGCGTAATCATATGCTCCAAGGATATCGTATCTCTTATATACGTTAGAAACTCCCACTGATGCGTCGAACATAATTTCACGCACACCCGCCTTGCCACTCTTGGTAGTGATCAGAACGACCCCGTTCGAACCCCTGGAACCGTATATGGCAGTGGACGATGCATCTTTGAGAACCTGCATCGAACGGATATCCTCAGGATTGATACCGTCCAAACCGCTTTCACGAACGATTCCATCAACCACATACAAAGGGTCGTTACTTTTGCTGATGGAGTTAGCACCACGGACGCGGATCTTCACACTTCCTCCGGGGACGCCGCTGTTCTCAACATGGACACCACTGACACGCCCTTGAAGGGCGTCTGCAACCTGAGTTATAGGCTGATCCTTAAAATTTTTGTTGTCCAGAACGGCTACGGAACCAGCCATATCCGCTTTTCTTACAGTACCATAGCCAATAACAACCACTTCATCAAGTTTTTCGGCATCTTCCTTCAAAACGATGTTTAACGGCCCACCTGTCCAGGCTATTTCCTGGCTCTGATAGCCGACATAAGAAACAATAATTATATCCCCCTTTTTTACGTTCCTAAGGGAAAAATCACCGTCAAGTCCCGTGATGCTACCGTTTGTCGTCCCTTTGACAAGTACGGATGCGCCGATAATGCTTTCACCATTGGCATCTTTGACAACTCCTTGACAGATGTCACTCTGTTGTATAATTTGTCCCTTCATAGAAGGATAATCATGGAAAGCATGAACCTGCATCCCACATAAAAGCGAAAGCGACAGTATTGCCCCCGCTGTTTTTTGAAGTGTATTCATAAATTATTTAGTTAGGATAAAAAGTTAGACAAAAGCTTATTTAGAAGTTACGCCCTTTTCAATATAAGAACTGTATTCCTCTGGTTCATATTTCCTTAGTTGATACACTGAAACTTTCAACAAGGGTATTACCATCTGTTATATATTCCTTTTCCAAACGGTTAACTTCCTTGTCGTCAACGTAGGCGATTACTGTTATATGAAGCTGTTTACCCGCCTCCGAAATACTGGAAACAGAACCGGCACAAGTCATGAAAAATGCGTTCCCACTTGTGTGGCAAGACACGGACGAGGTCTTTATTTGGGCGGAGTAGGAATCACCAATGTATTCATCCTTGTAATTGTATAATTTGGCGGGACCACCCTTATCTGCACCACCGATACTTACATGCAGTTCGAATGAATCTGTGTCACCGGACTGTCTGATTACAATTTTATGAACTCCTGTCTGAAGATCATACCCATTTTCAGTTCTTTCATTTGCACACCCTACAAATACAAATCCGGTCAAAAACAA
>ERZ773110.2891-NODE-2891-length-10547-cov-5.323389_pt1 | contig 10547 bp, 10 predicted proteins | sample MGYA00580568_ERZ773110 | MGnify/ENA primary metagenome ERZ773110 (study PRJEB29015, sample SAMEA2737870) | human gut metagenome | biome: human gut; feature: human-associated habitat; material: faeces | place: China | collected 2012 ... | reverse complement strand
GATCCTTGCCCTCTTCGATGTACTTGCGGGTGGCCTCAGCGAAGACCAGCTGGCACTCGGTGTTGATGTTGATCTTGGAGACGCCCAGGCTGATGGCCTTTGCGATCATGTCGTCAGGGATGCCGGTGCCGCCGTGCAGGACCAGAGGAATGTTATTGGTAGCCTTGTGGATGCGGTCCAGAGCCTCGAAGTCCAGACCCTTCCAGTTGGCGGGGTAGACGCCGTGGATGTTGCCGATGCCGGCGGCCAGGAAGTCGATGCCCAGATCAGTGATCTTTGCGCACTCTGCGGGGTCAGCGATCTCGCCATTACCCACGACGCCGTCCTCGACGCCGCCGATGGAGCCGACCTCAGCCTCGATGCTCATGCCCTTAGAGTGTGCCAGAGCGACCAGCTCCTTGGTCTTCTCCACATTCTCCTCAATGGAGTAGTGGCTGCCGTCGAACATGATGGAGGAGAAACCAGCCTCAACGCAGGCCTTGCAGCCTTCGTAGGTGCCGTGGTCCAGATGCAGAGCGACCGGGACGGTGATGCCCATGGAATCGACCATTGCATCGACCATGGCAGCGACGGTCTTGAAGCCGGTCATGTACTTGCCGGCACCCTCGGAGACACCCAGGATGACAGGACTCTTCATCTCCTCGCAGGCGGTCAGAACAGCCTTGGTCCATTCCAGGTTGTTGATGTTGAACTGAGGCACACCGTAGTGGCCGTCACGAGCTTTGATGAGCATTTCGGTTGCATTTACCAACATTATTATTACCTCCAAAAATTATCGGGGTCTGTTCGTACCCACACACCGCTTTGTGCATGGTTTAACGAAGTTGCACCCTAAGTATACCCCAAACAGCGGGTAAAATCAATCCACCGGAGAGTTTTTGTAACCAAACCGAAGCTTTCTCGGCCAGCAGTGTGCTCGAAAGACTGAGAAATAAGTGGGATGCAACATTTTATACAGGCTTCGACAACATCCGGCCAGACCGGCGGCGGAGGCACCAAAGCAGACGATTTTCAACAGGGATCCACATTCGTCAAAATGATGTTGGATAAAAAGGCAAAACAAGTGCCGCTCTGCTTCAAAATTTTGTCATAATTCTGACTTGAAAATTACAAAATGTATGCAGGGTTCTGAGCCTGTCGAGATAAGATTGTGGAAAACCTTGTGGAAAGTGTGGAATTCCACCCGGAAAACAGGCTTGAACGCTTGAGTTTTGAACTTTTTCCACAGGGTTTTCAACTTGTGGAAAAAACAGGGCGGGTATACGGATGGTAAAGCAGTCTGAATGTGGAAAACTTTTACCACAGGCAAAAAGACGGATAACCGGCGCGCAAAAGGCAACACTTCTCCCATGAGGCGCTGCCCGGGCGGGCGGCACAGAAATTTCACGGGAAGAAAAAACGCAATTCTATGGCAAACCCCTGCCGCTTATGTTATACTTCAAGATGAGTTATAAGCGCTGTACGTCTGAAATGCATCAGTGCCTGCCGCAAAATGCAGCTTTACAGCGCTGCGGCCCTGAAAACTCGCTTGAAGCGATACGATGACGCCGGGCCGGAAGGGCTTTGGCGTCCTGCGATAGAAACGGAAGGAGAACTTCATGGAAGAACGCAATATGCCCCGCCGTCCCCGCCGCGAAAAGGCCGACGACCAGCCCCGGAACGAGAGCCTCGTCTACGGCAAGAACCCGGTCACAGAGCTGCTGAAGAGCGGCTCCGGCGTGGATACGGTGCTGCTGGCCGAGGGCATGGCCCCGGCTGTGGCCGCTTACTATACCGCAATGGCGAAGGAAGCCGGTGCCACCGTCAAGCGGGTACACCCCAACAAGCTGCGCCTGATGACCGGCACCGAGAGCCATCAGGGCGTGGCTGCCTTTGCCAGTGAGATCGAATACGCAACGGTGGAGGACCTGCTGGCCGCTGCCAAAGAGAAGGGCGAACCGCCCTTCCTCGTGCTGAGCGACGGCATCGAAGACCCCCACAATCTGGGCGCTGTTATGCGCTCGGCTCTGCTGTGCGGCGCTCACGGCATCGTCATCCCCAAGCGGGGCGGCGCATCCGTGACCCCCACCGTCATCAAGTCCAGCGCCGGTGCGGCTGAGCGTCTGCCCGTGGCCCGTGTGGCCAACATCGGCGAGACCATCCGCCGCCTCAAGGAGCAGGGTGTTTTCGTCTACTGCGCCGACATGGACGGCGTGTCCCTGCGCAAGAACAACCTCACCGGCCCCATTGCGCTGGTGCTGGGCAGCGAGGGCAGCGGTGTGTCGCAGCTGGTCAAGAAGCTCTGCGACGGCGTTGTGAGCCTCGATATGACCGCACAGGGTACCGGTGTGGACAGCTTCAATGTCTCGGTGGCCGCAGGCATCATCCTGTATGAGATCCAGAGCCAGCGCGCCGCACAGGGCTGAGCTGGCCCGTGCCGAACGAAACAAGGGAGGGAAGATCAGGATGCCAAAGGATGACGAGCGGAAGGAAATGACGCAGGAAGAGATCGACGCCCGCGAAGAAAAATTCCGCACCTTTTTTACCACCAGTGTAGCCCAGGTCCCGGAGGAGATGACCCGGCGGGACGATGAGAATGAAGAAAAGCCCAAGAGCCTGCTGGGCCGGCTGCTCCGCCGTGAAAAGGGCGAACAGCAGGAAAGCGGCACACCCGAAGAGAGCCGTACCGGCGAGATACAGCTGGGCGGCGAAGAGCAGGAGGAACCCTCCGACCTGGAGCTGGTCCTGACGCTGGAAGAGGAAGTCACAGAGCCGAAGCCCGAGCAGCCGAAGCCCGAGCAGCCGAAGCCTGCCGAGCCGGTCAGCGCCCCCCAGCCTGAGCCGGAAAAGCCCCAAAAGCCCGCAGAACCCATCAAAGCGCCGGAGCCGCCTGCTCCCAAGCCGGAGAAAAAGCCGGCAGAAAAGCAGGCTGCACCCCGGAAAAAGGCGGTCCAGTACGAGCCGCGCACCCCGCAGGAGCAGTACGAGGACCGGGAGATGCAGGCGCTCAAAGCCATGCTGTTTGGTGCAAAGCTTCCGCCGCAGGAGGAAGAGCCTCCCCAGCCGGTGAAGCCCGCAGAACCGGAAAAGAGCACCCCGGCAGTCCCGGTCATTGCAACGAAACCGGACGCAGAAAAAGAGCCGGATGCGGCGCCGGAGAAGCCTGCCGTGCCGATGCCCGCGATGGTGTTTGCAGAAGATAAGGCGTCGAAGCCCCATGCGGCCCCGGCGATGCAGTTCTTCGGCAAGGGCGACGACGAGAAAGCGCCCGCAGCCCCGGCCCGCGCGACGCCGCCGGACAATGACGACAGCATGAGTCTGCCGCTTATGTTCCTGAACGACGGCGACGAGGTGGATCCGCCGAAGGAGGAAGCGCCTGCACAGCCGGCCGAAGAGGCCGGTACTGCCCCGGCTGCTCCGGAGGCTGCACCCGTCGAGGAAGCGCCTGTCGAAGAGAAAAAAACGCCCGAGACGCCGGAACAGGTGGGGGAACGGCTGCACCAGATGGGCGCGGCCCTTACATTGCGCTGTGCGCTGGGCGGCATCCTTGCACTGGTGCTGCTCCACTTCGGCCTCGCCGCAGAGGGCCTTGTCGGCCCGCTGGGCGGCCTTGACCCCGTAACTGCCCCGGCGGCCTTCTATGCCGCAGATCTGCTCTTCCTGGCGCTGGCGCTGGCTGTGGGCTGGCCCGTCGTGAGGGACGGCCTGAAGGGTCTGCGGGGCGAACGCCCCAGCATGGAGACCATGCCCGCGATGGCAGCCTGCGCTGCGCTTTTGCAGGCTGCTGTGGCCCTGCTGAACGCGCAGAACTATCAGGCGTCCAGCTTCACCCTTCTGTCCGGCATTGCGGCGCTGGGGCTGTTCCTTGCACTGCTGGGCGACCGTGTCCTTCTGGCCTCGGTCCAGGGCGGCTTCAAACTGGCGCAGGCCGGTCCGGAGCATCGTGGTGCGTTCCGCGCCAAGGACAAAGACCTTATCCGCATCCTCTCCAAGGACATGGACGAAAAAGACCCCTGGGTGCTGCTCAGCCGACCCGCTGAGTGGGACGACGCGATGGTGGAGCAGGGCTTCGGCCCCCGCGCCTGTGAGCGCCGCGCCCGTAAGACGAATTACATCCTGCTGGGTGCGGCTGTGTTGGCCGGTCTGGTCTTCTGCGTCTTTGGCGGCGGCCTCAACGGCGGCGCTGCGGCGCTGACCGCTGTGCTCTGCATGGGTTCGCCTCTGTCCTCCACCCTTATCGCAGGTTTTGCATCCCTGCGGCTGCAGCAGACTGCCGCTGCCTCGGGTGCGGTGATCCCCGGCTGGGCGGCTATCGAGGAACTGGGCGGTGTGGATACCGTTCAGGCTGACGCCGATGAGCTGTTCACCCCGGACAGCGCTATGCTCGAGGACATCCGCATCTTCAAGGGCGGACGCATCGACCGGGCCATCCTCTATTCGGCCAGCGTCCTGAGCAAGTGCTGCAATACCCTGAGCGGCCTGTTCCGCCAGATCATCGAGGACCGCACCGACATCCTCTACCCGGTCAAGGACCTGGAAGTCCATCGCGGCCTCGGCTTCTCTGCATGGTGCGACAACAACCGCATCCTCATCGGTACCCGTGCGTACATGGAAAAAGAAGAAGTTCCCATGCCCGACGAGGAATATGAGGCCAAGCATTCCAAGAACGGCGAGCTGCAGATCCTCTATCTGGCCGTGTCCGGCAGTCTGCACGCCATGTTCGTGCTCCACTATGTGGGGGGACGGAACGCTGCCCGCGGTCTGGAACAGCTGCAAAAAGAGAATATCCAGCTGTTGGTGTCCTGCCAGGACCCCACCCTGACCGCACGACACATCACCGACGCCTACCATCTGCCCGAGGGCATGGTCGTCCTGCTGGACCAGGAGCAGTGTGCCGCACTGGGCGCTGCCACCGCCGAAGACACCGGTTCCGAAGGCTGCTGCATCCTTTGCACCAACGGTTTTGCCAGCCTGACCGGCGGTCTGCGGGCCGCAGAGCAGGCCCAGAACGCCGAGACGACCGCTACCACGGTGCAGCTGGTGTCGGTGTGGTTCTCGGTGGCCATCGCCGTCCTGCTGACCTATGCAGGCAGCGTGGGGATGCTGAGCGTGGCTGCGGTGCTGATGTATCAGGCGGCATGGAGCGCTCTCAGCATCGCCGTGTGCGCACTCAAGCAGCATAGCTGAAAAAATAAATAAGAAATATTCTCAAAATAAATAGGAATTATTCTTGATTATTGCTCAAAATTCTGGTATAATGCTCTCAGAGACAAGTAAGACCTATCGCATACCCGGTACCGAACAAAGCGGGCTGCGCGTAGAATAAACCAAACCGGACACAGCCCATACTGGCAGTGTCAGATTATCTGAGAGGAGAATAGATTATGGAACTCAAGGGAACCAAGACCGAGAAGAACCTGATGGAAGCTTTTGCAGGCGAGAGCATGGCCCGCAACAAGTACACCTACTTTGCAAGCGTCGCAAAGAAGGAAGGCTACGAGCAGCTGGCCGCTATCTTCGAAGAGACCGCCGGCAACGAGAAGGAACACGCCAAGATGTGGTTCAAGGCCCTCTGCGGCGGCTCCATCCCCGACACCATGACCTGCCTTGAGATGGCTGCAAGCGGTGAGAACGACGAGTGGACCGAGATGTACCCCCGGATGGCTGCGGAGGCCAAGGAGGAGGGCTTCACCCAGCTGGCCGCTCTCTTCACGATGGTGGGTCAGATCGAAAAGGAGCATGAGGCACGTTACCGCGCCCTTGCCGCCAACCTCAAGGAGGGCAAGGTCTTTGCCCGCGAAGAGCAGCAGGTGTGGGTCTGCCGGAACTGCGGCTACACCTATATCGGCAAGTCTGCTCCCCTCAAGTGCCCGGTCTGCGCACATCCCCAGAGCTACTTTGAGCTGAAGGCCAAGAATTACTGATTTTTACGGCATCTGAGAGCCGCCGCACCTGTATAAAGTGCGGCGGCTCTTTTGCTGTCTGGTGAAATACAGTCTGTACGATTTGTATAAATTTGGCGGGGGTGTTTTAGTGTCTTTCACGAAAAGGTGCGCGAAATTGTGACACTTCTGGCGAAGAACTTGACCCTTCTTTGGGGGACGTGTACAATAAACGAGTAGTGAGTGGAATTATGTGCAGAGCACATTGCGATAAACCTTATCCAAAGGAGGGAAGTGCTACCCTATGAATAAGATCACACGGCTTGCAGCGGCGTTTGTGCTGAGTGGGCTGCTTCTGGCAGTTCCTGCCGCACAGGCGGCCCCCGCATTGCTGGGAGCATCGGCGAACTTTGAGCTGGAAGTGAACGAGATGGAGCTGGAGATCACGGCAGACGACCCCCGCCCCAAAGCCTATCTTTACACCGGCGGGCAGAGCGACTACTACTTCATCGTCTGGATGAGCAGCAACCCCACCGTGGCTACCGTGGACGGCGATGGCCGCGTCACCGGCCGCAGCGCCGGTGAGGCCACGATCACCGCCATTACTGACCGGGGCGAGTGCGCTGCCTGCAAGGTGACTGTCCGCAAGGAGAGCGGCAATGCGGCCAGCAAAAAGCCTGCCCTCGACCACACCACCCTCAACCTTGTTATCCAGTACAACAACGCCCACCCCAGCCAGAAACTGCAGCTCATCAACACGAGCGGCTCCTTTGTCTATGCCTACCAGTGGATGAGCAGCAACCCCGAGGTGGCAACGGTGGATTCGGAGGGTCTTGTCACGGCTCAGAAGCCTGGCACCACCACCGTCACGGCGCTGGCCACCAACGGTCAGGCGCTGCGCTGCGCCGTTACCGTCAACAGCGATGTCGGCAAGGTGATTCTGAATAAGCGCGACCTGCTGCTCCGCACGGTGGGCAGCAAAGAGGCACTCACAGCGTCTGTCGCTGTGGAAGACGGCGTGAATGTACCCATCACATGGGTCAGCAGCAACCCCGGCGTCGCTACCGTGGATGCTTCTGGCGTCGTGACTGCCGTCGCCGACGGCGAGGCAAAGATAACGGCTCTCTCGCCGGATGGACGCTTCGACAGCTGCAGCGTTTTCGTGGGCCTTGCGGCAGACAAGTACGACACTGAAGAGGACCTGGCCGAGGAACTCAAGCTTCCGGACCCCTATGTGGCGGTCCGGATGAACCGGCTGAGCTGAACCGAAAATACAAAGAGGAAGCCCCGCACTGCATCGTTCGATGTGGTGCGGGGCTTTTGCTTATTGATTTACCAGCTCAATAAAGGCTTTCATCTGGGGCGTGAGCCATTTGTCCTTGTGATAGAACAGCTGCCGGTGCATAGTGACAGTGCAGTCGGGGACATTGAGGCGGGCGATACGCCCGGCGGAGAGGGCAGGACGGACGATGTACTCGGGCAGGAAGGAAAGCCCCATCCCGCGCTCCACCATCTGGCAGAGCAGCGAGGCGCTGCCCAGCTCGATGTAGGGGTGGATAGACAGCCCACGGGCGGCGAGGCGCTGGTCGAGGGCGTCACGGTAGCTCATGCCCCGCTCTGTGAGAAGAAATTCCTGTTGAGCCAGAACATCCAGCGGCACTTCGGCCTTGTCGGCCAGCGGATGCCCGGCAGGGGCCACAAAGCAGACCGGCTCCGGAACATTGACGGCCAGCGTCAGGCTGGGCAGGAGCAGAGGCTGGTCGAGGGTGTAGGCCAGGTCGATCTGGTTCGCGCTCAGCAGCCGCAGCATCTCGTCGGCGGTGGCGGTGCGGAGCACCAGCTCCACCTGTGGGCAGAGGGCGTGGAACTGCTGCAGCAGGTCGGGCAGGAAGGTGCTGCATACGGAATCGGCCAGTGCCACCCGCAGGGTGCCGCTGACGGCCCGGGCAGGCAGCAGCGCGGCCTTGGCCTGCTGGGCCGTGATGAGAAGGGTGCGGGCATAGCTCTGGAAAGTCTGGCCCGCGTCGGTGAGACGGACGGTTTTGCCCACCCGGTCAAAGAGAGGCGTACCCAGCTCTGTTTCCAGCTGGGAGATCTGGGCCGATACCGCCGACTGAGAGTAGCCAAGCTCCCGCGCAGCGCTGGAAAAGCTGTGCAGCTCGGCGATATGAAGGAAGGTGTTGATATTTCGGAGTTCCATAACTGTCCCTCCGGCGTCAGCGGCGGTCGATGCCGGTGACGGTCAGGACCTCGCCGTCCACTTTGAAGTGGACTTCCAGCCCGCCGAACTCCATGCCATAGACCCGCTCCGGGTCGTGCTGGTAGGAGGGACGGGGGTCGTTTTCCAGCACACCCTGCAGAGCGGCCTGCTGGACGGCAGGCACTCTGGCCCAGAGGCCGGCGTCGCAGACCATGGTCAGGTGGTGGAACTGGGTCTGTGCTGTGAAGCCTGCGGCGGCGTCCGGGTGGCAGTCGGCGTAGGGAATGTAGGGCTTGATGTCGTAGATGGGGGTGCCGTCCATAAGGTCGGCGCCCCGCACGATGAGGACAGGGCCGACGTCAGGCCGGTGCTCGATGGCTTCCAGCTGGACGCTGGACAGTCCCAGCGGATTGGGCCGGAAGGGCGAGCGGGTGGCAAATACGCCCATCCGGGTGTTGCCGCCGAGGCGGGGCGGCCGGACGGTGGGGGACCAGCTGTCCCGCACCGCGCCGGAAAACTGCCACACCAGCCAGATGTGGCTGAAATCTTCGAGACCGCGCACGGCGTCGGCATTGCGGTATTCGGGGGTAAAAATGACCTCGCCCCGCAGGCTGTCCACCAGCCCGCTCTGGCGCGGGATGCCGAACTTGGTGGGGAAGGCGGTGCGGATATGGGCGATGACCTTGAGGGTCATTTCTTCGGGTGCAGACATGGGAACTCCTCCTTATTATAAGCCACGGCAGAAGCCCACGGCACGGCCCTCGATTTGAATTTCTTCCAGCTGGGGACCTGCGAATACCATGGGCGGGCAGACGGCGGTGTTGTCGGCCAGCAGCATGACGGTCTCGCCCTGGCGGTGGAAGTGCTTGAGGGTAGCTTCCTCGCCGATGCGGACAGCGGCGATCTCGCCCTGCTCCACCTCGGGCTGGCGGCGGATGCAGACGATGTCGCCGTCACAGATGGTGGGGGCCATGCTGCTGCCATGGCAGGTGAGGGCGAAGTCGGCGTGCCACGCGGCGGGGACGCCGATGTAGCACTCGATGTTCTGCTCAGCGGTGATGGGGGTGCCGCAGGCGATGGAGCCTACGAGAGGCACCCGCACCATCTCAGGCAGAGGCTCGAAACCCGGCGGAGGGCAGGGCAGGTCCACGAGGCCCATGAGCCACGCGGGTGTGGTGTCCAGAGCGGCGGCCAGCTCCTCGAGCTTGGCCCGGGGCAGGTCGTTGATGCCCTTTTCCAGCTTGGTGATGGAGGATTTGGAGCGGTAGCCCATCCGGGCGGCCAGCTCTTCCTGCGACAGGCCCAGCTGCTCCCGGCGCTGCCGGATGCGGCTGGATAGATCGGTATCGGACATATGGAGCCTCGCTTTCTCTGCGGTTTGCACGATTTTCGGTGTTCTGAGGACAGTATAGCAAAAAATTTACTATAAATCAACTTTTAAGTGATTGTTTTGCAAATAATGTTGACAAATAATCAACCTGAAGATATAATACAACCAATGATTGTGTAAGACGCTTTGAACGAAAAACTGAAAGGAGAAACGCCTATGACCGATACCATGATGATCCGCGACTGCATCCGCAGCCAGGGCATGAAACTGGGCCATGTGGCCCATGTTCTGGGCATCACCAACAACACTCTCCGCTGCAAGCTGGAAAATGAGAGTGAATTCAAGGTGAGTGAGGCCGAAAAACTCTCGAAGATGCTGGGGATGACCGTCGAGCAGCGCGACCGCTGCTTTTTTGGCCCGGCGGGCTGAGGGAAAAAGGTGATGAAAGCCATGACACAGGAACAGCGCCAGAAGACGAAGGAGGCCCTCAGTCGCTACGGGCAGAAAAACTGGGTCTACGGCCCCTGCAACTGGGGTTGGAAGCGGGCCATCCAGCTGGCCGAGGAGTATTACCGCGAGGCAGACCCGGGCCTGCGGGGCAGCATCCTGCAGCTGCGCTATATGGAAAGGCGGAGGCGGGAAGAGGTGATGGACAAGCTGAACATCAGTTACAGCACCTATCAGAAAGCCCACGACGACCTGTTGAGCACCATCGCGGTCTTTGCCGCCCACTACGGTGAGCTGTGACGCAAAAATACCCCCTGACCGGACGGTCAGGGGGCATTCGTGTGCTCAGTGTTTCTTCTCGGGGGTGTCGCAGTGCTGGTGGCAGGAAGAGCAGTTGCCTCCGCAGCCCTCGCCTTTCCAGCCGCCCTGCTTGGACACCCAAACCACGGCCAGTGCGAACAGGACAGCCAGCACCAGCAAGGTGATGATACCGCGTGCAGTTATCATAAAAAGACCTCTCTTTCGAAAGAATTCCAACCTCAGTATACACCATCTGCCCCCGGAGAGCAACCGGAAAGCGCTGCCGGCTCAAACTTTTTTCGAAAAACGAAAATTTGGGCTTGCATTTGGCCTCGCGCAGTGATATAATAAGCGTGTTCCGATTCGGAGGATTAGCTCAGCTGGTTAGAGCACCTGCATCACACGCAGG
>ERZ773110.2886-NODE-2886-length-10555-cov-23.693143_pt1 | contig 10555 bp, 9 predicted proteins | sample MGYA00580568_ERZ773110 | MGnify/ENA primary metagenome ERZ773110 (study PRJEB29015, sample SAMEA2737870) | human gut metagenome | biome: human gut; feature: human-associated habitat; material: faeces | place: China | collected 2012 ... | reverse complement strand
CACACGTCCGGCTGCCCCGGCAGTGCGCCCAAAGCGATGCACGTCTGCCCGGGCAGCATGGCCAAGGCCCTGCACCCCGCCGAGGCAGGGGAGAGCGCCCCGACGACGGCCCCCAGCCAGCTGCGCCAGTGGCCCGTGCAGATCAAGCTGGTGCCTGTGAACGCACCCTACTTTGACGGTGCGCGGCTGCTGATCGCTGCCGACTGCACGGCCTACGCCTACGCCGCGTTCCACGAGCGGTTCATCCGCGGGCACATCACGCTGGTGGGCTGCCCCAAGCTGGACGACGTCGATTACAGTGAGAAGCTGACCGCCATCATCCGCAGCAACGACATTCAAGAGGTCACCGTTGTGCGCATGGAGGTGCCTTGCTGCGGCGGGCTGGAAAATGCCGCCAAGCGCGCCTTGCAGACGTCCGGCAAGTTCATTCCGTGGCAGGTCGTAACGATTTCCACCGATGGGCGGATTCTGGACTGATTTTTTTGCAAAAAGGGCTTGCATTCCGCAAAGCAGTATGCTATAATAACATACGTCGCTGAAACGCAGCGACGTATATGCGCGGTTAGCTCAGCTGGTAGAGCATCTGCTTGACGTGCAGGAGGTCACAGGTTCGAGTCCTGTACCGCGCACCAGAGAAAGCCCCTTGCCGATACGTTCGGCAAGGGGCTTTTCTTTTGTTTCCGCGGATGCAAGCATCCGCTTCTGCATGTAGGGGTCGATGCTCGTCATCGACCCGGGAGCTGAACGACTGCCGCAGGGCCGGGCGTGCTGTGCCCCCGTCCCCCCTCTAAGTCGTACCGCCGCGGATTCTTTTAATGTAGCCTTCTCCTATGAGCTGATACGTTACACAGTGCCGCAGTTGATAAAATAATCTTTGTCAAAATTTGTTTTCTCCATGAAGTTTGTTACTTATAGTCCGTTGAATCATAGGCTACAATCCGGTATGCTGAAATGCAACGGAGGATGTCGTTATGATTACAGAACAGGTTGGAAATCGGATTCGCGCACTGCGCAAGCAGCGCGGCCTTTCCCAAGAGAAACTTGCCCTAAAGGCTGGTATTGATCGGACATACCTGGCAGGTATCGAAACCGGAAAGCGCAACGCTACACTGCTAAGCCTGGAAAAAGTTGCAATTGCCTTGGATATTTCCATGAGGGACTTTTTCGACTTCGAAAAAGAAGTTGACTATAAGTAACAAATATGGCATACTATTGTATGCCCGGCCACCGGGAGGCTCACTATGGCAAACAAAACCTACAATAAGCACGCTGTTCTCGCATATCTGTTTGACATGAAAACCAATTGTGGCACGCAGCATATTGGGGAAGATATTGATTTCACCTTGCGGGAAGTCGGTGAGGGGATTCGTGCCACCGGCGGCGCTACGCCCACTTCGTGGTCAAATTTTGTGCTTGACCTGACGCGGAAGAGAAACACCATTGCACAGCGCCTACCTTCGCACGTAATCCAATACGGCTACGATTTGCGCAAAAAAACAGGTCCCGTCCCGGGTGGACAGAGCGGTGATAATTATTGCGGTACATTTGTTTACCGCGGATTTGATGCCAACGGCCAGACCATTCCCATTCAGGATTGGCTGGAATGGGGAATACCTGACCGTGAAGTCACGATAGTGAACAAGGTTCCCCTCCTTGTTCAGAAATTTATTTCCAACGACGAGGCATCGCTGTTCAGTGTCATTGACTACTGTGATATTCTTTCGCAGATACTCGGACAGACTGTCCAGCGCGTGCAGTCTCCCATGAAATGGCAGCCCAACGAAATCGACGGCTACTATGTCGCGGAGACTTCCCGCAACATCTATGTGTACCCTGTGGAGGCCAAAGCGATCAGCACTTCTGACGACATCAATCTTGTCCAACTGTACGGTCAGTATCAAACGTTTATCACGAAATATAAGCGCAATGATTTCAACCTGGTTGTACGTCCTATCGCTGCTAAAATGGAACCTACCGGTATGCTACTGGCTGTATTGGATCATAATCCGCTGTACGACGCCAAAAGGAATAAAGACGCCGCCATGTTCAATATCATAGAGATTGTCCGTGTCCGCCTTGATTCACCGCTGGCCGCATGGCAGAAAAAGTAAAAATGTGAGGTAGTATTTGATGGCATTCAGTTACCATCCCCCAACAAGAAGCAGCTGTAAAGTATGCGAGCACCTTCTTCAAGCGTATCCGGCAGAGCCTCTGATCGGCACGTTTGAGGGGCGTTCCTGCATGGCAAACGGCTACCCGTTTCATGACTGGTACAATTTCGTACTGGGTTATACGCCAGTCTTCCCGGAATATATGCTACAGCGGGAAGGGATTCGTGCTGGAGACGGAAACATTGTGCTTGATCCATTCAACGGTTCCGGCACAACGCAGCTTGTCTGTAAACTGAAAGGCATTCCGTCCTATGGTATCGATGCTAATAACTTTATGGTTTTCGCCGCACAGCAAAAGCTGAACTGGAATGTTAATTGTGACGCCATCGAAGCAGCAAAGCAGCATATCATTGCCACTTATCTCGCTGCGGCAGCTGGTATTGACTGGGACGACAGGGATCACCTGGCCGCCCTTGCCAATACTGACCGCCCAGCAGCACTGGATTGCCGCTATATTTCTGACAAACCACTGGTAAAAATCAAGCTGTTGAAAGCCGCCGTAGAGGCGCAGACCGAAGGTGCCGAGCGGGACTTATTTTTGTTCGCTATTTCGTCTATTCTTGTCCCCGTATCTAACGTAAAGTATGGTCCAGGGTTCGGCATCGGCAAGCCGAAGGAAGATGCCGATGTACTACAAGCTTTCCGCGACAAGGTAAATATGATGCTTACCGATCTGCGTAGCGTGACGGACGTGCAGCGTCGAACACTTGCTACGACATTGTTGGGCGACAGCCGCTCTCTGACCGATTATGTCGCAGAAAACAGCATATCCCTTATGATTACTTCGCCGCCCTATCCCGGCGATCACGAATACACAAAACACTCTAAGCTGGAACTGATTTTCCAAGGCTATGCTACTGACCTTGCCTCCTTCCGCACAATCAAAAAACGTATGATTCGCGGCTCTACCACCAACATCTACAAGGAGGATCACGAGCGGGCATTGGTTGAGGACATTGCTGAAATCCGACAAATCACTGATTTGATTGATGCCCGCCTAAAAAGCGACGGCGCAACCAGCGGCTTTGAGAAGCTATACACAAAGCTGATTTGGGAATACTTCGGCGGCATGGCCGCCACGCTGCGCGAATGCTATCGTGTTCTGCGTCCCGGCGGGAAAATTTCCCTGCTGGTAAGTGATTCTCACGCATTTAAAATGGTGCATATCCAAACAGCCGAATTATTGCGCATCGTCGGTGAACGCCTTGGCTATGTCAATGCCGAGGTTGTTTTATGGCAAATGAAAAATTCCACCTCCCATAAATATCAGTTGCGGGAAAATATCCTGATTTTGGAAAAGCCTGCACAGTAAAGGGAATACGATCAGCTTTATGGCTGGTCGCTTTTTTGTGTCCCCATTGACGAACCTGCGCTTGTACGATATACTTATATTTTACGGCATTTTGTCGTACTTTGTGCAAAGCAGAAATAGGGCAATACCGCACAATTCTAAGTGCCGATACGGCGAGCGAGGCACGGCAGCTGCTAAGCCAAAAGCGCAGATAATACTTTGTGTATTATCGAGCATTTTGGCAACGCAGATGCCGTGCCGCAGCCGCCGGAGCGGTGCTTAAGCCGTCAGGCGGGAATTGTGCGGTGTTGCCATAGGAAAAGGAGGGAGGATCGCCGTGATTTTCGGCAAAGCGATCAACCGATACTATCTCAAGCACGCGCCGGTGCTGCTGCTGGGCATTCTGTCGCTGCTGACGGTGGACTACATTCAGCTGCTCATCCCGGAGCTGTACCGGCTGGTCATCAACGGCGTAAATCTGGGGCAGGTGGTCGTGGACGGCCAAACGCTGCCCTTTACCAGGGAGGTGCTGTTTCAGCACATCTGCCTGCCAATGATCTGGATCGTCGTGCTCATGGTCATCGGGCGGTTCCTGTGGCGCGTCTGTTTCTTCGGGTCAGCGGTCAGCGTGGCCGCCGATTTGCGGGAGCGAATGTTTGACCACAGCCGCCGCCTGTCCCAGCAGTACTATCAGGTCAACAAGGTCGGCAACCTGATGAGCCTCTACACCAACGACCTCGACACCATTCAGGAGTGCTTCGGCGACGGCATTTTGATGTTCTTTGACGCCGCCGTGCTGGGCATTATGGCGCTGGTCAAGATGTGGCGGATGGACTGTAAATTAACACTTCTGGCGCTGATTCCGGCGGCGGTCATGTTCGTACTCGGCACCGTCATGAGCCAAGTCATGACCAGGCGGTGGGAGGAGCGCCAGCAGGCGTTCTCCGACCTGTCCGACTTTGCGCAGGAGAACTTTTCCGGCATTGCGGTCATCAAGGCGTTTGTGAAAGAGCTCAAGGAGCTGATTGCCTTCCGCCGGCTCAACAAGGAGAACGAGGAGGTCAACGTCGCCTACACCAAGATTGCAACACTGCTCGAGGTGCTGGTCACGCTGTTCGTCGAGTCGGTCATCTGCGTGATTTTGGGCTACGGCGGCTGGCTCGTCTGGCGCGGGCAGTTCAACGCAGGTCAGCTTGTGGAGTACATCGGCTACTTTGAGGCCATCGTCTGGCCCATCATGGCCATCTCGATGCTGATCGAAAAGACCTCCCGCGGCAAGGCATCGCTGAACCGCATTACCGAGCTTCTGGATGCGCCCATCGACGTGGCGGACCGCGACGGCGTCGCCGACCTGCGCGATCCGCACGGCGGCATTGAGTTCCGCCATCTGACGTTCCGCTACCCAGACGGTGAGTACGACGTGCTGAAGGACGTATCGTTCACCATCAAGCCCGGCGAGAGCGTCGGCATCGTCGGCAAGACCGGCGCAGGCAAGACCGCGCTGGTGGACCTTTTGCTGCGCACCTACAATGTGCCCGACGGCACGCTGTTTGTGGACGGGCAGGACGTGAACGCCGTGTCCATCCATTCGGTGCGCGACGCCTGCGCCTACGTGCCGCAGGACAACTTCCTGTTCTCGGACACGATTGCCCACAACATCGGCTTCGGCGTGGACGACGCCAGCCAGGCCGACATTGACCGCGCCGCCGCGCTGGCCGATGTGCGGGACAACATCGTGGACTTCAAGGACGGCTACGAGACCGTACTCGGTGAGCGCGGCGTGACCGTCTCCGGCGGACAGAAGCAGCGCATCTCGATTGCGCGTGCCCTGCTGAAAAACGCACCGATCCTGATTCTGGACGACTCTGTCTCGGCTGTCGATACCCGCACCGAGAAAATCATCCTCGACAACCTCAAGACCAGCCGCGCGGGCAAGACGACGCTGCTGATCGCCCACCGCATTTCGACGGTGGAGCAGCTGGACAAGATCGTCTTTATCGAGGACGGCAGGGTAGAGGCCGTCGGTCCGCACGATGAATTGTATCGCAGCTGCGCCGAATACCGCCGCATGGTCGATCTGCAGAAGCTCGAGGACGAGGAAGGAGGCGGCAGCCATGGCTAACGTAAATCCGCTGTTGCTGGTAGGCGCAGTCATCGGTGTCGTCACGGCGCTGCTGGTGCTGGCCTACGCCCTCAGCAAGGACAAAAAGGAGACGATGGGCTTTGAGCGCACGATGAACGACGGCGAGATTCTGCGCCGCCTGGCCGGGTACGCCAAGCCGTATCTGGCGAAATTCGTCGTTGTGCTGTTTTTAATGCTGTTCTCGATTGCCTATGACATCATCTCGCCGCTGATCGTCGGCGCGCTGGAGGAGCTGGTCTCAGGCGAGTTCGAGCTGCCGCGGCTGTTCGCGGGCGTCGCCGTCTATGCGGGCGTGCTCGTTTTCTCGATGGCCAGCACCTACTTCCAGGCCGTCATTCTGCAGCGCGTCGGCCAGCGCATCATCTCCGACCTGCGCGAGGACCTATTCACCCACATTGAGTCGCTGTCCCACGAGCAGCTGAACGAGATTCCCGTCGGCAAGCTCGTCACCCGCGTGACGAACGATACGAACGCCATCTCGATGATGTTCACGAACCTGCTGGTCACGCTGACCAAGAACATCTTTGTCATCCTCGGCATCCTGGTCGCCATGCTGGCGCTCAACTATGAGCTGACGCTGATGGTGCTCTGTTTTGTGCCGTTCATCGTGATTTTTACGGTTATCTTCCGCAAGTTCTCCCGCCGGGCCTACCGCAAGGTCAAGGACGCGACCACCGACATCAACACCTACCTGTCGGAGAATCTGTCCGGCATCAAGGTCACGCAGATCTTTGGCCGCGAGGACGAGAAGATGGCGGAGTTCCGCGAGAAAAGCCAGCGCCTCGCCCGCGCGAACCGGGAGCAGATCTTTGTGTTCGGCGTGTTTCGTCCTCTGGTCTACATGCTGTATATCTGCTCGATCCTGTGTCTTTTTTATCTCGGCGGCATGGGGCATCTGAACGGCGTGACGTTTCTGGGCCAGACCATCACGGGCGGCACCATCGTCACGTTCTACATGTACATTTCCAAATTCTTCACGCCCATCCAGAATCTGGCCGAGCAGTTCAATTGGCTGCAGTCGGCGCTGGCCTCATCGGAGAAGGTGTTCTCCATCATGGACATTGCGCCCAAAATGGTGGACGCCCCCGACGCCATCGAGCTGGACGAGGTAAAGGGCGAAATCGAGTTCCGCGACGTCTGGTTCAGCTATCTTCCGGGCGAGTGGGTGCTGCAGGGCGTGTCCTTCCACATTGACCCGCACCAGACCGTGGCGTTTGTCGGCTCGACGGGCTCGGGCAAGAGCACGATTCTCTCGCTGATCTGCCGCAACTACGAGTTCCAGAAGGGCGAGATCCTGATCGACGGCATCGACATCCGCAAAATCAAAATTTCGTCACTGCGCCGTCACTTCGGACAGATGCTGCAGGACGTGTTCCTTTTCTCGGGCACGATCCGCAGCAACATCGTCCTGCGGGAGGAGGGCATCTCCGACGAGGAGATCCTACAGGTCTGCCGCTATGTCAACGCCGATAAGTTCATTGACAAGCTGGACCACGGTCTGGACGAGGAGGTCCGCGAGCGCGGGAACAACTTCTCCGCCGGGCAGCGCCAGCTGTTGAGCTTTGCGCGGACGATCATCCACAAGCCAAGCGTTATGATTTTGGACGAAGCCACGGCGAATATCGACACCGAGACCGAGCTTTTGATTCAGGATTCGCTGGAAAAGATGCGGTCCGTCGGCACGATGCTGATCGTCGCGCACCGGCTGTCCACCATCCAGCACGCGGACAACATTATTGTGCTGTCCCACGGCAAGATCCTCGAGCAGGGGAACCATCAGGAGCTTCTGGCGAAGCACGGCAGATATTACCAGCTGTACACGCTGCAATATCATAAGGAGCAGCTGGAGGGGTAAGCGCATGTAGGGCGGCATGCCCTCATGCCGCCGCTGTCTGCCACTCCGTTTACGGTCTGTTGCGGAAGCCTGCGGCGGGGTGAGGGCACCCCGCCCTACGCACAATGATACACATACAGACGTCATTTCATTCCGGCACTTGATTTTACCTTTCCATCCCTGTATAATAACTACCGCGCAGCTTTCCCTGCGCGGTAGTTTTATTTGAACATAGAGAGGGAATTTCCACATGAAAAAGCTTTCTGCACTGATTTTGTCCCTGGCGCTGTCCGCCGCACTGCTGGCGGGCTGCGGCGCGTCCGCGTCCTCTGCCGCTTCCTCCGAGGCTGTCTCCTCCGAGGTCGTATCCGAGGCGGTTTCCGAGGAGGCCGTCTCCACTGCTGAGGCTGCCGACTCTGCCGAGGCCATTCAGTTTACCTTCACGGTGACCGGCGCGGACGGTGAGAGCACCGTGCTGACCCTGGACGCCGCCGACGGTGAAAAGCTGAGCACCGCTCTGGCGGACGCCGGTATCATCAGCACCGAGGAGGCCGAGGCCGGCTTTGTAACTGTCGTCAACGGCGAGGCCGCCGACTACAACAAGGACGGTTCCTGGTGGTGCCTGACCGACGCTGCGGGCGAGATGACCTCCGTCGGCGTGGCCGACATTGAGCTGCACGACGGCGACAGCTATGCCTTCACCTACACGAAGTAACCACCGCCGCATTGTCGGTCTGGTGCTTTCCGGGCTGATGGGTGCGCTGCTCGTCGTCAGCAAGCAGGCCATGAGCGGTCTGCCCAACATCGAGCCGGTCACGCTGCTCATCATCCTGTTTGCGCTCGAACTTCCGCAGGAGACGCCCGCTGCCATCACGGTGTTCATCCTTTTGCAGGGTGTACTCTACGGCTTTGGGCTGTGGTGGGCCATGTACCTGTACATCTGGTATTTACTGGCACTGCTGGCGTGGTTGTTCCGCCGCATGGATCACGCGCTGTTCTGGGCCGTGTTCAGCGGGCTGTACGGACTGTGCTTCGGCGGGTTATGCGCCGCGGTATATCTCTTTGCCAAGACGCCCGCCTTTGCATTGAGCTGGTGGCTGAGCGGCTTGAGCTACGACGCCCTGCACGGCGTCGGCAACTTTGCCATTATGCTGGTGCTGTACAGGCCGCTGCGCAAGGCGCTAAAGGCGGCAAAACGGCAGATTGGGATTGAGTACTAATCTATCAAAGCCTTCCCCCTCGGGGGAAGGTGGCCCCGCAGGGCCGGATGAGGGACCGGTTTACCATTGGAGACCCTTAACAGGCAACTACCGCAGGCCTTGCCCTCATCAGTCAGCGGGCGGGGCTGCTGACGGCTTCCCCCGAGGGGGAAGCCGCTCGTTCCCAAAAGTCTCTCTTTCACACGAAAGGGAGGCTTTTTTATTTACAACCTATGGACGTAACTGCAATTTTATGGTATACTATATCGGTTAAAGTGGGGAGGTATAGGACTATGCGCGTTTTGGGCATCGACCCGGGGTATGCCATTGTGGGCTGGGGCGTTGTGGAGTACATCAGCAACCGCTTTGCACCCATCGGCTACGGAGCAGTCATCACCGAGAAGGACACACCCTTTGAACAGCGCCTCGTTGAAATTTATGAGAGCGTATTCGACATCTGCAAGCGCTACCAGCCCGAAGCCCTTTCCATCGAAAAGCTGTACTACCAGCACAACCAGACCACCGTCATCGGCGTGGCCGAGGCCCGCGGCGTCATTTTGCTGGCCGCGGCGCAGTGCGGCGTGCCGATCTACGAATACACACCCATGCAGGTCAAGCAGGCCATCACCGGCTACGGCAAGGCCGTGAAGAAGCAGATTCAGGAGATGACCCGCATAATGCTGCACCTCGAGTCCGTCCCCAAGCCCGACGATACCGCCGACGCCCTCGGCATGGCGATTGCCCACTGCCATTGCAGCCGCAGCCGGTTGATGGGGACACCGGTGAGATAATCCCTTGCCTTCCCCCAAGTGGGGGAAGGCTTTCCACCATACAAAAGAAGGATACACCATGATCTACTGCCTTACCGGAAAAATCATCAAGAAAACGCTGGATTCCGTCGTCATCAGCTGCGGCGGGGTCGGCTATTTTGTCCAGATCCCCGCCACCACCGGCGAGGCCCTGCCCCCCGCCGGGCAGGAGGGGACCGTTTATACGATTATGAACGTCACCGAGAACGACGTCTCGCTCTACGGCTTTGCTGCCGAGGAGCAGCGCGACTGCTTTAAGATGCTGACCGGCGTCACCGGCGTCGGCCCCAAGGCCATCGACCGCGTGCTCGGCATCCAGAAGGCCTATGTCACTCGCGTGGGCGAGGGCCCCTTCCCCACAGAGCTGAAGTTCCCCGAGAACGGCGGCACCGGTCAGGATGCGGAGGACGGCGAGCTTCTGTGCGCCGCCGGTCATGAGTTCGGCGTCACCACGGGTCGCAAGCGCCGCTGCGGCTGGTTCGATGCCGTCATCGGGCGCTATGCCGCCGAGGTGAACGGCCTCACCGATGTGGCCCTCACGAAGCTGGATGTGCTTTCGGCCTTCGACACCATCAAGGTGTGCGTGGCCTACGAGTGCGACGGCGTGCGTTACGACTACTTCCCCATGCAGCAATCGGTGTTGCATCACGCGAAGCCCATTTACGTGGAACTGCCCGGCTGGAAAGACGAGGACATTACCGGTTGCCGCACCTACGAGGAACTGCCGGAGAACGCAAAGGCATACATTAGCTTTATCGAGGAGTATATCGGTGTTCCGGTAAAATTCATCGGAACCGGCGCAGGCAGAGATGCGATGATCGTGCGCGAATAAAGAAAAGCGTGTAAAAACGCGGATAAAAAAGCAGATAGAAACAAAAAGAGGCAGGTCGGAAACCGTTTGCTCCGAAACATTTCTTTGAGTGGAGATGTTCGGAGAGGGTGTTCCGACCTGTCTGTCGTTTGAGTTTGTCTCTCACCGAATCCCGAGATGGTGCAGGATCTGGTTTAAATAGGACGAAAATGCATGGGGATCGGAGAGCTGAACATCGGAGAGAGTCGCATAGGAGAGTTTATCCTTTGGTTCTTTTTTAAATGCAGGCTCCCAGAG
>ERZ773110.2884-NODE-2884-length-10561-cov-2.934038_pt1 | contig 10561 bp, 9 predicted proteins | sample MGYA00580568_ERZ773110 | MGnify/ENA primary metagenome ERZ773110 (study PRJEB29015, sample SAMEA2737870) | human gut metagenome | biome: human gut; feature: human-associated habitat; material: faeces | place: China | collected 2012 ... | reverse complement strand
CTTTCTGCTGTATTTGTTCGGTTTCGGCTTGTTCAGGGTATTTGACATTACCAAGCCGCAGCCGGCGCGCTGGGCGGATTCCAAGGTCTTAAACGCCTGGGGCGTGATGCTGGACGATATTTTTGCCGGCGTCTACGCGGCGGTTATACTTTATGTTATTTCCATTTATCTGTAAGAGGTGTTGTGAGCCGTCTGCAAGCAGGCGGCTTTTTTGCCGGATCCGGGGATAAAACGCCGGATGCCGCGGATTTTTGCGGGCGGTTTGAAAAATAGACGCATTTCCTCTTGTTTTGCCGAAAATTCGGACTATATCAACCGCAGACAACAGATGCGGGAAGAACGGCATGTGGGAACAAAAACATTGGAAAATCGCCGCAGCAGTCGTATTGCTGGTGACTTTGGCGCTGATTCTTTTTAATTAAAAGGAGATGGAAATGAAACTTTGGCATTGGCTGGTGGTGGCGGTTTTCATATTTGCGATCCTGATTTCGCTGTTTTTTTGAGAAATTTGTTTTTTTGTCTTGACATCAATGGAGAAAAAGCGTATCTATGCACCATCATTTATCGCGGGGTGGAGCAGCCCGGTAGCTCGTCAGGCTCATAACCTGAAGGTCGTAGGTTCAAATCCTGCCCCCGCAACCAGTTGTAAAAGAGGAAGTTTATACTTCCTCTTTTTTTGTTTCCCCAATACCTTGAAAAGTTAAAGAAACTGCGGGATTCATTTTTTATTTTGATGGTCGTACCCTATTCTCCAGTATCTTTGTTTTTTTGCCAAAATCGGTTCAAAACACCTAAAATATATACTTTTTTGAAGGTCTGAACAGCCCAAACAACGCCCTTCAAGAGATTACCATGTTTTTATTGTTTCCACAGGCGCTTTTGGGCCCAACTTCCTCTTTTGGTTCTCTTTGTATAAGAGGCAATTATATTGATACAAATATTTTTCTTTTAATTTCAATCTGATGCGTTTTTTTGAAAATTTTTGGAAACGGTTTTTGATTTTATACGGGTGATCCTGTCGGAGGTTCAAAATGACAGACATTCAAAAAATCATACAACTTTTACTGCCGGAACTTTTGGCTTTGATTGATGGAAAAAATAGTCCGGATTTGTTGCAGAAAGGACTGGATAACAAGAGAATAAAGAGCATTCATGTTGTTGAGAAAGGAGTTGAAAATGGTGGAAACTGATGTTTTACGGCTCAACGATATGAGTGTTGGCGAGTTAAAAGAAATGTGGCGGCAATATTTTGAGAGCCGATTTGGAAAACCAAGCGTTTTTATATTCCCAGACTTGCCTATCGAATGCAGGAACTTGCCTATGGCGGCGTTCCGGAACATATTAAAAGCCTATTGCTTGGCAAAACGGTTTTGAAACACGCCGAGGACAACGATGGCACGTGCCTTCCTCCGGTTGGAACCCGTCTGGTTAAGACCTACCGCGGAAAAGAATATAATGTTATTGTTTCTACCGCCGGCTTTCAATTTGAGGGGATTTATTACAAAAGTCTGTCCGCGGTTGCTTTAAAAATCACGGGCAACGCTTTTTCTTTGGATTGGGAGAAAATAAATGAAAACCATACGATGTGCCGTTTATACCCGGAAATCAACGGAAGATGGTCTTGAAAAAGAATTTAACACGTTGGAAGCGCAACGGGAATCTGGTGAAAACTACATTAAAAGCCAGGCTTATCAAGGATGGGAAATCATCCCCACCCATTATGACGATGGCGGTTTTTCCGGCGGCACATTGAAACGTCCGGCCTTGCAACAACTTTTAAGAGATGTTGAGGCTGGAATGGTTGATATGATTGTTGTTTATAAAATCGACAGGCTGACACGTTCGCTTATTGATTTTTCAAAACTTGTCGAAATTTTCGACCGCAATCAATGTTCTTTTGTGTCGGTGACGCAGAATTTTAACACTTATGATTCCATGGGGCGTCTGACGCTGAATGTTTTACTTTCTTTTGCGCAATTTGAGCGGGAGGTTATTACCGAGCGCATCCGGGATAAAGTGGACGCTTCCAAAAAGAAGGGAATGTGGATGGGAGGAGTTTTGCCGCTTGGTTACGTTTCCGTGAACAAAAAATTGGAGATTGTTCCCGAGGAAGCGAAAGTTGTGCGTTTAGCTTTTGAAAAATATCTGATTTTTCGTTCAGAAATTGCGGTGGCGGAATGGCTCAACAACAATGGTTACACCACATTAAGCAAGGGAAATGGGAAATTTACCCATATGCGCGTGAGCAGCATGTTGAAAAACGTGCTTTATATCGGCAAAGTTCCTCATAAAGACAAGGTTTACGATGGTCAGCATCACGCAATCATTTCACGGGAATTATTTGATGAAGTTCAAAAAATCAAAAGCCAGAACCGCATCGGCAGACTTGCGCCGTCCCGTTTTGTTGAACATGCTCTGCTTAAAGGGCTTATTTATTGCGATTGTTGTCAGGCGGCGATGATTTCCACGAAATCCAATAAAAAGAATAAAGTTTACGAATATTATACCTCTTTCCGTGCGGTTAAAGAAGGCTTTAATAATTGCAAGATAGGAAGCATTCCCGCCGGCGAGATGGATAATTTCGTCTTGCGGCAAATCGCAGGCATTATCAAATCGCCTAAAATCCTTTCCGGATTGATAGAACAGGCAAAAATCATACGTCCTGATATTAAAGATGTGCAAATTATTTCCAAATTACAGGACGGTGATGATTTTATTCAGAGACTGTCTTCTATTACTTTACGCCAACTATTGATTATGCTTGTTCAAAAAATCCGCGTGGATGTTGATCGTATCAAAATTATGTATACAGAACTGGCTGTCAGTTTGATGGACGATAAAATGAAAGACGATTTGTTTCCCAATAATATTAACGGTGAAAGAAACGAGATTTTATACCGCGTCTGCTTACGCCGGAAACGCGGCTCACTGAAAATATTCGCTCCCGAGAAATATAAACCTGACGAAAATAATCCATTATATTTGGCATTGATAAAAGCTTTTGTTTGGCAGGATAAAATGAAAAAAGAAAACCTGTTTATCGAAGATTTGGCAAAGAGCGAAGGTCTGAGCCGTGAATATGTCGGCAAAGTGTTGCGCATGACGTATCTTGCTCCGGATATTGTGACGGCCATTGTGGATGGCGTTTATCCCAAAACACTTTCCCTTCGTAAAATTTTAGAATCGGAAATTCCATTGCTTTGGTCTCAGCAGCGATTAAAGTATGGCTTCAGTTTTTGATAGTACACAGATTTTTACACAAGTAACATTTTATTAAAATAATGTCAAGTCCTTATCTATGACACGCTTTCAACTTGTAATTGTTTTATCTGTATATTGCACGCAAGTGTATTAAACCTGAAAATAAGCCTCTATTCAATTATTTAACGGGGCTTATCAATGAACTTGAATATTTTTAACGGACTACCTCAGTATGTCCGCATAACAATTTTATCGCAAATTCGCAGATTGTTGTCAACCCCGATCTTTTCTTATGAAGATCGGGAAGATTTAATTCAAGAGCTGTTGCTTTTTTATTTGAAGCGGTTTTACAATGCTCATGATGTGGACGAGGCTTTAGTGGTGCATTCCATAAAGCAATACGCCACGAACCTGTTAACGCAAAGATACCATCGCCGCGATTTCTTATACTCCTCATTGGCCGACTATGACGCTGATGAGGAGTTTTCTTTTGCGGAAAACACGGAAACGCGGTTGATTGTCAGTGAAATTATGAATAGTGCCGAACCTAAGGAAAAAGAGATTGTAAAGCATATTCTATGCGGCGACAGCATTGATCAGATTTCCAGAGATCTGCATGTCAGTAAAAAGACTATTTACGGCTTTTTTGAAAAAATGAGAAAAAAATTAAAATAACGGAAACGATTTTTGATTTTCAGCGGGTGTTCCTGTTGTCATTAACAAACTTTGAAAGGAACAGCCATGAGAAAAAACGATCGCACGGTTTATATCACGGAAGAGATACGCAAAATTCCAGTCATTTATTTGTTGGATCTGGAAATGTCTGCTCTCGACCGTTTGGAAAAAATGATACAAGACGAGGTCAAACGCACAAGTTTGGCGCTGGAATGGATACAGGGCATTAAAAATATAAAGAAGGCTTCCAAAGACGGAGGGCAAAATGGATAAAAAAACATCCTTTGTTTTGTATCCGGCGGATTTCCTTGCGGCTGTGCATAACTTTAAGAAAAGTCAGATAGCTGATTTAATAATTGCGCTGTGTGAAAAAAATTTTTACGGAGATGTTTCTTTTAAATTATCAGACCCGGTAAAAAAGCGTTTTTCATTAATTCAGGAAACAATTGAGAAAAATAATGCCAAATATTTGGAAATCCGTGAAAAGCGTCAAGCCAGCGCCAAGCAAAAAAACAGCAAACGTCAAGCAAAATCAAAGCAAAGTTCCAACAAAGAGCAAGCAAATGTGCCAACATCCCCATCAGATGAATCGGAGAATGAATCGGTATATGTATGTGAATCTGTAGATAAAGATAAAGGGTCGGAGGTTGTGGATAAGCCTGTTTACGCCGGTGCACCGACTGTAGATGACGTGGCGGCGTATTGTCAGGAAAGCGGTTACACGATAGATCCGGCTGCTTTTGTGCGCTGGAATGAGGCACGCGGTTGGATGAACGGTAAAAAATACATTGCCGTGGACTGGAAAAAGGCGGTTCGGAAATGGTTTTGCAAGGAAAACGGCATCGCTTATTCGGAGATGGAGACTCTGGCGAATGTTTGTTCGGATGTGCTCGGCAAGGTAAAGGTGGTGCAAAATGGCTGATATTACAATTGAAAAAATCAAGCAAGATTTGGAAACCGCCGCTTATGTGGATAGGCTTTTGCCGGCTGTCCGCGCTCCCAAATACCGGTGTTGTATGCCGGATATTATTTACACGCCGCAGGAAATTGTTTTTATGGACAAGCGTCCTCTTAAAGTCCGTCCGAATCAGGAGCAGATATCTTTATGGGAACAGGTGATGCTGGAGTGGCTGCCCATATTATCGGTTGACGAACGCCGGCTGGTTTGGAAAAGAGCCAACCGTATTCCCTGGAAGTTGTTGTGCCGGGAATTTGGCGTTTCACGGCAGATATTGGCCTTGCGCCATGAAAAAGCCCTTATTAAAATTCAATATGGATGCCTAAAATGTCATTGACATTTTCGTGGTTTACAAATCAGCAAAAAACGGTTACAAAAACAGGTATAATCGGGGCGGAGGTGAACAATCCGCCCTTTTTGATATTTTTTTAGAGTCCGCAGGTATATCGCCTACGGGCCTTTTTTATGCTTGATAAAGGAGCGGCGATGAAAAAAACTGCGGAAGCGGTGTCGCTTGGACACCCTGACAAAATGGCGGATTATATTTCGTCTTATATTTTAGACAGGATGATTGAACAAGACGCGGCGGTCAAATATGCCGTTGAAGTAATGGTAAAAGATAACACGGTTGTGTTGGGCGGTGAAATCACGGGTGATGTAAACCTGGCAAGAATTAATTTTTATGTTGTCGAAGCGCTGGCGGAAATCGGGTACGATAAGTTTTACAGCCATCGTTGGGGAAATTACGCCATTAATCCCGAGAAACTGCAGATTATCAATCTTATTGGCAAGCAGTCGGCAGATATTTCACAAGGAGTTGAACAAGACGGCTGGGGTGATCAGGGTGTATTTGTTGGTTACGCTTGTCAGGGTACGGGTAATATCAGCCGCGAACAATATCTGGCCAAAAAATTATGCAACGCCTTATATGAGTATGCTTTGCAAAACATCCACCTGGGCATTGACATCAAAACGCAGATTACACTGAATGAGCTTGGCGGTGTGGAAACGGTGGTTGTGGCTGTTCCGATGCTTAAAGATGTTGACCTGACGACTTTTATTGTTTTGGCGCTGGGAGAGGAGCCGGAAAATATTATTGTCAATGGCACGGGAACATATAAATATCATTCATCAGTGGCTGATTGCGGCGTGACCGGTCGGAAGCTGGCATGTGATTTTTATGGAACGGCTTGTCCGATTGGCGGCGGCAGTCCATGGACGAAAGATGGTAGCAAGGCTGACGTCACGCTTAACATTTACGTGCGCCGCTTGGCTTTGCAGTATCTTGAAGACAATGACGAGTGCTTTGTTTATCTCTCTTCCTGTATCGGCCGGTCAGAACTGCCAAGCGCGGCCGTAAAAACGGTTAAAAATGGCATGAGTAATGTGCAGAAATGGCAAATTATCAAGCAACCCTCCGAAATTATTACCGAGCTTGGGCTGAATAAGCCTGTGTTCGCGAGATTGTGTAGAAAAGGATTCATATAGATGTAATAAATTTAGGAAATTTTTAAGCATATCGTCTTTACACTAATGCGAAGTAGACTCCGGAGAACGTTATGGGAAACAATATTGTCATATATCAAACCCAAGATGGTCAAACCGATATTGATGTCCGGCTTGAAAATGATACTGTCTGGCTAAGCCAAAAGCAAATGGCTACGTTGTTTGAAAAAGATGTTCGTACTATCAATGAACATATCAATAATGTTTTTTCTGAAGGTGAATTGGAAAAAGATTCAACTATCCGGAAATTCCGGATAGTTCAAACTGAAGGTAAACGTAAGGTTGAACGTAATATTGATTACTACAACCTTGATGTTATTATTTCTGTTGGTTATCGCGTTAAGAGTGTTCGAGGTACACAATTTCGTATTTGGGCGACACAAAAATTAAAAGATTATCTTGTAAAGGGTTTTGCCGTTAATGAAAAAAGGTTACGGGAAAAGACTGAACAAATTAAACAACTGCAACATAGCATCGACCTGCTTAACCGCTGTGTAGAAACTCAAGCACATAATTTAGACGATGCACAACAACTGACTAAACTAATGAGTGAGTTTGCCAGCGGGTTAACTTTGCTTGACGACTTTGACAACAAACAATTGGATCGTGCGGGCAATACAGTTAAAGAAGCTGTGTTTATTGACGTTCCAGAATTCTTAAATGTCATTGATAAAATGAAACCGGAATTTGGTTCGGATATTTTTGCCAACCCCAAAGATGACAGCTTTAATAGTTCCGTCCGTCAGATTTATCAGACTTTTGGAGGAAAAGACTGTTATCCCTCTTTGGAAGAAAAAGCGGCAATGCTACTGTATTTGATTGTAAAAAATCATAGCTTTTCCGATGGTAACAAACGTATTGGCGCAAATTGCTTTCTCTATTTTATGCAAAAGAACGGTATGCTTTATAAAAACGGAGAACCAATTATTAACAATGCAACTCTTGCCACTCTGACTATTTTGATTGCAGAGAGTAAACCTGAAGAAATGGAAACTGTAAAGCAGTATTGGTTTGACTATGATAGAAAAACAGATACTGATGGAAATGTTACTAATAGTAATTGGGTTTCAGATTATCCATATCAGGTAGTTGCTCAAGTTTATGGAGCAATTAACTTCTATGGAACTTTCTTTGGCGGACAGCCATTATATTGTTATGGTATTCATTGGTTACCAATTTCTGAATATCTAACATACTATGGAACAAACCAGACAAGATGTGCACAAATATATCAGGGATTGTTAGATGATACTGATATGGCAATTGAATATGCAGCAATAGATGCAAAAAATGAAGGCAAGTCAGATGAGGAAATCAAAAAGATAAGGAATGATTATACCAGAGCGGATACAGGTTGGCAGCATATTACATGGCCATATCTGGCTCTTACAAATCCAACTTTAGCAATTGATAAATTCTTAAAGAATGATACTAAAGTACAGAAAACAGATAATGCATTAACATATTGGTATATTAATGCGCTTAAGGAAATCGGTGTAAGAAGTTCAGATTACAAGATTACAGGAATAGGAATAGCCGGAACAGTATATTATAAAGACAGTGAAAAGAAATACACTGCTGAAGTTTATAATCCTACAGGAGAAAGAAAAACAGCATCTGTAAGGGATAATAAAGGAAAAGAAGTAGGAACTGTTGAAGTGGGAGCTAATTCACTTATAAGTTTTGAAATTAAAGGTAAAGGATTTAGCTATAAGCAGATGTCAGCACCTACTATTAAAGCTACATCATTAGCATCTAAGGATGTTACTGAAAATATTTCAGGAACAAAAGAATTTGATGATACACAGTTAGTAGAGTTAGAGTGTGCAGATGAAGGAGCAACTATTTACTATACAACAGATGGTAAAGCACCAAGTAATGAATCTACTAAGTATACAAAAGGTGATAAAATACTTGTATCAAGTGATACAACTCTTAAGGCTGTTGCAGTAAAGGATGGCTGCATTGATTCATCATATTCGACAGCAACATTTAAAATCAAAGGAGAAACAATTCAGGATGATACAAATGTTGCATTGAACAAAACTGTTACAGCAAGCAGTGAAGATGGTGGTAATACAGCAGCAAATTCAGTTGATGGTAAAGAAGATACAAGATGGCAGGCAAAAGCAGATGATTCAAATGAATGGATTCAGGTTGATTTAGGCAGAGTCAGAGTAGTTAACACTGTAAAGGCAAAATGGGAAGCAGCTTATGCATCAACATATGAGGTTCAGACATCAGTTGATGGAAAAACATGGAACATAGTCGCTACTGAAAATGGTGGAACAGGTTATATAACAACTACATTTGCAGCAACAAATGCCAGATATGTAAAAATACAGACAACGTCAAGAGCAACAGATTATGGATGTTCTATTTTCGAATTTGAAGTTTATGGAGCACGTCAGACTAACAAGCCGACATTGTCAATTTCAAGTGGAACATATGATGATGCACAACAGGTTACTATGGAAACAGATGTAAAGGGTGCAGAAATCAAGTATACATTAGATGGAAGTGAGCCAACAGAAGATTCTGAGACATATATTGAACCTATTACAATAAGTGAATCTTCTTACGTTAAAGCTGTAACTTACAGAAAAGGAATGACTTTATCTGATGCAGCAGAAGCAGAAGTAATTATAAAGGGAACTTTAGGAATTAATAAGAAAGAAGCGTCAATTCCAAGAGATGGACAATTACAGTTGAATGGATTAAGCGATGAAAAGATAACATGGGAATCATCTGATAGTAAAATTGCAACTGTAGATAAAGATGGACTTGTAAAAGGTGTTTCTGTAGGTGATGTAGAAATAATTGCATCAATTGAAAATGGTAAAACAAAAACATGTAAGGTTACTGTAGTTGAACCAATTCCAATTACAAAGATAACTTTATCTGAAACAGAAGTAACACTTAAGAAAAAAGAGCAGGTTTCATTAGAAGCAGAGATAGAGCCTGAAAATACTACTGATAGTAAAGCTCTTACATGGACTTCAGAGAATGATAACATTGCTTCTGTAGATAATAAAGGAAAAGTAACTGCAAATTCAGTAGGAACTACAAAAATAACAGCCAAAGCAGGAAAAGTATTTGCAGAATGTACAATAACTGTAAGAGAGGTTACAACAGAAGAAATGCTTGTAGATGAAAACTTTAACCTCGCTTTACATAAGAATGTTGAAGTATCTTCTCTATATACTAAAGAGGGAAGTCAGACAACAGATATCCTTACAAATGGAGTCCTTACAGATAATATATCATATGAAACAGACTGGGATAAAACAAGAACATATGAATACGTTCTTGTTGATTTAGGAAAGAATTATACAATAGAAGCATTAAATAAGGTCGCAATTAAATTTAGTGCTGAAAATACTGCAGCTGAGAATATGTCAGTTCAGTTCTCAAATAATGGCGTTGATTATGTAACAGCATATGAAAATACTGCTCTTAAGTATAGTGATTCAAAAGAAGGATTATTTACATTTGACACAAATGTAAATACAAGTGAAATGTCTAGTGTAAGATATGTTAAGTTCTATATGAAGGGACATAAAGACTGGGGATTCCAGATGAAAGAAGTTGCGGTCTTTAGTACAGAACAGAATGCTAAAGAAGTTGAATTTGGTACATGTACTCCTCCGGCAGATTTCGCAGTAACAACACAAGATTTTTCTCAGATTACATATACTATTACACCGGCAGAAGGACAGGAAGATTATACATACGCAATTTGGATTGATGGAGTACGTATGGGAGAACCTGTAAAAGCAGGAACGTATACATTAGATGGAATAACAGATGGAGAACATGTAGTTGAAGTGCACTCATATTGTAAATTTAAGGATAATGACTACATTGCTTCAAAAGAAGGAATTTCAAGAACAATATCAATTGATGATGGAACTTTGTATAAACGTTTAAATACAAAAAGAAATATTGCAAAAGGTTGTAGTATTTCATTAGATTCAGTTTATTCAGGAGAGGGAAGTCAGGATACAAGTGGAGAAATATCACAGGCATTGGATAAGGTAGTTGAATCGGTATGGGGCGAAAAAACAGCTGTTATAAATCTTGATTTAGGAAAAGATTACAAAAAAGACCAGATAGACGGAGTACTTTTAGCATTCAAAAATGGAGATACTTATGGTAAAAAATACACTGTAGAATTTTCAGAAGATGGCAAAAACTTTGAACAGGTGGCAACCATTGAAA
>ERZ773110.2880-NODE-2880-length-10585-cov-30.221842_pt1 | contig 10585 bp, 8 predicted proteins | sample MGYA00580568_ERZ773110 | MGnify/ENA primary metagenome ERZ773110 (study PRJEB29015, sample SAMEA2737870) | human gut metagenome | biome: human gut; feature: human-associated habitat; material: faeces | place: China | collected 2012 ... | reverse complement strand
AGTACGGCGGCAGCATGAACGCCAAGAACTGCGAGGAGCTGCTGAGCAAGAAGGATGTGGACGGCGGCCTGATCGGCGGCGCATCTCTGAAGGCTCCTGATTTTGCTGTTATCGTCAATGCCGCTTCCAACGGCTGAGAAAGTCCTCTGACCTGTTTTCCCAGCGCCCGGCTGCGCCGTTTTTCCAGCGCTGTGCCGGGCGCTATTTGTTCTAAATCAAAGGAGATTCAACGTTATGTTCAAGAAACCTGTACTTCTGTGCATCATGGATGGCTTTGGCTGGGTGCCCAACGAGACCTACGGCAATGCCGTGGTCGCCGCAAAGACCCCCCATCTGGATGCCCTGATGGCAAAATATCCCATGACCACCATCGAGGCCTCCGGCATGGCTGTCGGCCTGCCCGATGGTCAGATGGGCAACTCTGAGGTGGGTCACACCAACATGGGCGCTGGCCGCATCGTTTACCAGCAGCTGACCCTCATCACCAAGGCCATCCGGGACGGTGAGATGCTCAAGAACCCCGTGCTGGTCAAGAACATGAAGGCCGCCATTGAGGCAGGCAAGGCCATCCACCTGATGGGCCTGGTGGGCACCGGCGGTGTCCACAGCCACGCTGACCACTGGTTCGGCGTGCTGGAAATGGCAAAGCACATGGGCGCAAAGGAAGTCTACCTGCACTGCATCACCGATGGCCGTGATACCGACCCCCACGCCGGCAAGGGCTTCCTGGCTGACCTGCAGGCCAAGCTGGATGAGCTGGGCGTTGGCAAGATCGCCAGCGTTTCCGGCCGTTACTACGCCATGGACCGCGACAACAACTGGGACCGCGAGGAGAAGGCTTACGCCGCATTCGTCTACGGTGAGGGCAACCACGCTGCCAACGCTGCCGAGGCCATTGAGGCTTCCTATGCTGCCGATAAGACCGACGAGTTTGTTCTGCCCTGCGTCACCTGTGAGGGCGGCCGCGTGCAGGATGGCGATACCGTCATCTTTATGAACTTCCGTCCCGACCGTGCCCGCCAGATGACCCGCATCTTCTGCGATGACGACTTCAAGGGGTTCGAGCGCCGCGGCGGCCGCAAGCAGGTCAACTATGTCTGCATGGCCGAGTACGATGCCACCATGCCCAACTGCGAGGTCGCCTATCCTCCCGTGGAGCTGAAGAATGTTCTGGGCCAGTACCTGTCTGAGAACGGCAAGACCCAGCTGCGCATTGCCGAGACCGAGAAGTATGCACACGTCACCTTCTTCTTCAACGGCGGTGTGGAGGCTCCCTACGAGGGTGAGGACCGCTGCGTCATCCCCAGCCCGAAGGTTGCCACCTACGACCTGCAGCCCCAGATGAGCGCCCCTGAGGTGGCTGCTGAGTGCGTCAAGCGCATCGAGAGCGGTAAGTATGATGTGGTCATCCTGAACTTTGCCAACTGCGACATGGTCGGCCACACCGGCGTGTTCGATGCCGCTGTCAAGGCCGTTGAGGCTGTGGATACCGCTGTGGATCAGGTGGTCACCGCTGTGCTGAACGCAGGCGGCTGCGCCTTTATCACGGCTGACCACGGCAACGCCGAGAAGATGATGAACCCGGACGGCACTCCCTTTACCGCCCACACCACCAATGTGGTGCCCTTTGTGGCCGTTGGCTGCGGCGATGTGAAGCTGCGCGAGGGCGGCTGCCTGGCAGATATCGCCCCCACCATGCTGCCCTATATCGGCCTGCCTGTCCCCGCTGAGATGACCGGCAAGAGCATCATCGTGGAGTAAGCACTCCGCAAAAGAGCTTTCCTGAAACGTAAAAAGACCTCCCCGTGCAGGTGCTGCCTGCATGGGGAGGTCTTTTGCTGTATCGCTTAGTAGTGCAGCTGGTCAGCGGTCAGTGCTTCCAGCACCGGCAGCATGGCGGCTGCCTCGGCCTTGGCGGCGGGCAGATCCATATCGCGGTAGTTGCCGCATTCCACCTCGCTGGCACCGGGGATATCCCCCTCAAAGGCGGCCATAAAGCGGAAGGAATCCACGGTCAGCTCCAATGCCTGTGCCGGGGTCAGCCCGCGGGTAAGCAGGTAGAAGCCGGTGCGGCAGCCCATGGGGCCAACGTAGATCACGCCGTCCTTCACCGCACTGTTGCGGGCGTAGGTGGCAAACAGGTGCTCCAGCGTGTGGGCGGCACCGGTGGTCAGATAATCGCCCTGATTGGGCTTCTTCATTCGGATGTCCCAGGTCAGCACATCACCGTCCTGGCGGCTCAGGTACATGCCCCGGTTCAGTTTGGTGTGATCGACACAGAAGCTTGCAATGCGTTCCATGATGTTCTCCTTCAGGATCAGGCCTGCAGGCGCTGGACACTGCCGTGGGCACAATCCACAGCGATATCCAGGCCATCGCGGATGTGGCTGCAGGCACCTGCAGCACCCACGATGGTGGGCTTGAGCAGGGAGTTGCCCACGATGGCAGCGTGGCTGTTCAGGCCGGGCTCCTCGACCACCAGAGCGGCGGCATCGCGGACATAGCCCAGCATCTCGTTGGTGGTGGAGGGAACGACCAGCACCATGCCGGGGCGGAACTTTGCCTTGACCTCCTCCAGAGTGCGGCAGACGCAGGCCTTGCCGCTGGCGGAGACCAGATCGGTCTTGCCGCGGCCCACGCCCACACCGGTGGCCAGGCAGTTGCCCACCATGTGGATCTTGATCATGTTGGTGGTGCCGGAAACGCCCACGGGCACGCCTGCGGTCACAACGGCCAGTTCGCCGTTGTGCAGGTAGCCGTTCTTCTCGGCCAGAGCGGTGGACATCTCAATCAGCTCATCGGTGCTGTGGGCGGGGCCCATCAGCAGGGAAGTGATGCCCCAGCTCAGGGAGAGCTGACGCTGCACCTGCTCGTCCATGACGCAGGCAATGATGGGCTGCTTGGGGCGGTACTTGCTCAGCAGGCGGGCGGTGTTGCCGGATTCGGACACGGTGACGATGGCGGCAGCGTTCACGTCCTTGGCGGTCAGGCAGGCAGCGTGAGCGGTTGCATCGCTGACGCTGATCTGGATCTCGGCGTGGCGCTGGGGGCGGTAGTGCTCCTCGTTCTCGGTGCGCTCTGCAATGGCGGACATGGTCTTGAGGGCCTCCACGGGGTAGTCACCGGCAGCGGTCTCACCAGACAGCATGATGGCGGAGGTGCCATCGTAGATGGCATTTGCCACGTCGGAGATCTCGGCACGGGTGGGGCGGGGGTTGACCATCATGCTGTCCAGCATCTGGGTGGCAGTGACGATGGGCTTGCCGAAGGAGAAGGAGCGGTCGATGATGTCCTTCTGGATGCCGGGCAGCTCGGTGAAGTCGATCTCAACGCCCAGGTCACCACGGGCCACCATGACGGCATCGGCTGCGGAGAGGATGCTGTCGATGTTGTTCACACCCTCGCGGTTCTCGATCTTGGCAATGATGCGGATGTTGGAATCGTACTCATTCAGCAGGTTGCGGATGTCGTACACATCCTGTGCGGTGCGCACAAAGGAAGCGGCGATGAAGTCAAAGCCGTTCTGCACGCCAAAGATGATGTCCTCGCGGTCCTTCTGGCTCAGGTAGGGCATGGACAGATGCACGCCGGGCACATTGACACCCTTTTTGGTCTTGATCTTGCCGCTGTTCAGCACGGTGCAGATGATGTCGGTGTCGGTGACCTGCTCAATGTGCAGCATGATCAGGCCGTCGTCCAGCATGATGGTGCCGCCGGGCTGCACGTCCTGGGGCAGATCCTTGTAAGTGACGGAGCAGATCTCCTTGGTGCCCTCCACCTCGCGGGTGGTCAGGGTAAAGGTCTGGCCGGCTTCCAGCATCTCCACACCGTTCTTGAACTCCTTCAGGCGGATCTCGGGGCCTTTGGTGTCCAGCAGGGCGGCAACGGGCTTGCCCAGCTCCTCACGCAGAGCTTTCAGCTTTGCCAGACGGCCGCCATGCTCCTCGTAGGAACCGTGGGAGAAGTTGAAACGGGCCACGTTCATGCCGTTTGCGATCAGGTCGCGCAGGACATCGCCCTTATCGGTAGAAGGGCCCAGGGTGCAGATGATCTTCGTTTTTCTCATAAAATACCTCCAACGTTCACGCTATAATGCTCTCTATCTTGACGCAGCAGCCCAAGCTGGCTGCTCTCTGGCGGGCAGTGATTGCTTTGCGCCCGCGGCGGCAGTATACGCCAATATGGCTGTTTCAACAAACCATACCACTATACATTATAAGCTCTTGGATACAATAGCGCAAGAAAAATCTTTGCAAAGAAACTGCTAAGATTTCATCAGGTTTGAACAAAAAACTTTCCACCACAAAGCGCTTGCATAACCGGCGGGATTTGCTTATAATGAGGGTAAGCAAAAGTGCGACTGTTCCGGGGCAGCCCCGGAGGAAAATGGAGTGAAAACATATGGAAAAGCGTGTATTTTTGATCGTACTGGACAGCTTTGGCATCGGCGCGGAGCCGGATGCAGCCGCCTTTGGCGACGAGGGCACCAACACGCTGGGGGCCATTGCAGGGCATCCCAATTTCAACTGCCCCAACCTGAAAAAGCTGGGCCTGTTCAACATTGACGGTGTGACCGCGGGCGAAAAGACCGACGCGCCCGCCGGTGCCTTTGCCCGCCTGCAGGAGCAGAGCATGGGCAAGGATACCACCATCGGCCACTGGGAGATCGCCGGTGTGGTCAGCCCGAACCCGCTGCCCACCTTCCCCAACGGCTTCCCGGAGGAGCTCATTCAGGAGTTTGAGGCAAAAACCGGCCACAAAGTCCTCTGCAATCTGCCCTATTCCGGCACCGAGGTGCTGAAGGACTACGGCGAGCAGGCCATGAAGGAAAATGCCCTCATCGTCTACACCAGCGCCGACAGCGTGTTCCAGGTGGCTGCCCACGAGGAGCTGGTGCCCGTGCACGAGCTTTATCGCTACTGCGAGATCGCCCGCGAGATGCTGAAGGGCGCGTACGGCGTGGGCCGTGTCATCGCCCGGCCCTTCCTGGGCAGCAGCGCCGAGACCTTCTACCGCACCACCAACCGCCACGACCTGAGCCTGAAGCCGCCCCGTGCCACCATGCTCGACCTGCTGAAGGAGGCCGGCAGGGATGTCATCGCCGTGGGCAAGATCTTTGATATCTTTGACGGGCAGGGCGTGACCGAAAAGATCAAGACCACCGGCAACACCAATGGCATCGCCTTCACCAAGGCATTGCAGACCCGGGATTTCGAGGGCCTGGCCTTTGTGAATCTGGTGGATTTTGATATGCTCTACGGCCACCGCCGCGACGTGCCCGGCTATGCCGCCGCCGCCACCGAGTTTGACCGCTTCCTGGCCGACTTCATCCCCGGGATGCGGGAGGGTGACCTGCTGATGATCACCGCCGACCACGGCTGCGACCCCTCCTACACCAAGACCACCGACCATACCCGCGAGTATGTGCCGTATCTGGTCTGCGGCAAGGGCGTGAAGCCCGGTGTGGATTTGGGCACCCGGCTCTGCTTTGGCACCATTGCACAGACCGTGTGTGAATATCTGGGCGTGGATGCTTCCAGCCTGGACGGCCACAGCGTGCTGCAGGAGATCCTGAAGTAATATGAGCCCTCTCAGTCATGCGACAGCGTGACCGAGAGGGCTATTTTTTGTGCAAAGTCTTGAACAATATAGTCAGTTGTGGTAGACTAGCACATGCACGTCCGGTGCGTACGAAGTTTACGCCGGGCGCAGGAATTGATATGGTTTCAGAATAGAAGGAGACTATCACATGAGAATCAATCGTACTCTGGGTCTGGCACTGACCGCTGCTGTGCTGGCTGTTGCCATGACTGGCTGCTCCAATAGTGCATCTTCCACCGCATCCTCCGCTGCTTCCAGCGAGGCTGCTTCCTCTGTGGCCGCTTCCAGCGAAGCTGCCGAGAGCGAGGCCGCTGCCGCCAGCGTTGTCAGCACCGAGGATATTGACGTGAACGGCACCACCTACTCCGCTGACTGCTACGGCGAGTTCACCCTGTCCAACGGCGACACCATGAAGCTGTGGAAGGTGAAGGACGCTTACGCAGACCTGAGCGCTCTGCCCATGAAGGGCATGGCCGAGGAGTTCCCCATCGAGGCCGAGGCCGAGCAGATCTATGTTGCTGACGTGACCAGCAACGGCGAGACCACCCGCCAGTATCTGCGCACCGACAAGGCTGGCCGCAACGGCACTGTCTCTGTCAAGACCTTTGAGCTGGGCGACGCTGAGTAATCGCGCTTCCCTGTAAGATCAGCAGACAACAAGCCCCGGACCTTTTGCAAGGCCCGGGGCTTGTGCTGTTTTATCCTGTTTTATTCTCCACTGCTACTGGAGCCGAACAGGGCATCCAGCACGGTGGAAGCGGCCTGATGCAGGGAGTTGGCAGCAGATTCCACCTGCTCCTGTGTGGGCAGAGAGATAGAAGGTGCTTCTGCTCCGCCGGTGGATCCACTGCTGGCTTCACTCTCGGCAGGTGCTTCGGTGGAAGCCTCGCTCTCGGCAGGCGCTTCGGGGGTGGGTTCTGCGGGCTGCTCATCGGCAGGCTGTTCCGCAGGCACGCTCTCGGCAGGTTCCTCCACAATGACGCTGTCGGGCGATTCCTCCACAGAGGTGCCCGCGTTGGGATCAGCCGTGGGGGTGTATACCTCGGTCTTTTCGGGGGTCTGCTGGGTATCGCTCACGGTGCCCTCACCGCCCAGAACGGATGCGATCAGCTCCTTGGCCTGGTTGACGGAGTTCTCATCCGGCTTCATCACATAGAGGCTCTGACCCTTTGCGGAGTAGCACTGGGAGCTCTTGCCGCCGGTGCCGGTCACGGTATAGCTCTGGATGTCCCAGTCAGACAGGCTTGCCAGCTGCATCCGCACCAGTGCGGAGATCTGCTCCTGAGAAAGGCTGGTCACAAAGCAGTCGGACACAGCATCCATCAGCTTGGAGAAGCTCATCAGCACGGTGGGGGATTTGATCTTGTTCATCATGGCATCGATGACTTTCATCTGGTTGATGCCGCGCTGGATATCGCCGGAGGCAAAGGCATGGCGCTCACGGGCAAAGGCCAGAGCGCTCTTGCCGTCCAGATGGTTCCAGCCCTCGGCAAAGGTGGTGGGGTCATAGTAGCCGGGGCTGCCCACCGAGGTGAACGCCTGATCGGAGTAGACATCCACGCCGCCCACGGCATCGATGATGCTGATGAAGCCCGCAAAGTTGATGCGGAGGTATTGGTCCACATTGACCCCGTACAGGTTGCCCAGGGTTGCCATGCTGGTCTCCACGCCGTACAGACCGGCATGAGTCAGCTTGTCCTTGCTGTTGGTGCCCGCCAGATCAACGTAGTAATCGCGGGGAGTGTTGATGAGCGCCACCCGTTTGGTGGAGGGGTTGACCACGGCGAGAATGTTCACATCGCTGCGGGCCTTTTCGGTCAGTTCGCCGCGGTTGTCCACGCCGCTCAGGTAGACCACAAAGGGCTCCTTGGTGATCTTGTTGGCCTCGGTGCCGGTGACAAGGCCGGAGGTCACGTTATCCAGTGCACTCAGGCCCTGCTGCGCCCAGACACAGCCCAGCGCCAGAAAGGCGCACAGGAACACCGAGAACACCCGGGATACCTTGCGGGGGGCGCTGTACTCCTGGCAGCGCTTGACCAGCAGCCAGAACAGCACCAGCAGCGCCGCAATGATGACCAGATACAGCGCGGGCAGCATCTGGGTGCGCCAGAGCTGGAAGAAGGCCGCAATGCTCAGAATGGCTTGTAGGATCAGCAAAACAGTACCTCGTTTCGGGTTGGCCGCGCCGGTATTTGCATCCGGCCTGCGGCGGGGGGGCTTTGACTCCGGGGCAGGCTCGCCGGAATGCTTCGGCGGCTTGGGCGGTGCAGGCGGCGGGGTGGGAGTGGCAGTTTCCGGCGCAAAAAAGGCCGAGCTGTCCACCTCCACAGTTTTTTCTTCCGGCGGGCGGTGGCCCCGGTGGATGTGCCGGGTGCTGTCATCGTCCGTGTGGGAACGGGAAGTTTCATCAAACATAGGAATTCTCCTTTTTGACATGTCCTCAGGCAAGGGGCACGATGGTCAGAACGGCCCGTGCCGGCAGGCAGGTGGCCGTCTGATCCTCCTGCGAGATCCAGCCAAAGCTTTCGCAGATGTGGTCAGGGCAGGGGGAATCAATGAACCGTGCCGCGCCGTCTTTGACCTCGATGTGCACCGTCAGATAGCCGGTGTCGATGTCATAGACGGCATCCTTGTCCAGGGAGATCTTCTGCACCGTGTTTGCATCGCCGTAGATCAGCTCCGCGCCCAGGGTGCTGCCGCTCTGCCCGGCACTGCGGAGGTAAAAAAGCACCCCCGCGATCACCAGAACAACAGCGGCGAACAGTAAATTGACCCAGAGATTTTTTTTCTGCTTCATGGCTCAGGCATCCTTCTGGGGGAACAGCTGTTCCAGCTCGGCCAGCCACAGGGCGGCGCAGGCATCGCTGGGCATCCGCCAGTCCCCGCGCGGCGAGAGGGTCACGCTGCCGATCTTGGGGCCGTCGGGCAGGCAGCTGCGCTTGAACTGCTGGGCAAAGAACCGCCAGTAGAAGTTGCGCAGCCACTTGTACAGCACCGCGTCCGGGTATTCCTCCCGGCCCGCAAAGGCTGCCCTGGCCAGCCGGAAGATCTTTGCCGGGCCAAAGCCGAAGCGGAGCACATAATAAAGGTAGAAGTCGTGCAGTTCATAGGGGCCCACCAGATCCTCGGTGCGCTGTGCGATCTCGCCGTTGTCCTTGGCGGGCAGCAGCTCGGGGGACACAGGGGTGTCGAGGATGTCCAGCAGCACCTCTTTCAGGGCCGGGGTGGCGGCGATGTCGGCTTCGTACCGGACAAGGTGGCGCACCAGCGTTTTGGGTACGCCTGCGTTCACGCCGTACATGCTCATGTGGTCGCCGTTGTAGGTGGCCCAGCCCAGGGCCAGCTCGGAAAGGTCGCCGGTGCCCACCACCAGGCCTCCGGTGCGGTTGGCAGTGTCCATCAGTTCCAGGGTGCGCACGCGGGCCTGGCCGTTCTCGTAGGTCACGTCCAGCACGCTCTCGTCCTGGCCGATGTCCCGGAAGTGGCTGTGCACCGTGGCGGCAATGTCGATCTCGGTAAAGCTGACGTGCAGCTCGTCACAGAGGATCTCCGCATTGCTGCGGGTGCGCTTGGTGGTGCCAAAGCAGGGCATGGTCACGGCCAGCACATCGGTGGTGGGGCGGCCCAGCTGCTTCATGGCGCGGACAGCCACCAGCAGGGCAAGGCAGCTGTCCAGACCGCCTGAAATGCCGATGACGGCTGTTTTGGCGCGGGCGTGCTCAAGCCGCTTGGCCAGGCCATCGGCCTGCATCTTCAAAATCAGCTCACAGCGCTCGGCGCGCAGCTGCTCGTTGTGGGGGATAAAGGGGGTGGGGTCTACCCAACGGGTCAGCACGGTGTCGGTCAGGGTCAGGTCGAACTCCACGGTCTGGTAGCCCTCGGTGCTGGGCTCAAAGCTGGTGTTGCGTGCCCGCTCCAACTCCATCCGCTGGCAGTCCAGCTCTGTCTCGGCAAGGCCGCCCGCAAAGGGCTTCACCTCGGCCAGCAGGGTGCCGTTCTCGGCGATCAGGTCGTGGCCTGCGAACACCATGTCCTGGGTGCTCTCGCCGTGGCCCGCCGAGGCGTACAGGTAGCCGCAGAGCAGGCGGGCAGACTGGTTTTCTACCAGTGCCCGGCGGTACTCAGCCTTGCCTACCGTTTCATCGCTGGCCGAAAGGTTGGCGATGACGGTAGCGCCTGCCAGTGCGTGGAAGGTGGAGGGCGGCAGGGCGCTCCACAGGTCCTCGCAGAGCTCCACGCCCAGCACAAAGCTGGGCATCTGGCGGCAGCGGAAGAGCAGGGAGGTGCCAAAGGGGACATCCTGCCCGCAGACATTCACCCACTCCACCTCGGTGGAACCGGGGGTGAACTGCCGCTTTTCATAGAACTCGCCGTAGTTGGGCAGGTACGTTTTGGGAACCAGACCCAGCAGCTGCCCGCGGCAGAGCACGGCAGCGCAGTTGTACAGCTTGCCCCGCACCATCAGGGGCAGGCCCACAAGGGCCACGGTGTCCAGCTCCCGGCTGGCATCCAGCAGCTCCTGCAGGCCGGTCAGGGCTCCCTGCTGCAGGGTGCGCTGCAAAAACAGGTCGCCGCAGGTATAGCCGGTCAGGCAGAACTCGGGGAACACGGCCAGCTTTACGCCGCGGGCGGCGGCGGCACGCAGCTCCGTGAGGATCTGCCGGGTGTTGTAGGCGCAGTCCGCCACCCGAAGCGCGGGCGAGAGGGCTGCTGCTTTCAAAAAACCATCTTTCATCGGAGGATTTCACATCCTGTCTCTCTTGTTTGCCCACGGCGAACAACTGTGCTCCCGTGGTGAGGATAGTATACCACACTCTGGCCAAAACGAAAAGAGGGCTGTTATCAACCTTCTCTGCTCCTGCGCCTGACGGCGGGGCAAAGAAGGGTTCTAACAACCCCCTGCAGATACACCAAATGGAAAACGAGATGGACCGTAAGCCGGGTTCTGTATTAAACGACGATCTGTCTAGGCCTGCCATTGCTG
>ERZ773110.2871-NODE-2871-length-10624-cov-3.339767_pt1 | contig 10624 bp, 8 predicted proteins | sample MGYA00580568_ERZ773110 | MGnify/ENA primary metagenome ERZ773110 (study PRJEB29015, sample SAMEA2737870) | human gut metagenome | biome: human gut; feature: human-associated habitat; material: faeces | place: China | collected 2012 ... | reverse complement strand
CGCACCGGTTGTTCCGGCATAAAACTCTTCTCTGGTGTCTCCGTCAAAGTTCAGGACATCTTTTCTCCATACACCCATGTCATTCCATTCTTTCATCAGCTCTGCCGCATCATAAAGGCTGTCATCCTCTACATACGGAGACATAACGGTTGTCGGATCGTCCTGCATAACACCCCAGAAGTCTGTGTAAATACCAACACTGGCGCAATTGAATGCCGTATATTCCTTTTTCGAAGTAATATAGCCGCCAAGAATACCTCCCGTCTGGTTTTTGCCAGCGATATCCCACGGAATAACATCTTCCTTATTATCTTTAATATACTGGAAATACGTCGTCAGATCTTCAAATTTTGTAATTTTTCCATTTTCCAGACCTGCTTCTTTTGCCCAGTCTCCACGATAGAACATACCATGGTTCGTATACTGTGTATAGTGATCTTCCGGTATGAAATAAATTTCATCGTTATATTTGCAGATATCCCAGTCTCCGTCTGCGGATACCTGTTCCCAGGTCTTTGGCGCATATGTTTTCAGCATATCCTCGGAAAGTGGAAGAAATGCGCCCTTCTTTGTATTTTCCCATCCGTACAGCCAGTCCGTTGCCGTACAAATCAAATCCAGACTGCTGTCTCCACTCAACAGCTTCAGATTATACTGTGTCTGCCAGTCTGTCCATTCTATGTACGTAAACTCGAGTTCTGCATTTACTTTTTCCGTCAAAATCGGATTCAGTTTGTCCAGCATGGCTTCCAGTCTGCCATTGGTCGGTTTGTTTCCCAGCACCAGCATGTTAATTACTTCATGCTTGGAAGTATCAATACTTCCATCTTCCTTTACGCTTGTGTTGCCGGATCCGCTGCTTTCGGACCCACTGCTTCCGCATCCTGCCATACTTGCAATCATCAGGGAAGCCATTACCAGTGCTACTGCCTTTTTACCTGTTACGCGTTTTCTCATAGCGTCCTCCTTCTTTTCCTGCTTTTTCGGAATTTTATGTGAATCCCCATCAAAACACAGGGGAATCTCACATCATACTTTTTCCATGGTCAGCCTTTGACCGCGCCTACTGTAATACCAGAGATAAAGTATTTCTGTACAAACGGATACAGAAAGATGATCGGTCCGGTTGCAACAACTGCTGTTGCCATTTTCAATGTGTTAGATGGAAGGTCTGCCACACTGACATTTGCACCTGCTACAGAGTTTTTCAGTGCATTTGCTGTATTGATGATCTGATATAAGTAGTACTGTAATGGTTTATAGGTTACAGAACTGTTCAGATACAGAGAAGAAAGATACCATTCATTCCAGTATCCCAGTGCAAGGAATAATCCGATCGTCGCAAGTGCCGGTTTTAACATTGGCAGGATCAGGGAAACAAAGATCTTCATATCCCCGGCGCCGTCGATCTTGCCGGACTCTGTAATCTCATGCGGGATCGCCTTCACAAAGTTTTTCATCATGATGATCAGCCACGGCGACATCATAAGCGGTAATAAAACTGCAAAATAGCTGTCCTTTAAGTGGTAAGTCTGTGTCATCAGAAGATAGTACGGTGCAAGTCCTGCGGAAAACAGGCTTGTAAAATATATGTAGAAGGAAATTCCGTTGCGGAACGGGAAATCTTTTCTCTGCAGTGCATAACCTGTCATTGCTATGATTGTCAGTCCGACCGCCGTACCGACCACCGTCAGGATGATCGTGAGCAGATAGGATTTCCAGATACCACCGCCCTTGCAGACCATCTCATAAGCTGCCAGTGTAAACTGTTTCGGAATCAACTGTACACCTTCCGTACGGATCACTTCTTCTGCCGTAAATGAACTTCCAAGAATCAACAGGAATGGAAATATACATGCCAGTGCATAGATTGTAATCACTACATATCCAAATCCCCGCACAATCTTATCAGAAGCTCCAAGTTTTACTTTATTGCTGTTATTTTTCTTCATAGTCGACCTCCATAGATATTAAAACAGGGAATAATCCGGTTCAATTTTCTTAACCACATAGTTTACGATCATAACGATCACAAAACCAACGACTGACTGATACAGACCGACTGCCGACGCTGTCGAGAAGTTAAAATCTGTCATCGTAGCCCTGTAAACAAACGTCTCAATAATATCTGTCGTGTCATATAATAAGGAGTTCGTACCAATGATATTGTAGAACAATCCGAAATTACCTTTTACGATGCCGCCCAATGCAAACAGTAACAGGATGATCACGGTAGGTTTTAAACTCGGGAGCAATATGTAACGAATCCTCTGAAATGCATTTGCTCCATCGACCTTGGATGCCTCTATCATCTCTGCGTCAATTCCGCAGATAGATGCAAAATATACAACGGAGTTGTAACCTGTCTGCTGCCACAGATAAATGATAACCAAAAGTACCGGCCATACATGCGGATCACTGTAAGGTCCCCATTTTTCCATTCCAAGTCTAGTAAGGATCTCATTTACAAATCCGGTATCATAATTTAATAAGTTAAATACCAGAAATCCGACTAAAACCTGTGAAATGAAATATGGAAGAAACATCATCGTCTGTGATACTTTCTTGAACCATTTACATCTCATTTCATTTAAAAGGATCGCTACCACGACCGCAAGTAAATTTCCAAGAAGGATAAATGCCAGATTATATAAAATTGTATTTTTCGTCAGTGATAAAAGTTTTCCTGATTCCCAGAGGAACTCAAAATTCTGTAACCCTACAAATTTGCTTCCAAAAATACCATCGCGGTAATTGTATTTAACAAACGCAACATAGATTCCTGGCAATGGCATATAGTTAAATGCAAAGAAAAAAATCATTGCCGGGACACACATCAGTGTCAGTACACGGTACTTCCAGAGTTTCTGCCAGAAGTTTAGTTTTTTGCCAACCTGTTTTGTAACACCGTTCTCCTTTTTCATATATTTTCCCCTCTCCAACGTTTTCTTGAAACCGATTTCAAAACCTTGTAAAAACAAAGCACTTATATTTTTCACAAAACTGTCTGCCATCTTCCATAAGGTGTAATATTTTTTGATCTTAAGTGTCAGAAACGCCTTTATATCTTCTTTTTTGCATGTTTCCAGCACTTATCTTACACCTTCGCTGCGTAAATCCCATCCATGCAGCCGGCTTTTACACCAGTTGTGTATTTTATAGTGCTTTTTAATTTGAAACCCTTTTCATATTGTTATATTACAATACATATTATGAGTTGTCAACAGGTTATTTTACTTTTTGTACATATTTATTTCACATTTATTTTATTTTTCCGTCATTCTAACGGATTTTACCGTTTTAACTCCGCTACGGATTCTCTGATGATCAGAGTCGGTGTTACTTTCTGTACCTCCGGTACTTCTTTTCCGCCAATCTTATCTAATGCGGTGTCAACCAAAAGCTTTCCAAATGCTTCATAATCATAGGAAATACTGCTCAGCCTTGGTATGACGGTATCTACGATAAACGTATTATCAAAACTGATGAGGGAAATATCCTCCGGGATCCTAAGTCCATGCTCTTTGATGGAACGCATCACACCCACTGCACTGTAGTCATTGATCGCGATCACCGCCGTGGGAAGTGTCTTATTTCCCTGAAAGAGTGCCTCGAACCCCTGATAACCGCCCTCGACCGAATAATTGGAATTGATCACATAGCGCTCACGGTAGGTCAGACCGTTCTTTCGCAGCAGACTGCGGTAGCGGATACGCTTATCGTAAGTGGATTTCATCTCCTCGACTCCGCCGATCAGTGCAATGCGCCTGTGACCTAAACCGATCAGACATTCCATGCTCTGGTTCATGCCCTCCGCCTCGTCGATCGTGACCTGGCAGCACTCACCGCCCTCTACCTTTCCTGTTGTGATGACCGGGATGGATTCAGCGACACGGTTGATCAGATCTGCGTATTCCGGCTCCGTGACAAGGCTGTCTGATTTTCCCCCGATAATGATGATCGCATCCATACGCATGTCAAACATTTTCTGAATATATTCCACCTCAAGATCCGGATTGCTTAATGTTCCGCAGATCATTGGCACATACCCGCGCGCAATGATCTCCTTCTCACAGTTTTCCACCATGGATGAATAATAAGGATTGACCAGATCTGCAGCAAGCACACCGATGACGTTCGTTTTCGTCTTGATCAGTCCCTGCGCAAGCGCGTTTGGCCTGTAATCATATTTGCGGATCACTGCTTCCACACGCGCTCTCTTTTCCTCGCTCACCCTCGCATTTTTTGTCATGACTCTCGACACTGTTGCCGGTGAAACTCCCGCTTCCTGTGCAATTTTATAAATATTTAACTCACTTCCCATCGGCCATCCCCCTTAAAAAGTCATATTTGAAAACGTTTTCAAGTTAATTTTATCGGGATTTTGCAGGTTTGTCAATATAGGTTCAGATTCTTTTTTTCGTCCATTTTCGTGAGCGGAAACGGATGAAAAAGATACTTCCGCGGAACATCTCATCGAGCATGAACGCGATCCAGCATCCTGCCAGCCCCATCCTAAGGCGTATCCCAAGCAGATATGCAAACAAAATGCTGACGCCCCAGCAGGAAATCACGGCGATGACCATCGGAAAGAACACATCCCCCGCTCCCCGGAGCGAATTGTCCTCGACATGGTTGAATGCACGCCCGATTTCCACAAAAATATCGATAAAAAAGATCACGCCCGTCATCCCGATGATCTCCTCACTCTGCGTAAACAAATGCATCAATGGTCTATGGCAGAGAAAGATCAGAACCGAAAGCACGATATTTAAGCTGACCGCGATTTTTAACACCTGCTGGTTCAGCCGGTATGCCTTTTCATACTCCTTTGCCCCCGTCATCCATCCCATCAGGATCGCCGTGGAAAGTCCAAGTGACATTCCGGTCACATAGACATAAAACACGATGGATGAAACATAGATCTTTGCGGTGAGCGCCGCTGTTCCAAGCACTGCTAAGATCGATGTTGACACGATCTGTGAAAAGGAATACGACAGGGAACTGATCCCTCCCGGCAATCCGATCTTTAAGATTCCACCCACGCAGGATAATGTCTTTAAATTTTTCGATGCAAATCAAGATGCAGTCCGCAATGGAACAGAAACCAGACGCCAAGTAAAAGTGCCGTCCCATGGCTTGCCACGTTTGCCATTGCGATACCTTCCACGCCCTCCGGCACAATTTTCACCGGCTGGAAAATCACAACGTAATTTAACACTGCATTCACGATATTCATAAACAAAGATACCGTCACTGCAAGTTTCGGTTTTCCATAACTGCGCAGTACCGCGGAGATAGCAGAAATAATGCCCTGCAGTACGGAAAAGCCGATACAGATGCGAAAATATACCACCGCCATCTCATACACCGATGTTTCTAACTGCATCGGACGCATGACTGCACCTGCAAAAAATGCCAGTATCGTTCCTAAGATCAGGCTGATTGCACCTCCGCACACGATGGAGGTAAACGCTGCATCCGACGCCCTTTTTTCATCTCCCGCCCCCAGTCTGTGGCTGATGACGACCGATGCGCCGCCGCTGAATACCGCATAAAACGTGTACAAAAATCCGATCACCTGGTTTGCCGCACCGACTGCCGCGACCGCATCATCCGCATAGTGCCCAAGCATCAGCGTATTGACCGTACCGGTCATATTCATCAAAAGCTGTTCAATAAACAACGGGATAAACAGTCCCTTCAGCGTCAGCGTTCCCTCTGCCGTGGTAACGCTGGTGCAGTCTGCATCAATCCATTTCCACTTCAAGATGCATTCCTCCTTTTTCTGCTATGCAGTTCTTTTCCGCTATGCTGTCTGTCTCTGAAATTTCTACACGGATCTTTCCCTTTTTTATTCTTCTCACATAAATCATGAGCCTTCCATTCTTTGTCTTTCTCATGTTTTCCGCATATGGAGTCACATCCGACAGATCCCCGTTCTCAATTCCTGCTAACATGCCTGCCCCGCTCACTGCCACACGCAGTTTTCTGTCATCCCAGACAACCTTCTGCCCATTTTGATCCACAAGTGTGAGCGCGACCTGATAGAGATATCCATTTTCCTGTATCTCTGAAAAAGGAATCTCCTCCGGCTGATAGACCTCAGCTTTGATACCAGCGGCGTTCTGCGTTGTAAGCAGTCTCTCCTGTTCTATGATATTTCCGTTTTCATCATAACCACTCGCCTCTAGGATCCCTGCCTCCCAGAGTACCTCAAAACGATATGCGCCGTCGTCGTTATAGCCAATCTGTCTGCCAGCCTCTTTTCCATTGATAAAAACAGCTGTCTCCGGCAGATTTGAGTAACACATCACGATGACCTTTTCTCCAGCTTTGTAATTCCAGTTTTCCCGACATGGGATCCACTCTGCAGATTCCTCACTCCACAGTCTTGTGGCAAGATAAAGCTGCGGTTCTTCACACCACAATGATTTTCTGCGGTAATATCTTGCTTTTTCAAATCCGGCACAGTCCAAAATTCCGGCTCCAGATCCATGAACCGGCCAGCCATGTGCCTCCCCTAAATAATCGATCCCGGTCCACAAAAACTGTCCGCTGATATAATCATTTGATTTTACCGCATCCCACGCCTCATAGCTGTGCCCGTTTTCACTTCCTAAAAACGGGATCTGTGGGAAATCTTTGTGATCGGCTTCGTAATACTGTTCCTTATAGTTGTAGCCAGCCACATCCAGATGCTCTAATATACCAAGCTTTGCAGACAGCTCCGGGTAGGCAAGTGCCATGGTGACCGGACGGCTCTCATCTTCACTCTTTACAATACTGGAAAGTTCCCCGGCGATTGGAAGCAGTCTCCTCATGTCCGGTTTTGCCGGATCATACTGCCGTTCTGCCGCCGGTTTGTTCGCGTCGTTATTTCCGGTCATCTCCAGAAAACTCGGATGACAATACGGATCGTTTGGATAGTCGATCTCATTTCCGATGCTCCACAAAATGATGGACGGATGATTGCGGTCACGCCTTACCATGGCACGCAGATCCTTTTCGTGCCATTCTGGAAAATCTTCAAAATAGCCCTGATGTTTTGGCGGATAGACATTGTGTCCCGTAGACCATTTATTTTTCGCATTTTCCCACTCGTCAAACGCCTCATCCATCACAAGAAATCCCATCGTATCGCACAGCTCATACAGTTCCGGCATATGCGGGTTGTGGCTGCACCGGATCGCATTACAGCCACATTCCTTTAATTTTGCAAGCCGTCTGCGCCATACCTCTTTCGTTACTGCTGCACCGAGACAGCCGGCATCATGATGCACACAGACACCTTTGATCTTCATCGACACACTGTTTAAGAAAAATCCCCTGTCCGCATCAAATTCTGCCACACGGATTCCGACTTTCTGTGTGTCTGCAAGATAGGATATTTTCTTTCCATTCTCATCCGTTGTCTCATACCAGGTTTCCATCCGGTAGTTCCGTTGACCAGCACTGCGGATCATGGATAGTGCCATACATATTGCAGGATACCATATTTTCTGCCGGGATCTGTACCTGTTCTTTCCACTCTGCCACAGGCGTTCCCTGCGGATCAGACAGTTTTGTGCAGACCACACATGTTTTCTGCTCCTTCGTCTGGTTGCATATCTCATGACGGATACTGACTGCCGCCTGCACTTCCGGAAACTCTTTCCCATCAGCCACAAGTTTCTCTGTCACAAACGTCACGCCATATTCTGCCGGATGCACCTGTTCTTCCACCACAAGAGTTACTTTCCGTGTGATCCCACTTCCCGTGTACCATCTCGAATCCGCAATGTCCGTGTGTGTCACTTTCACACTGACTACATTTTCCTGTTTTCCAAAATGTGCGATCTCAGAGATATCATAGTAAAATCCGGTGTAACCATACGGATGTTTTCCCTGATAATAGCTGTTAACCCACACCTGGCTGTTTTTATACACACCATCAAAGACCAGACGGACCGATTTTCCCTGATATTCCTCTGGCAGATAAAAATGCAGCCGGTACCAGCCGATCCCGCCCGTCAGATATCCGGTGCCGCTGGAATATTCCTTCGAAAACGGATAAGCCACCGCCCAGTCGTGCGGCAGCATGACACGCTCGAATGCACGATCGTCATATCCCTGATACCATGCCTCCTCACATTCCCCAAAATGAAACTTCCATCCCTCACTTAATAACAGTTCTGTTTTATTCATAATCATAAAAAATACCTCCATTTTTACTACGGTCTATGTTTTCTTTTAAACACATCATAGTAAAAAACAGAGGTATGATACAATGGAGAATAGTGACACTTTTTGTCTTTTAGCGACTTTTCATGATTTATTTTTTGACAGAGAATCTGCGTAGGCGCGCGGTGACATCCCGACATTACGCTTAAACACTTTGCTGAAATAGTATTCATCCGGGTAGCCGACCTCCTGACCGATCACCCCGGTATGCATCGTCGTCTGCGCGATCAGACGCCTGGCATGTTCCATGCGGACTGTCGTCAGATACTGGAAAATGGTCTGTCCGGTCACACGCTTAAAGATACGGTTCATATAATCAAAATTGCCGTCAAACTCTTCTTCTAACCTCTCTCCCGAAATCTCTGCCGCATAAGACGCATTCAGCCATTCCTGTATTTTCTGGACTTTATAATAGCTTTCCGGGAATCCGCCTGCGCTCTTTTCGCGTTCCGCTGTCGCAAAACAGCGCGCGATCTCGATCAACGCCTCCTGTATCCGGCAGGCACAAAGGATCTTGTGATTTTCAAACGTACTGTAATCCTCCGCGATCGCCTGCTTGATCAGCTCATCGATATGTATCTGATCGGTAACTTTTTTGATATGCCAGTACTTCGGCAGCCAGATCTCACTCTCATCACAACTTCCATAAGGCTCGCACGGCTCCTTTGCCATCGCTTTTCTCCGACGTTCAAACTGCTGCTTTGCGACTTCCTCTTCTTTCGCATCGACCAGTTCCATCCCCCCATGCATGAAATGCACATAATAATAATTGCAGGTCGTCGCCTTCGTCCCCTCATGTGTACGGTCCTTATCCAGCAGACAGACATCCCCCGGCTTTAAGATCAGTGGTTTTCCATCCTCAAGCAGATGCATCTCCCCGTGCCGGATAAAATATAAGATCTGTTCTCCCGCCCTGCGTTTCCTGTGGACATAAGGCGGTCTTATCTCTGTCTCATCCACAAAATTTACCTTCGGGAGCATCTGCGCATTTATCCTGTAAAATTCCATCTCTTCCCCTTTACCAGTAGATCTGCCAGTCTTTCTGCAGCCTCGTCAGCGCCTCCATGTAAAAATAATCGCCCCAGCTATTGCACTCATCCACACCGCACGGATTGCAGGTATTATACGGCGAACGGTTCGAATATGTGCTGTGCAGTACGATCCCGTTGGATTTTTCAAAATCTTTTACCGCATAGTTCCGGTATACAGAACCAATAAATTTTTCCGCAAGATCCCGGTAAAATGCCGCCTCCTCATCATATAAGTATTTTGCCATCTCAAGCATTCCGCACGCTGCAATGGAGGCGGAGGAAGAATCCCTCGGCTGTGCATCACCATCCGAAAACTCCAGATCCCAGTACGGTACGAGATCTTTCGGCAGATGCTCTATATAATATTTACTGACACCACGGAAAATATATTTGTATTCCTCTCTTTTTGTATAGCGGTATGCGAGTGCCGTTCCGTAAATTCCCCACGCCTGGCCTCTCGCCCAGGCAGAACCGTCCCGGTAGCCCTGACAGGTTGCCCCGTGATCCGGATTTCCAGTTACCGGATCAAAGAAAAATGTATGCCAGGTCGAAAAGTCCGGGCGGATCACATTTTCAAGTGTGGTATGTACATGCCGGTCAGCGATCTGACGGTAACTCTCATCTCCCGTTTCCTGTGACGCCCAGTAAAGCAGCGGTACGTTGATCAGACAGTCTATGATCAGCCTGTAATTTTCCGGCTCTCCCATAGCGCCCCACGCCTGGATAAATTCTCCCTTTTCCTGAAAACGGCTCTTTAACTGGTCTGCCGCAAGGAGCGCCGCTCTTTTTCCCGTCCCGGAACCGGTCAGCTTATAACCTGCGACACAGGATGGTGTATACAAAAATCCCATATCATGATGATCCACACAGATCTTCTGCTCGATCCGGTGCAAAAAATCCTGCATCTGGATCTCTGCCGCCTTTAACAGAACGTCCTCCCCGCCATATTCATAGGCAAGCCAGATCTCCCCCGTCCAGAATCCCGTCGTCCACTCCACGTTGTCGATTGGACGGTAAAATCCATTTTCACTGTATGCATTCTGAAATTTTGTCGTAAATTCCGGCAGAACACGCTTTACCTGCATGCAGGCAGATGCCAGCGCATCCTCGCGCTCCTCTTTTGTAATCGGCATAACGCCTTTTAAATTATTCTTTGTCTTCTCTGATAACTGCATATTCTTCCCCCATTTTCTTTTCAACAATGATTTTTTTCCCTTTCACCGGCACACAGAGGCGAAACTCCCTGATTTTCTCCGGGATGTGCGGTGTCCAGTAATATCCATCCTTCTCTGCCGCATCGATATGTACCCCCGCGATCTCCTCGATCAAAATCGGGACCGGTGCAGATGCCCAGGGGTGGCACAGGCTGG
>ERZ773110.2870-NODE-2870-length-10625-cov-3.789782_pt1 | contig 10625 bp, 9 predicted proteins | sample MGYA00580568_ERZ773110 | MGnify/ENA primary metagenome ERZ773110 (study PRJEB29015, sample SAMEA2737870) | human gut metagenome | biome: human gut; feature: human-associated habitat; material: faeces | place: China | collected 2012 ... | reverse complement strand
GGGTATCAGAGAGAAAGACGGGAGGAAAAAGTTTATGTATCGCGTGCTTTTAGCAGATGATGAACAGATCGAGCGTATGGCTCTTGCCAGACGTTTGATGAGGCGCTTTGGAGATATTTTACAGATCAGTGAAGCTACCAACGGAAAAGAGGCAGTGCAGCTGTATGAAAAAGAGCACAGCCAGATCATTATCATGGATATTTCTATGCCGGAATTAAATGGTGTAGAAGCGGCAGAGAAGATCCGCAGCATGGATGAAGACTGTATCATCGTGTTTTTAACTGCCTATGATGAATTTTCTTATGCAAAACGTGCCATAGTAATACGGGCCCTGGACTATCTTTTAAAGCCCTGTGATGAAGAAGAACTGACAGCTGTTATGGAAGAGGCCATGCGGTTGACGGATAAGGCAGTTGAAAATAAGAAAAATTCTTCCGGCAACGGGGAAGAAAAGACAGAGGCAGAAAAGGAAGCGGAAAAAAGGAAAGAGCAATGGCCCTGGAACCCGGATGCAGAGCCGCCGAAAGACCCGGAAACAGAACGGGTGAACCAGGTAGCTGAGAAGATACGCACCTATATCCGGGAAAATTATATGAACGAGATCTCCATGCAGGATGCGGCCAGACAGTTTAATTACTCAGATGCCTATTTCTGTAAGTTGTTTAAGCAGTGCTTTGATCAAAATTTTACTACTTATCTTACGAATTTCCGCATCAATGAGGCGAAACGACTGTTAAAAGACAGAAATATCAGTGTGAAAGATGCAGGCATGAAGGTGGGATATTATGACTCCAACTATTTTGCCAAAGTCTTTAAGCGTGTGACAGGCATGATCCCGTCTGAATACAGGGAAGCTAATTGATACAAGGCAAATAGAAAACTAATATAAAACTAATACAAAACAGGACAAAGTTGTCATTGTACGTATTTTTGGACAAGATTTTCCACCTCAATGACAAGTATTTACGGTACAAAGGAAGACCCTCAGGTTATATAATGGGGAAGGTGTTAATGAAGTGTTAATAAATTAACTCCTTCCTTAAAAACCTGGGGGATTTGTGTTTTTCAGGAAGGAAAAAATATCACGTAGTGTATAAAGAAAGGAAAAATGATGGTGAGGAAATTAGTGAAAAAACTGTCAGCCTGTGTGCTGGCTGCAGCCGTTGTAGCAGGTCTTAGCGGCTGCGGTTCTGTAACTTCCGGAAAGCGTATTGTCCGTATTTCTCATGCCCAGTCAGAAACACACCCGGAGCATCTGGGACTTCTGGCATTTAAGGAGTATGTTGAGGAACGCTTAGGAGATAAGTATGAAGTTCAGATCTTCCCTAACGAACTTCTTGGTTCAGCACAGAAAGCGATCGAACTGACTCAGACCGGTGCGATCGACTTCGTAGTAGCAGGTACTGCAAATCTGGAGACTTTTGCAAGTGTTTACGAGATCTTCAGTATGCCATATTTGTTTGACTCTGAGGACGTTTACAAGTCCGTTATGCAGGATACCGATTACATGGAAAAGATCTATGAGTCTACAGACGAAGCAGGCTTCCGTGTAGTTACCTGGTATAATGCAGGAACCAGAAACTTCTATGGCAAGAAGCCGATCAACACTCCAGATGACTTAAAGGGTATGAAGATCCGTGTACAGCAGAGCCCGGCCAGTGTTGCCATGGTAAATGCATTTGGCGCAGCTGCAGCTCCTATGAGCTTTGGTGAGGTTTATACTGCCATCCAGCAGGGCGTTATTGACGGTGCTGAGAACAATGAGCTGGCACTGACCAACAATAAGCACGGTGAAGTAGCTAAGTATTATTCCTATAATAAACATCAGATGGTACCGGATATGCTGGTTGCCAACTTAAAATTCTTAAACGGCTTAAGCCCGGAAGAATATCAGGTATTTAAAGAGGCTGCTGCTGTTTCCACTGAAGTTGAGATGGCTGAGTGGGACAAGAGCATTGAAGAGGCAAAGGACATTGCCATTAATCAGATGGGCGTTCAGTTCATTGATGTAGATGTAAACGCATTTAAGCAGAAAGTGCTTCCTCTTCACGAGAAGATGTTACAGGAAAATCCGAAGATCGTGGATTTCTACAACCACATCCAGGAAGCAAACGAAAAAGCAAAGGGAGGACAGTAGAATGGAAACAATGCTGAAAATCAAAGCAGGGATCATGCGCGTTCTTAGTATCGTTATCATTTTCCTGTTTGCCTTTATGACCGTTATTGGTACTTACCAGATCGTGACCCGTTATTTCTTCAATAAGCCAAGTACTGTATCTGAGGAACTTTTAACATACAGCTTTACATGGATGGCTCTTCTTGCTTCTGCTTATGTGTTTGGAAAGAGAGACCACATGAGAATGGGCTTTTTAGCAGATAAGCTTACCGGTCCTGTAAGAAAAGTATTAGAGCTTTGCATTGACGCTTTAACCTTTGCTCTGGCAGCTGTTGTGCTGGTATATGGCGGTATTTCCATTACTAAGCTGACCATGATTCAGACTACCGCTTCTCTGCGCGTTCCTATGGGATATATTTACGTGATCGTACCGGTTACTGGTGTTCTGATCATGATCTTCAGTGTTATGAATGCGATCCAGGTTTCCAAGAAGAACTTTGATGAGAAGGGGGAAGTTAGATTATGAGTAGTATAGCAGTTACCTGTGGCCTTATTATCCTGGTGCTCCTTGTGATCATGCTTCTTGCAGGAGTTCCTATTGCAGTTGCTCTGGCAGTTTCCTCCATTGCAGCTATTCTCCCTGTTTTAAATACAGGCGCAGCCGTATTGACAGGCGCACAGAGAATTTTCTCCGGTATTTCCGTATTCAGCTTACTGGCAATTCCTTTCTTTATTCTTGCTGGTAACCTGATGAACAAGGGCGGTATTGCCATCCGTCTGATCAACTTCGCTAAACTGTTTACAGGAAGGATCCCTGGAGCTTTAGCACATACAAACGCAGTAGCAAACATGCTGTTTGGCGCGATCTCCGGTTCTGGTACAGCAGCAGCTTCCGCTATGGGTTCTATTATCGGACCTATTGAGGAAGAAGAAGGCTATGACCGTGATTTCTCCGCAGCAGCAAACATTGCAACTGCTCCTACAGGACTTCTGATCCCGCCAAGCAACGTTATGATCACTTATTCTCTGGTCAGCGGCGGTACATCTGTAGCAGCATTGTTCATGGCTGGTTATATTCCTGGTATCCTCTGGGGACTTGCCTGCATGATCGTTATCTATATCTTCGCTAAGAAGAAAGGTTACGCAAGCACAAAGAGATTTACAAACAGTGAAAAGATCAAAGTATTTTTCCAGGCGATCCCATGTCTGTTAATGATCATCATTGTAATCGGCGGTATTATTTCCGGTATCTTTACTGCAACAGAGGGAAGCGTTGTAGCCGTTGTATACAGCCTGATCCTTTCCCTGTTCTTCTACCGCTCCATTAAGGTTTCTGAGCTGCCAAAGATCTTCCTTGACAGTGCGGAAATGACTGGTATCATCATCTTCCTGATCGGTGTTTCCAGTATCATGAGCTGGGTAATGGCATTTACTGAGATCCCGAAGGCAGTTTCTACTGCTATGTTAAGCATCAGTGACAACCGTTATGTGATCCTTTTCATTATTAACATTCTGCTTCTGATCATCGGTACATTCATGGATATGACACCGGCGTGTCTGATCTTTACCCCGATCTTCCTGCCGATCTGCCAGCAGCTTGGAATGAATACCGTTCACTTTGGTATCATGATGATCTTCAATCTGTGTATAGGTACCATTACACCTCCTGTAGGAACTACCCTGTTTGTAGGTGTTAAGGTTGGCCAGACCAAGATTGAAAATGTTATTAAACAGCTGTTGGTTTACTTTGCAGCGATCTTTATCGTACTGCTGTTAGTAACCTATGTTCCGATCCTGTCCATGTGGCTGCCGGGATTACTTGGATATGTTTAAATAGAAATCAGGTCAACACAAAATCTCACATAGTGTTATAGAATATGACTTTCAGAGTTGAATAGTAAATATGGTGCTAAGCCAAGGATTAAAACCTATGGCTTAGCATTTTTTTATTTCTCCATCACTCAGAAAATAGGACATCAGTGACAGGTTGCAAAGTGATGCGAAGTTTTTTATAATGGTGTCAGTATATAAGACCGCCTGTGGAAATGGTCAGGAAATGGTTATTTTCGTCACCGGATTAAAACGGATTTTGGCCAGTGCAGCATTTTTAAACCAGTTTGAGTGTGGGCGGTATTATCAGTATAACAAGGGGCTGCTGTTTGAAGAGCAGGAGGCGCAGATGAAGGGAGCGCTGAGGTAGGAGGAAAATGTATGAAGAAGAGTATTTCGGTTGTGACGCTGATTCCGGGAGCCAGTCAGTGCTATGCCGGGCAGATAAGGGAACTGTTTGGCGATCTGGTGGAGGTTTATTCCTACAGTACAAGTGACCGCTCGGTGGAAAAGATAACAAGAACGGATTTATATCTGGTTTCTACGGATGCTTTTAAGATAGCGGAGGAGGAGAGCCAGTATGTGCCGGCAGACGGGCAGGTAGTGGAAATATATGTAGGATATTCCAAGGATGTGATTCGCAGACTGAAGGAAATTCCGGCAGGAACTAGGGCGCTGTTTGTTAATGTTACGCACCAGATGGCCAGAGAGGCCATTACCCAGTTGGAGCAGTCAGGTGTGAATCAGCTTCAATTCATTCCCTATGGGCCCGATGTATTTACGATGGAGCCGACTTTTTGGGATGATATGGTGCCGGAGAATGTAACGCTGGCGGTAACGCCGGCGGAGATGGATTTTGTTCCTGCAGGGATGGAGCAGGTGATCAATATCGGTTACCGTCTCTGTACTGCAAACACCATGATCGAGACTGCTTTGCGACTGGGATTAGAGAGTGTAATGGAAGAAAAAAAATTCCAGAATTATATTCACTCCATGGCTTCCGGAAATTACAGCTTTGAGCAGATGTTCCAGCGCTCCAGAAATCTGGAGAGTCAGTTGGATCTTCTTCTGGAAATTCTGGACGAGGGCGTGATCGGCGTTAATGAAAAAGGAAAAATTTTTGCCTGTAATCAGAAAGCCAGGGTTATTACAGGTATGAAGATCAGGATGCTTTTGGGGCGGCCGGCGGAACAGATTTTTCCATATATTCCTTTTGAAAAATGTATCCGTGAACAGACGCAGGTTCTGGAGCGCCTGATCCGTATTAATGCGGCAAATATCAATATGACAGTGGTTCCGGTTATGCGGGGCGGCCGATGTATCGGCGCGTTTTCCACCCTTCAGCCATTAAGCGAGCTGGAAAAAAAGCAAAATGAGCTGCGAAGTCAGCTGCGGGCCAAGGGCTACCGGGCGAAGTATAATTTTGAGGATGTAGTCGGAAAATCCCAGGTTATTGAGAAAACCAAAACGATCTTAAAGAGCATGGCCCAGACGGAATCTCCCATACTTTTGATCGGAGAGACAGGAACCGGAAAGGAAATTTTCGCTCACGCAGTTCATCTGGCCTCCAGCCGCAGAGATGGCCCTTTTGTGGCCATCAATGTAGCCGCCATGCCGGAAAATCTTTTGGAAAGCGAGCTTTTTGGCTATGAGGAAGGTGCTTTTACCGGGGCAAAAAAAGGAGGCCGTCCCGGCCTTTTTGAGTTTGCCCATGAGGGAACTCTGTTTCTGGATGAGGTCGAGGGAATGAGCATGGCCATGCAGGTAAAGCTTCTGCGTGTTTTGCAGGAGCGGGAAATCATGCGTGTAGGCGGAAATCAGATCATTAATGTGAACGTGCGTATTGTGGCGGCCACAAATGAGAGCCTGGAGGAGCGGGTGGAGAACGGAAGCTTCCGCAGGGATCTGTATTACCGGCTGAACACACTTCCGGTCCTCATACCGCCGCTGCGGGAACGGGAGGGGGACATACAGCTGCTTTTGGAGCATTTCCGCAGATGCATAGGCGGAGAATTTTCACTGTCTACTGAGGTGAGACAGCTCCTGTTTCGTTATTCCTGGCCCGGAAATATCCGGGAGCTTCAGAATGTGGTAGAGTATCTGTGTTTTACAGGAGAAAAGGTGATCAAGCGTGAGGATTTGCCGGTAACCTTTCTGCGTCTGGCGGGACAGGAAAAACCGGCAGTACGGAACCGGGACTTAGCAAAAAATGATTCCCGGTACAGTCCGTCTTTCTGGTTTGTGCTGGGACTGCTTTATAAGGCGGAAAAAGAGGGGTATCCTGCCGGCAGGGAGATGATACTGGAGACGGCAAGACAGCAGAATGTTGCACTGTCACAGAAGAAAATACGGGATATTCTGGCATTGATGGCGCAAAAGGGTTTTGCCACCGTGAGCCGGGGAAGAGGCGGCAGCCGCATCACAGAAACTGGTCAAAAAATGTAGGAAAATAACCAAATAACCAAATGACCAATTAAAACATGCGTTTTGGAAGCGAAAGCAAAAAGAAATGGGGAAAATGCGTGCTTTTCAGAATTGGCATGAATCTTGCTATATAAATAAGCAGCGGCCCGAAAGAAAACGGGCGGTAAAATAAAAGAGGAATGTCGCAGAGCACTGCAGGGCTCCGGCAGGAAAGGAGAGAATTGAAATACAATTTTGACGAGGTCATTGACCGGAGCAAAAACCGCTCCGCCAAATATGACGAGAGAGAAAAGAAGTTTGGAAGAAAAGATGTGATCCCGCTGTGGATCGCAGACATGGACTTTAAGACGGCGCAGCCCATTATTGATGCCGTAAAGGCAAAAGCAGAGGAAGGAATCTGGGGTTACACCTCCAGACCGGCTTCTTATTATGAGGCAGTCTGCGGTTGGCAGAAACGCCGCAATGGCTGGGAGATTGACAAGTCTAAAATCAGTTTCAGCCTTGGCGTAGTACCTACATTATCTTCTATAGTGGAGGTTTTTACAGAGCCAGGAGATAAGGTGCTGATCCAGACACCGGTTTACTCCGAGTTTTATGATGTGACAGAGGGCTGGGGCAGAGAAGTAGTTGAAAGCCCGCTGGTTGAGACGGATGGGAACTGGAGTGTTGATTTTGAAGATTTTGAGGAAAAAGCAAAACAGGCGAAAATATTTTTCCTGTGCAGTCCTCACAATCCTCTTGGAATTGTATGGGAGAGAGAGCAGCTTACCAGATTATGCGAGATCTGCATTAAAAATCATGTGCTGATCGTATCAGATGAGATTCATTCCGATTTGATTTTTCATGGAAAGAAGCATATTCCGACGGCAACGCTGTCACCGGAAATCGCAGCCAACGTGATCAGCTGTATTTCCGGAACCAAAACCTTCAACATGGCGGGCCTGCAGGCGTCAGCGGTTATCTTCCCTAATACGGAGTTGAAGGCGAAGTATGACAGGTTCTGGATGAATCTGGATATTCACCGCAACAATGCTGTTAGTTCCGTTGCGATGGAGACAGCGTTTAATGAAGGAGAGGAATGGCTGGAGCAGCTTCTGGTATATATTTCCGGCAACTTTGATTTTATCAAGGATTACTGTGAGAAATACATTCCTCAGATCCATCCCAATGTTCCGGACGCTACCTATCTGGTGTGGCTGGATTGCCGGGAGCTGGGAATGAGCAATGAAGAGCTGAGCCGTTTTATGGTAGAGAAGGCTGGCTTGGGATTAAGCGATGGATACACATTCGGAAGAAGTCTTTCCGGTTATATGCGTCTTAATGCGGCATGTCCCAGAAGTGTTTTAAAACAGGCTTTAGAGCAGCTTCGTGCTGCTGTGGAAGCGTTATAGGGAAGCGAAGTAAGTATAATGGAGGGAAAAAAATGGCAAAAGAAAAGAAGAAAGGCTTTGTGCTGCGGGCACTGGACACTGTGGAGCATGTGGGAAATGCTCTGCCCAACCCTGCAACGATTTTCCTGATTTTGACGGGAGTTGTAATCGTACTGTCCGCAATCTGTGCGGCTTGTGGCGTATCGGTTACATATGATTTCCTGGACAACTCAAAGGGAGAAATCACCCAGAAAACCGTTGCTGCAGTCAGCCTTCTGGCACCTGACAGCATCCGTCACATGGTAACAACCGTAGTTGGAAACTTTACCGGATTCTTCGCACTTGGAACTGTATTCACCATCATGATCGGTGTAGGCGTAGCGGACGGAACCGGATTTATGTCTGCATTGCTGCGGAAGGTGGCTGCTTCCACCCCAAAGGCATTTGTGACATCTGTTGTGGTATTCTTAGGAATTATGTCCAACATCGCATCTTCTACCGGATATGTAGTTCTGGTGCCATTGGGCGCAGTTTTATTTATGGCATTCGGCCGTCATCCGATCGCAGGCCTTGCAGCAGCCTTTGCAGGTGTATCCGGCGGATGGAGTGCAAACCTTTTAATCGGAACCAATGACCCTATGTTTGCTGGTATGTCCACACAGGCAGCTCAGATGATCGACCCAAGCTACAATGTGCTTCCTGTATGTAACTGGTATTTCATGATAGCATCTACCTTCCTGATCACCATTATCGGAACCTTTGTTACAGATAAAATCATTGAGCCACGTCTGACTCCTTATGTACCGGATGCTTCTGAGCAGGTTCAGGATATCGGTGAGAATGAGAAGCGCGGTATGCGCTGGGCGGGAATTACGGCGCTGGTTTATATAGCAATTATGGCAATATTAGTTGTACCGCAGAACGGACTTTTAAGAAATCCGGAAACACACGCATTTTTAAGCTCCCCGTTCATGAGCGGAATCATTTTCTTCATGATGCTGCTGTTCCTGCTTCCGGGCCTTGCTTATGGTATCGGCGCTGGCGTTATCAAGAATGACAAAGATGTAGTGGAACTGATGAACAAGACCATCAGCGGTCTTTCCAGCTTTATGGTTCTGATCTTCTTCGCAGCTCAGTTTACTGCATGCTTTAACTATTCAAACCTGGGAACCATCATTTCCGTTGCAGGCGCCGATTTCTTAAAGTCTGTTGGCTTTACAGGACTGCCGTTGATCATCTGCTTTATTGTACTGACCGCATTTATCAATATCTTTATTGCAGTTGACTCTGCAAAATGGGCTATTATGGCACCGATTTTCGTTCCAATGTTCATGCGTCTGGGCTATTCTCCGGAACTTACCCAGGTTGCTTACCGTATCGGTGATTCCAGTACCAACATCATTGCTCCGCTGATGCCATTCTTTGTATTGACTGTAGCATTCTTCCAGAAGTATGACAAGAAGGCAGGAATCGGAAGTGTTATTTCTACCATGCTTCCTTACTCACTGGCATTTTTGATCGGCTGGATCATCATGTTCTGCGTATGGTATGTACTGGGACTTCCGTTAGGACCTGGTTCACCGATGTTCTATTAATGAATAACTGACTGATGGTTGAAGGAGAAGGGAAAAACAAATGAGACCAAAGGAATATAGAATTAAGGAACTGCTTCGCGAAAAAGGATTGGATGGAGCGATCGTATCCTCTCCGGAGAATTTTCATTATGTAGCAGGATTCGGCGGCCATCAGCATACCGTATCCAGACAGCCAGGATTTACCCTGGCTGTCATGCGGGCTGATGACAAGGTGCCCACCCATCTGACAACGATGGACTTTGAGGCTGCCACATTCCGTATTAAGGCTGCGGGACTGAATTTTGTGGTAGATCCTTATGATACCTGGGTTGGCTTAAAGACCTGGGATGAGATCGCACACGGAGCGGTTGTGCCGGATAAGACAGCTATGGAAAGCTCCATGGATAAGCTGGTTCAGTTTATGAAGGCCTGCGATCTGGCGAACAAAAAGGTTGGCGTAGAGCTGGATTACCTTCCAGTTCCTTACTATAAGAGCCTGACTGAAAAGTTCCCGGAAGCGGAATTTGTGGATATTTCTGATTTATTTGTCTATGCCCGCAGTGTAAAACAGCCGGACGAGATTGAAATGTTCCGTAACCTGTGCCGCATTGCAGACCATGGTTTTACAGAGGTAAGCAAAATTGCGAAAATCGGTGTGTCTGAGCGTGAATTGGCTCAGTGCTTCCGGGAAGATGTAATAAAGTCCGGATTCTGTGCTCCAAGCTCCTGGTCTATGTTCTCCACAGGCCCATCCAGCGCAAGGCTGACACTGCCGGGAGACGGAGTTGTAAAAGACGGGGATGTGGTGAAATTTGATGCAGGTGTCAATGCGGAATTTGATTTCTATACCACAGATACCTCCAGAGCATGGATAATCGGAAACGGCGACCCGGCATTGTTAAAATTAAAGGATCGTCTTTACGAAGGACAGCGCAGAATGATTGCGGCGGCAAAACCAGGCCTTCCTATCAATGAATTGTATCACACTGCATATGATTATGTAAAAGAGATGTTCCCCTGCTATCGGAGAGGTCATCAGGGACACTCCATCAGTATGGGACCGGCGACAGCTGAGGCGCCTTACATCAATGCTTCCGAGACAAGACCTCTGGAGGCAGGAATGATACTGGCAATGGAAGTACCTTGCTACATTGATGGTGTAAATGGTTTCAACATTGAGGATATGGTGCTGATTACAGAGGATGGTTGTGAAGTGCTGACACCAAACACACCTCATTATCTGTAAAACAGACCGGTTAAGTCCAGCGGTGTGATGTCAAGAAAATAAATGATTTAAAAATCATACATTTT
>ERZ773110.2867-NODE-2867-length-10638-cov-2.908249_pt1 | contig 10638 bp, 5 predicted proteins | sample MGYA00580568_ERZ773110 | MGnify/ENA primary metagenome ERZ773110 (study PRJEB29015, sample SAMEA2737870) | human gut metagenome | biome: human gut; feature: human-associated habitat; material: faeces | place: China | collected 2012 ... | reverse complement strand
ACCCAAACAAATTTCCAAAGAAGAACAGTGATACCAGCACCCAAAAACCCGGAAGCCCAGTAGAATCACCAAGTATCTTAGGGCCAAGGATATTGCCGTCAAACTGCTGTAAAATAACTATGAAAATAAGAAGTATAATGGCTTTTTTAGGATCAATAAACAGCATAAGTGCAGTTGATGGTATCGCACCGATTATCGGTCCAAAAAATGGGATAATATTAGTTACACCCACAAGAACACTTATCATGATGTTGTAAGGCATATTCATGATAGTCAGACCTATAAAGCAAAGAACTCCGATTATTGCCGAGTCAATGATCTTTCCGCTCAAAAAACCTGCAAAAACTTTATTTGTTTCAGTGCAAACTCTCATGATCTTCTCACATGTAGACTTTTTTGTGTTTGCAATGATTATCTTCTTAGCCTGAGCAAGAAGTTTTTCCTTGCTGCAAAGCATATAGATAGAAACGATAAATCCAAATACAAAGTTTTTAAGAACATTGATAACGCCCCATGCACCCGAAAGAATATTTTCAAACATCGGCTGTATCTTCTCAATAACAGTTCCCAAATCAGTTGAAAAAGCTTTGAGCTTCTCTGTAGCCATTGTTTCGATATCAGGATAGTTTTTAAACAGCTTATTTATCCAACCCTGCACTTTAACAACGATGTTAGATGCATTGTTAAAAATATCAATTATGGAATTTATAAGTTCTGGAACAACAACATAAGTAAGTCCAACAACTATCCCCAGAAAAACAAGTGACGCTACAGTTACTGAGCAGGCTCTGGTAAGCTTTTTCTTAGCCGGATTTTTTACCACTTTATTTCTGAACAGCTTTTCAAAATTCACCATTATAGGATTTATAAGAAATGCGATCACAAGACCAACTATAACAGGCGTAAGTGCAGAAACAAGTGTGGAAATAAGCTTTAAGATCGTATTAAATTTAAATACACTACCAAAAGCACATTTATAGCAATAACGATAACTGCATAAAATGCAATTGTGGTGTATTTCTTATTAGTTTGTACTTTCATATATTTTCCTTTCTCAATTACCTTAACTATTACTTTATTATACACTACATTATTTATAAATGCAAGGAATATTGAAAATTTAAAATTATTTATTTTGGTATAAATCCAAATTGCAAAAGAATATTTACATTTTCTGATATTGACATTTTAGAAACAGAGGAATATAATAAGACTAAAGTTAATACGATAAATCCTATGAGCAAAAGTAAGTAGTTTGATGCAAAAGGTCACAGAGAGTCAGCGGTAGGTGTGAGCTGATACATTTTCTTCAGATGAATGGATTTGTGAGGAGCGGTGTGAAAGTTTATTCGAGTATCACTCGCCGTGATTCCTGCGTTAAAGGACAGGATATTGATTTCTGCCAGTCAGAATGCGTATCTGTGAGCCGATAATTTATTATCGGGAAATTGGGTGGCACCACGGTTCTATCGTCCCATAACTAGATGTTATGTGTGATGACAGGACTTTTTTTATTGTCAATTTTACGACAAAAAAGCATTTAGGAGGAATATTTATGCTGTACCCTGCTATTGAACAAGTAAAGGAACTTTTTGAAAACTACAAGACTGTGCCTGTATTCTATGAGCTTCTCATGGATTCATGTACGCCAATACAACTTTTTAACTGTCTGCACGAGGCGTATGATGATTGTTTCATTCTTGAATCTGTAGATAATAAAGACCAGTGGGGCAGATATTCATATGTGGGCATTGATCCTAAATGCGAATATATTCTTGACAAGCACGTTGTTACTGTCAAAGAAAAAGGCAAGGCTGATGAAAGCGTAAAAGTCGATGATCCTATCGCTTTCTTTTCTGAGATAATCGAAGGCCACAAGTCACCGAGATTCAATAATTATCCAAAGCTCACAGGTGGTCTGATAGGATTTTTCGCTTATGATATGATAAGATACTTTGAGAAAACATTGTGCAACCCACCTGAGGACGATCTTAAGCTTCCTGACGCTGACCTGCACCTTTTTGAAAAGATCGTTGCTTACGATCACCTTTCAAACAAGGCTGTAATAATCCTCAACATCAATAAGAGCGATGATCTTGAAACTAAATACAAAGAATGTGAAAAGATATGCAACGAAGTAGTTGAAACTCTTAGAAATTACAAGCCTGTTATGAAAACTCCAAAGACAATGGAGGACAACATCACAGTAAAATCCAACATCACAAAGGAACATTATCTCGCAAACGTTGAAAAGGCTAAGGAATACATCAAAGAGGGCGACATCTTCCAGATAGTTCCGTCACAGAGATTTGAGATAGACAATCCGCCAGACAGCTTTGACGTTTACAGAATGCTCCGCTCCACTAATCCTTCACCTTACCTTTACTACTTTAAGCACAATGATTATGCTGTTGCAGGCGCTTCACCTGAAATGCTTGTATCAGTAGAAAACAGAACAGTAGTAACAAGACCAATTGCAGGCACTATCAAGCGTGGAGCGACCTACGACGAAGATATCCGCAATGAACAACAGCTTCTCAACGATCCAAAGGAAAGAGCTGAACACACAATGCTCGTTGACCTTGGAAGAAACGACATAGGAAAGGTTTCTGAGTTCGGCTCCGTAACTGTTACAGATATGATGATAGTTGAAAGATATTCAAAGGTGATGCACCTTGTATCGAATGTAAAGGGTACACTGAGAGAAGATAAGAAACCTCTTGACGCACTTATGGCAGTTCTTCCTGCTGGCACTCTTTCAGGCGCACCGAAGGTAAGAGCAATGGAGATAATCGACGAGCTTGAAACAACAAAAAGAGGCCTTTATGGCGGAACAGTTGGTTATCTAGCATTTGACGGTTCGCTGGATACTTGTATCGCTATAAGAACAGTGCTTTTCAAAAATAACAAGGCTTATATCCAAGCAGGAGGCGGAGTTGTCGCAGACTCAGTTCCTGAGAACGAATATCAGGAGTCATGCAACAAGGCAATGGCTGTTATAAATGCAATAAAAGAAGCAAGCAAATTATAATATAGAAGGAGTTAATAACATGAACAATAATATTATTCTTACAGGCGATAGACCAACCGGATCACTTCATCTTGGTCATTATGTAGGTTCTCTCAGAAAAAGAGTTGAACTTCAAAACACAGGAAAATTTGATCAGTTCGTTATGATAGCCGATCTTCAGGCACTTACAGATAACGCTGACAATCCGGAGAAGATAAGACAAAACATTCTTGAGGTAATGCTTGACTATCTTGCGGTAGGGCTTGAACCTGACAAGACAACATTCTTCGTTCAGTCACATATCCCAGCACTTTATGAGCTTCCAATGTACTATTCAAACCTCGTTACAATGTCAAGACTTGAAAGAAACCCTACTATCAAGTCTGAGATAAAAATGAGAAACTTTGAAAGAAACCTTCCTGTTGGCTTTATGACATATCCTATCAGCCAGGCAGCAGACATCACAGCATTCAAGGCTAAGTATGTTCCTGTTGGAGAAGATCAGCTTCCAATGCTTGAACAGGCAAGAGAGATAGTAAACAGCTTCAACAGAATTTATAAGTGCGATATACTTGTTGAGCCTGAGGCTGTTCTCCCAGACAACGCAAGCTGCAACAGACTTGTTGGTACAGACGGCAACACAAAGATGAGCAAATCTCTTGGCAACTGCATTTATCTTAAAGATGATGAAAAGACGCTGAAAAACAAGATAATGTCAATGTACACTGACCCTACACACATCAATGTAAGCGACCCTGGTCACACAGAGGGCAATCCGGTATTTATCTATCTTGACGCATTCAGCAAGGACGAAGATTTTGCTAAATACTTCCCTGACTATAAGAACCTCGCAGAGATGAAAGAACATTATGAGCGTGGCGGCCTTGGCGATATGAAATGTAAGAAGTTCCTTAACAACGTTATGCAGGAATTTCTCGCACCTATCAGAGCAAGACGTGAGGAATATGAGAAAGACAAAGAGCAGCTCATAGAGATACTTAAAAAAGGCACACAACGTGCAATAGAGGTTTCAAACGAAACTGTTTCAGAAATAAGGAATGCTATCGGCATAAACTACTTCAACGACAAAACTTTCATTGATAAGTTTGTACTGTAAAGGAAGATTACTATGATTTTACTTATTGACAACTATGACAGCTTTACCTACAATCTTTATCAGGCTGTAGGCGTACTCACAAAAGACATAACAGTAGCAAGAAATGATGAGATAACCATAGAAGAGATCGAAAAAATGTCACCTGCGGCTATCATCATCTCCCCTGGTCCTGGTTATCCAAAGGACGCAGGAATTTCCGAAGAGGTCATAAAGACATTCAGTGGCAGGATCCCTATACTTGGCGTTTGTCTAGGACACCAGGCGATAGCCGAAGCATTCGGTGGAAAGATAGTTCACGCAAAGCAGCAGCTTCACGGCAAGCAGACAGATATCAATCTTAACACTGCAAACCCACTTTTCAGCGGTCTGAAAAGCACAATAAAAGCCGCAAGATATCACTCACTTGTTGTTGACAGCATTTCACTTCCTACCTGCCTGTCTGTTATTGCAACTGACGATAAAGCTCAGATAATGGCAATAAGACACAGAGAACACCCGACCTACGGCGTTCAGTTCCACCCAGAGTCAGTTCTCACTGGCGAAGTTGGAAACATGATAATCGAAAACTTCCTGAACGATATCGCTGGCATAAAGACCACAAAAACAAAGTCCGCCGCTCTTCCTGACAGCGAAAGAGTTGAGCTTAAAAAGTATCTCAAAATAGTATGCGATGGAAAGTCACTCACTGAGGACGAAGCTTATAAAGCAATGGATATCATCATGAGCGACAGAGCTTCTAATGCTCAGATCGCCTGCCTGCTCACAGCTCTGAGAATGAAAGGTGAGACTATTGACGAGATAACAGGCTTTGCAAAGGTAATGAGAGAAAAAATGTCAAAGGTCAATGTCAAGGGTACTCTTGATATAGTTGGCACAGGCGGAGATCTTTCAAACAGCTTCAACATTTCCACAACCTCTTCATTTGTAATTGCGGCAGCAGGACAGAAAGTCGCAAAACACGGCAACAGAAGCGTTTCTTCAAAAAGCGGTGCGGCTGATGTTCTCGAGGCTCTTGGAGTTAAAATTCAGTCAACACATGAGCAGGCTGAAAAGTCCCTTGACGAGATCGGTCTTTCATTCCTGTTTGCACAGTCATATCACTCAGCAATGAGATTTGTAGGACCTACAAGAGCGCAGATAGGTGTAAGAACTGTTTTCAACATTCTCGGACCTCTCGCAAATCCTGCAAAAGCAGACTTCATGATACTCGGCACATATGATCCTGATCTACTCGAACCAATGGCTAAGGTGCTTATGAATCTTGGCATAAAGAGAGCAATGCTCGTTTACGGCAACGACAGACTTGACGAAGTTTCTATCTCAGCTCCAACAACTATCTGCGAGATAAACGGCGGAAAGCTTATCAAGTATGAGATAAAGCCTGAGGACTTCGGTCTGAAAAGAGGAAAGCTTGCTGACATCGTTGGCGAGGACGGAAAGGGCAACGCAGCTATCACAAGAGGTATACTTGAGGGCTCAATCAAGGGTGCAAAGAGAGATATTGTTCTTCTCAACTCAGGCTGTGCACTTTATATCTGCGGCAAATGCGACAGCATCGAAGAGGGCGTAAAGACTGCAGCTGAAATGATAGACAGCGGAAAGGCTCTTAAAAAGCTTGAAGAACTTGTTGAACTTACTAACAGAGGATAAATAATGATACTAGACAATATCTGCGACAAAAGAAAAGAACAGCTTGAAAAAGATATATCAATAATATCAAGACAAGATATCAAATACATGGCAGCCGAAAAAGAGTATCAGACAGTTTCCTTTTCAAAATCCATCAAGCGTGATACCCTTTCAGTCATAAGCGAGGTCAAGAAAGCTTCTCCGTCAAATGGACTTATCTGCCCTGATTTTGACCCTGTGAAAACCGCCTGCGAGTATGAGAAAAACGGTGCGAATGCTATCTCCTGCCTGACGGAAGAGCACTATTTTCAAGGCTCTGGGGAATATCTCAAAGCTATAAGAGCGGCTGTGAATCTGCCTATACTCCGCAAGGACTTCGTTATCGACGAATATCAGCTCTACGAGGCAAGAGCCTTAGGTGCTGATGCTGTGCTGCTTATCTCGGCAATACTCAGCGAGGGTCAGATGAAAGAATATTCTGACATTGCACACGAGCTTGGGCTTGAATGTCTTGTAGAGGTGCACAACAAGGACGAGTATAAAAAGACGCTTGGTTTTAAGCCTGATATGCTTGGCATAAACAACAGAAATCTTTACACCTTTGACGTTGACCTTGAAACCACGGGCAGGCTCAGCAATATAGTAGGCGACCATGCAGTGCTTGTTTCAGAGAGCGGTATAAAAACAAATGCCGATATGAAAAAGGTACGCAGCCTTGGTGCAGACGCTGTGCTTATAGGTGAAACGCTTATGAGAAGCGGCAATATCGGTACAACTCTCCATGAACTGAGAGAGGGCGTATAAATGACAAAAATCAAGATATGTGGTATGCGACGTGTGAACGATATTCTATACGTAAACACATATAACCCCGATTATGCAGGCTTTATACTGTCGGAGGGTTTTAAACGCTCTGTAGACATTGACACATTCTACGATCTTGAACTTCTTCTTAATAAGGAGATCAAACGAGTGGGCGTTTTTGTAAATGAGCCTATAGAGAATATTCTGAAAAGCTTTGCACAGAAGCTTGATGTTATCCAGCTTCACGGTGAGGAAACCGCAGAGTATATTGATAAGCTCCGTGAAAACTGCGACTGTGAGATATGGAAAGCCGTTCGTGTGAAATATACGGATGATATTGCAAAAGCTGACGCACTTCCCGTCCACAAACTGCTTATAGACAGCTTTTCAGCAGGCAGCTACGGCGGAACAGGCAAGCGTGTTGACCTTGATGTGTTCTCCAATGTGAGTATTTCAAAGCCTTTCTTACTTGCAGGTGGACTGAACGAGGATAACATCTGCTCTGCTATGGAAAAGGTACAACCTTATGGCGTTGACTTTTCAAGTTCAGTGGAAACCGATGGCTTCAAGGACGAAAACAAGATAAAAAGGATAGTTGAAACTATCAGAAATAATACCGAAAGAAGGATATAAATGAGTAAAATTGGACGATTCGGTGAATTTGGCGGACAGTATATCCCTGAAACTGTCATGACTGCTGTTCACGAGCTTGAAAAAGCTTACGATAAATACAAGGACGATCCTGAGTTCAACAAAGAGCTTCAGGAGCTTTACCACAATTATGCAGGCAGACCGTCAATGCTTTATTATGCAGAAAAGATGACCAAAGATCTTGGCGGAGCTAAAATATACATCAAACGTGAGGATCTTAACCACACAGGCTCACACAAGATAAACAACGTTTTGGGTCAGATACTTCTGGCAAAGAAAATGGGTAAGAAGCGCATAATCGCTGAGACTGGTGCAGGTCAGCACGGTGTTGCTACCGCTACAGTTTGCGCTCTTATGGGTCTGGAATGTGAGGTCTACATGGGCGAGACAGATATGAAAAGACAGTCCCTTAACGTTTACAGAATGAACCTCCTTGGCGCAAAAGTAACAGGCGTTGCAAGCGGCACTGCTACACTGAAAGACGCTATCAATGAGGCTTTCAGAGATTGGGTATCAAATATCGACACAACTTTCTACTGCATAGGCTCTGTAATGGGACCTCACCCTTATCCTACAATGGTAAGAGATTTCCAGAAAGTTATCAGTGCTGAGATAAAGGCTCAGCTTATGGAAAAGGAAGGCAGACTGCCTGACTGTGTTGTTGCCTGCGTAGGCGGTGGCTCAAACGCTATGGGTGCATTCTACAACTTTATCGAAGACAAGTCAGTCAAGCTTGTTGGTGCAGAGGCAGCAGGCAGAGGCATTGACACACCTGACCATGCGGCTACAGTTGCAAAAGGCTCACTTGGTATATTCCACGGCATGAAGTCGCTTTTCTTGCAGAACGAATATGGTCAGATCGACCCTGTTTACTCAATTTCCGCAGGTCTTGATTACCCAGGTATCGGACCTGAGCACGCATATCTTAACTCTATCGGCAGAGCGCAGTATGTTGACATAACCGATGAAGAAGCAGTTTGTGCTTTTGAGTACCTTTCAAGAACAGAGGGTATAATCCCTGCTATCGAGTCATCACACGCAGTTGCCGCTGCGCTAAAGATTGCTCCTACAATGGATAAGGACTCAATACTTGTCATCAACCTTTCAGGCAGAGGCGACAAGGACGTATACTCAATAGCAAGATACAGGGAGGTAGACCTTAATGAAGAATAGGATAGACGCTTGCTTTGAAAAGCTTAAAGCAGAAAACAAAAAGGCACTTGTTACCTTTATCACCGCAGGCGACCCTGATATGGATACAACAGAAAAGTGCGTTCTTGAAATGTACAATAACGGCTCAGACATTATCGAGATAGGCGTGCCATTCTCAGACCCTATCGCAGAAGGTGCGACTATACAGAAAGCTTCCCTGCGTTCACTGAGCGGCGGAACGAATCTTGACAAGATATTTGACCTTGTGAGAAAACTCCGCACACAGACTGACAAGCCTATGCTTCTGATGATGTATATAAACACTATATTCAAGTACGGAACAGCGAAATTCTTTGAGCTTTGCAAAGAGGTACAGATAGACGGCGTTATCGTTCCAGATATGCCTTTTGAAGAACGTGAAGAGCTTCAGAGCGAAGCTGAGAAAAATGGTATCTACACTATCTTCCTCGTTGCACCGACCTCACATGAGCGTGTAAAAATGATAGCAGAAAAGTCAAAAGGCTTTTTGTATGTTGTATCTTCACTGGGCGTTACAGGTATGCGTTCAGAGATAACCACTGATTTCAACGAGCTGCTTGCACCTATCCGAAACAACGATCACTGCCCTTGCTGCATAGGTTTCGGAATTTCAAATCCTGAGCAGGCAAAGAAAATGTCCCAGTACGCTGACGGCGTTATAATGGGAAGTGCTGTTGTCAAGATAGTTGAGGAACACGGCAAAGACGCTCCTGAATATGTGGGCAAGTTTATCAAATCCGTTCGTGAGGGCATGGACAACTAAACATAAAAAATATGGCTCTGAGAAATGTATCTCTCAGAGCCATATTTTTATGCAAAAACAAGACCCCGATAAAATCGAAGTCTTGTAAAGTATTCTTATGAATTTTTCTTATTGAATGCAACAACAGCGTCATTGATAGTCTTAAGCTCAGCGTCAACAGTTGCAGAGTATGATTCTCTCAGCTCTGTCCATGAGAACTGTTTGCCGTTTTCGTCAGCCTTATTTGTGTATTCATAAAGCTTTCTTGTTACGCAGTTGCCGTCTTCGTTTGCATTGTCGTCAGACATTGTGGAAGAAATTCCGTAGCCGTAGTCAAACACCTGATTGTATTCAGAAGATGAGCAGTCAACAATCACCTGATACATATCCTCTGTCCAGTTAGGGTTAGCGTTGAGGAATTTCTCCTTGCCGTTTTCCTTATATGTTTCATCTGTGTTAGCCATTCTGCAGCACTCATACCAACACTTTACAGCCTCTTTAGCTGTTGAACCTCTTACCCACATATATGCCGTCATATCAGATGTCATGTACTTTTCATCAGTGTTAGGATCAGACGGAACAGGGACCACTCTCCAAGTGTCAGCGTCAGAAGGTCCGTTATTTCCTGTCATAGCCCATGTACCCATGCAGTAGAACAGCAGATTGCCGTCTTTAAGTGCCTGCTTTGCATTGCCAAGCCAGTTTCCGTTTACAAGGTTGTTCTTACCTACCTGATAAAGCAGATCTTCTGCCCTTTCGATATCAGGGTCATTTATATTGTTTGTGAACTTCTCTCCGTCATAGTTTACCATTGTTTTACCGGTCTGCTGAATGACCTGTGTCTGGAACCAACCATTGATACCAAATCTCTCAACATCAGCAGGAGCATTTGAAACAAACTCCGACATCATGTCATACCAGTTATCCCAATTCCACTCACCATTCTGATATAGCTCATATGGATCATCAAGACCCTCAGCGTCGATAACGTCCTGATCATACATCATAAGTGTGCCGACTGTGAAGCTTATAGGAGCAACATAATGCTTGCCGCCCATAACGAACTTGTCAGCAGTTGTTTTCACATCAGCCCACAGCGGATCGTCAAAGTTCACAATATCGTCAACAGGCTGATACATATCCTTAAGCACCTGTGCAGGGAAAGCCATCCACTCATACTTGAAAATATCAGGCACATTCTGCTGAGCCATGATAGCACTGGCGAGCTGGTCAAATTTTTCGCTGTCAGTTACTCTTGTGTACTCTACTTTGCCACCCTTGTTGTTGAAAAGGGTCATCTCAACGGACTTATCCTCGCCCTTTTTCTCGTTAGGATTAAGGTCATATGTACCCATCCAACGGATAGTTTTCTGAGCGTCGTCAGGGATAGCCTCTATTTCCTGTGTGTCCTCAACCTTAACTTTCTTTACTGTTGATACCTTTGAACTGCTGTCGCCTGTGGAGCCGCAACCTGCAACTGCAAAAACAGATGTA
>ERZ773110.2863-NODE-2863-length-10666-cov-33.788144_pt1 | contig 10666 bp, 10 predicted proteins | sample MGYA00580568_ERZ773110 | MGnify/ENA primary metagenome ERZ773110 (study PRJEB29015, sample SAMEA2737870) | human gut metagenome | biome: human gut; feature: human-associated habitat; material: faeces | place: China | collected 2012 ... | reverse complement strand
GTCTGCGCCGACCTGCGCTCCTTCCGGGAGGGCGAGGGCAGCTACGACCTGTGCGCCTGCAACCCGCCCTATTTCACAGCAGGGGAGCAGGCCGCCGACAGGGCCCGGGCCACTGCCCGCCACGAGACGGACTGCGCGCTGGACGATGTCTGCAAATGCGCGTTCCGGCTGTTGAAGGATGGCGGGCGGCTCTCGCTCTGCCACCGGCCTGAGCGGCTGGCCGAGGTGCTGGCGATCCTGCGGGCCAACCGGCTGGAGCCCAAGCGGCTGGCCTTTGTGAAGAACCGGCCGGATGCCGCCCCCTGGCTGTTTCTGGTGGAAGCCCAGAAGAACCGAAAAACAGGGCTGCGGGTCGAGCCGGATGTGCTCATCTCGGCAGGCGCGGCACTGTATGGACGCTGAGCCTCTCAGGCGCTGCGCGCCAAGTACGGGCTGCGCCTCCTGGTAGGGGAGTCGGCATCCCGTAGGGATAACGGAGAGGTTTTGTACAAATCAAATGGGAGGATACTATGGCAGGTACTCTTTATATCGTTGCCACACCCATCGGCAACCTGGATGACATGCCGCCCCGTGTGGCAGCCACCTTTGGCGCGGCAGATTTTATTGCCGCAGAGGATACCCGCGTGACCATGAAGCTGCTCAACTTTCTGGGGCTGAAAAAGCCGATGGTGAGCTACTACGAGCACGCCCTGCAGAAGGGCGAGGGGATCCTGCGCCGCATTGAGGCAGGCGAGAACTGCGCCCTGTGCAGCGATGCCGGTATGCCCTGTGTCTCGGACCCGGGCGAGGTGATCGTGCGGGACGCACTGGCCCGGGGCATCAAGGTGGTGCCTGTTCCGGCAGCCTCCGCCTGTGTGACGGCGCTGGCCGTCTCCGGTCAGGACACCTCCCGCTGGGTGTTCGAGGGGTTTCTGCCTGTGAACAAAAAGCAGAAGCGGGAGCGGCTGGCCGAGCTGCAGGGCGAAAAGCGGACGGTCATCTTCTACGAAGCGCCCCACAAACTGCGCACCACGCTGGACGACCTGACCGCCGCCTTCGGCCCTGAGCGGAGCATCACCCTCTGCCGGGAGCTGACCAAGCTCCACGAGGAGATCTGGAAAACGACGCTGGGCGAGGCCCAGACCCATTATGCCAGGAATGACCCCCGCGGCGAGTATGTTCTTGTGATGGCCGGTGCGCCCGCCGCCGAAGCCGAAGAAGAACTGACCCTGGAGCAGGCCGCCCAGCGGGCGCTGGAACTGACCCGGAACGGCTATGCGGCCTCTGCCGCCGCCAAGGCCGCCGCGCAGGGCACGCCGTATTCCAAGAGTGAAGTGTACAAGCAGCTGCTTGCTTTGCAGGCAGACTGACCTCTCTGTCCATGCTTCGCATTGCCCCCTATCAGGGGAGCTGTCGCCGAAGGCGACTGAGAGGTTTAATACGTATAAATAAGGAGGACGTAGTCCCGTGACGAAACTTTTGATCCTGAGCGACAGCCACAACAGCGCCAGTGCAGTGGAGCGCATCCTGCACGCAGAAAGCGATGCAAATGCCGTTGTCTTTTTGGGAGATGGCCTGCGCGACCTGGAAGAGGCGCTGACCCTGCACCCCAAAATGAAGGTCTACGCCGTGGCCGGCAACTGCGATTTTGGCGCGTTGGAGCCGCTGGACGGGCTGGCCGCCTTCGATCAGGTGGTCGTTTTCTATACTCATGGTCACATGTACGGCGTAAAATACGATCTGGACACGCTGGCGGATGCCGCCGCCGCCCGCGGCGCTGAGGTGGCATTATTCGGCCACACCCACAAACCCATCGCCCTCCAGAAAAACGGCGTGTTCCTGTTCAACCCGGGTTCCTGCGGCCGCTGCTACACCGGCCCCAACACCTACGGCGTGATGCTGTTGGACAAAGGCAAGATCACCAGCTTTGCACACAAAGAGGTACCGCAGCAATGAGCATCAATGAGGTACGTTATCTGCCCGAATGCGGCAGCACCAACGCGTATATGAAAGAGCATTTTGAAGAGTTCGGCCCGGTGGGCGCGGTATACACCACCAACCAGACCGCCGGGCGGGGCCGCCTGGGCCGCACCTGGGTCAACGCCGAGGGCAAGGCGCTGTACTACACGGTCGCCATCCGGGAGCCGCTGGCGCAGCCTGCCACCCTGCCCCTGCTGGCCAGCCTTGCCGTGCGCAGGCAGCTGGCCCTGCGCTACGGCGTGGACTGCCAGATCAAGTGGCCCAACGACCTGCTGCTGAACGGCAAAAAGATCGTGGGCATCCTGTGCGAAAGTGTCTGCTACGGCTACCAGCAGCAGGGCCGGGGCATCCTGTGCGGCATTGGCATCAACCTGGCCCAGCCGCAGAGTTATTTTGATGCCGCAGACCTGCCCCACGGCACCTCGCTGGCCCTGCAGGGTGCCGCGATCGATCTGGAGCAGGATCCCGGCTGGCTGGCCGAGGCTCTGACGGATTTCGGCTTTGATCGGCCCCTGTACACCTTTGCGCGGGATGGCTTTGCACCTTTCCGGGAGGAGTACAAGGCCGCCTGTGTCAACATTGGACGGCGGGTGACCTTTGACCTGCCGGACGGCGGGCAGGGAGCAGGCGAGGCCGTGGATGTGGACGAAGAAGGCCGTCTTGTTGTCCGCACCGACAGCGGCGAGGAGCATGTGTTCACCGGTGAGGTCTCCGTGCGCGGCATCTACGGTTCCCTCTGAAACTTGATATAACACAGCGCCCCCGGCAGAGGATTGCTCTGCCGGGGGCGCTGTTTCAGACAAACAAAAGTCCCCTCCGGCGCTTGCGGTACACCGGAGGGGACTTTTGTTTTGGGGTATTGCTTTGGTGTGAGGAGGAATCATGTGCAAGGGAGACGGTTGCGGCCCCGCTCCCTTGTGCTCATAGTATACCCGATTTCGGCGCAAAAGTCATTACTTTCTTGTGAAATCTTGTGAAAATTCTGTTAAGCTTCGCACGAAATTATTTCGCTCATTCAGTTTCACCTTTTTCCTCTTTCCGCAGGGCTGCGGCGTGACGGCGGCCCTCCCCCACATAGTGGGCGGCATTGGCAAGGCTGGCAGCTGCCTGTTCGGGACTGACCTGCTTGATGATCTTCCCCGGCACCCCCACCACAAGGGAATCGTCCGGGATGATCTTGCCTTCCGGCACCAGCGCACCGGCCCCGATGATGCAGTTTTTGCCCACAACACAGTGGTTGAGCAGGGTGGCGTGCATCCCGATCAGGGAACCGTCTCCCACGGTGCACCCGTGGACAAGGGCACAGTGGCCCACGGTCACGTTTTTGCCCAGCGTGACCGCCCCGCCCGGGTCACAGTGGAGCACCGCATTATCCTGCACATTGGTGTTCTCGCCCAGGGTCAGGGTGCCGTCGTCCCCGCGCAGAACCGCACCATACCAGACCGAGGAGCCCGGCCCCAGCACCACATCGCCCAGCACCGTGGCGTTGGGTGCCACGAACACCGCACCCTCGTCCCGGGGGACTTTTCCACCAAAAGGCAATAACATTGTGAAAAACCACCTTTCTCTTTTCCGTCATTTATGGTATTCTTTTATATAGTGTTTTAGTTTTTGATTCAAGGAAGCCGGGAGCTTCCGTTGGAGGATACGCTTATGCAGAACTCTACTCTCTTCCGCCGGGCGGCGGCCCTGCTGCTGACCGCAGCGCTGGCCCTGACCCTTGTCCTGCCCGGTCTGGCCGCATACGAAATGCCCATCCAGACCGTGAACGAGGGCGAGTCGGTCTATCTGTTCAACGCGGACATCGACAAACCCATTCTGGAGCAGAACGCGGACCAGCAGCGCTACATTGCCAGCCTGACCAAGATGATGACAGCCCTGCTGTTTCTGGAAAGCGGCAAGGACATGAACGCGGAGATCACCATCCCTGCCAGCCTGACCCAGGAGTTCAAGGACATCCAGAACGCCAACGGCAGCACCATCAACCTGCGCATCGGTGAAACGGTGCGCCGCATCGACCTGCTGTACGGCCTGCTGGTGGCCAGCGCCAACGACGCGGCCAGCGCGATCGCCAGTGATGTTTCGGACGGCGACCTGACCGCCTTTGTGGCCCGGATGAACCAGCGTGCCAAAGAGCTGGGCTGCACCAGCACCAGTTTTACCTGCGTGCATGGCCTGTATGATTACGGCAACGTCTCTTCGGCCCACGATCTGGCCCTGATCGCCAAGGCCTGCGCCGAGAACGAGACCTATATGCAGGTGGCAAACACCCTGAGTTATACTCTGCCTGCCACCAATCTGCACCAGAACGAGCGCACCATCACCTCCACCAACCTGATGCTCAACCCGGAGTACCCCTACTACCGGGATTACATCCGGGGCATGAAGACCGGTTTTACCACTCTGGCGGGCCGGTGCTATGTGACCTTTGCCCAGAAGGATGGCCACACCTACGGGCTGGTGGTGCTGGGCTCCGACCTTGACAACATTTACAGGGAGGCCTCCGAGATCCTGGACTGGGCCTTTGCAAGCTTTTCTGACCGGGAGCTGGTGGACACCGAGACCCCGCTGACCACCGCCCCCCTGAAGAAATGCCGCTCTTATGAGGAAGTGGAGCTTTACGCTGCCGCGCCGGTCAGCGGCTACGGCCATGCGGACGACAAGGTGACCTTCACCTACGACCTTCAGGAAAACATCTCTGCCACCGTCAAGGATGGGGCTGTCCTTGGCACGGCCACCGTTTATCTGGACGGCTATGAGGTGGCCACGGTAGACCTTGTGACCCATCAGGAATATGTCTCCGACTTTCGCACCGACCTTCAGACCACGTTTCTCCTGATGGCGGCCCTCATCGTCCTTCTGGCTGTCCTCAGCTTTTTCACCCTCGTTGCCGGGGGCGGCTCGCTGAATCTGGGCCGGCGCAGAAAAGCACGGAGAAGATGATCTCACCCTCTCAGTCTCGCTAACGCTCGACAGCTCCCCCGAAGGGGGAGCTTTTTGTTTTGGGCAAAACCCGGCTAAACCTCTCAGCCGTCGCTAACGCTCGGCAGGTACGGGTTACAGCCCCCGGAATCTTGCAGCCAGCACACTCAAGGTGATCTTGGGGTTCACCTGTGCGCCCAGCCGCTGGATCGCCGCATCGGCGGCTGCAAGGGCCTTGCGGGCGGCATCGCCCTGCACCGGGGCACGGAGGCTGCCGCGCAGCCCTGCGGCCGCTACGGCCCGGAAATCGGCCAGCAGAGCGGCAGCCCCCACCTTATCCTTTTCGTAAGCTGACAGCAGAACAGCGGCGGCATAACTGTCCTGCGCGGCCGCTGCTTTGGCGAGGGCAAGCGCCTTGTCCACCTGCGCCCGGCGGGCCTCATCCCGGGCCGCGTCCAGCACTGTGCCGATGTGGCCATCGAACAGCTCACTGTACAGGGCGGCATCCTTGCTGTCCACCCCCTGTGCGGTGCAGTAGCGGGCGCAATCGGCGGGGGAGACCGGAGCCACTGCAAAGCTGATGCAGCGGCTCCGGATGGTGGGCAGAACACCTGCCAGCGAATCCGCCGTCAACAGAAAAAGCACACCCTCAGGCGGCTCCTCCATGACCTTCAGCAGGGCGTTGGCCGATTCCTCGTTCATCCGCTCCACATGGTAGAGCAGCACTGCGCGCCCCTCTGCCGAAAGGCTGGTGTTGAAGATCTCGCTGCGCATGGCCGTGACCTGACCGACCAGATACCGCCCGCCGCTGCCCATACCGGTCACGGAGATGGCTTCCCGGACGATGCCGGTCTCGATCTGGCCGCTGTCGCGCTTACCGGCCTTTGCCACAGCACGGCAGCACTCGCCCCGGAGCAGGGCTTCGGCGGGCGCGCCGCCGTTGGGGTAAAGGTAATCCGCCGCCACACAGCGGGCCGCAAACCCGGTTCCCAGCCCCTCTTCGCCCACCAGCAGAACACTGTGGGTCATGCGGCGGCCCCCCAGCATCAGCCGGACGCTGGTCTTTAATTCCGAATTGCCTTCCAGACGATCAATCATCATCTCCGATTTTTCCTCTTCCACTGCTCCCGGCGCACCCAGGCGCGGATGTTATGCCAGGCCTGCGGCCCGAAGAACAGAAGGAAGCCCAGCATACAGAGCAGATAGTTCAGCTTGCCCAGCATCCCCATGCTCAGGAAGCTGAACACCCACAGGGCGGCGGCAAAGATGCCGAAATATTTCACCTTGAGGGGGATGACGAAGAAGAGCAGCACCTGCAGCTCCGGGTAAAGCATGGCAAAGGCCAGCAGGAGGGAGAGGGACAGACAGTAGGTATCGGCAGAGCCTGTCAGCAGGCAGGCCAGCCACGCGCCTGCCATCCCCAGCAGGACATAAAGGTTGAAGCGGAAATCGCCCCACTCCCGTTCCAGCGCACTGCCGACGAACCAGGTAAAATAGATGCCCAGCACCACGCTGAGCGGCCCGCCGCCCGAAAAAGGCACCAGCACAAAGGTGAACAGCCGCCAGATCTGCCCGGCGAACAGGGCACTGCGGCTCAGGGAGAGATAAAAGGAAATATACTGGTTGACGAACAGTTCAATGGCGTAGACCAGGATCTGGCCGCCGATGAGGATGTTGATGAGGTTGGGAATGCAGAACCGGCCGTATTTCCGTTCCAGCTTGGTGATCCAGTTCATAGGCAGAAGCCTCCGTTATTCGTAAAATTTGCGCCCCGTTGGCCGGGAACGCTCTCTTTTTTCATTGTACCATGATTGGCAGGGCCATTCAAGGCGAAGGGTGTGAACAAAGGGATCTGGCTGTCTGTTCATCCGAGTGCTAAAACAGCAGGTTGTATCCACTTTTGGTGTGTTCAGATGGACTTATCCACTCTTTCCACTGGGTTTTCCACCGGAATTGTGAAAAAAGGCCCGGTTTTCCCACGATATTTTCCACTTTTTCCACTGAGTTTTCCACATTTTCCTGTGAGGTGGTTTATACATGGTGTATTGTACCGCGCGAATCTTTGCGAAAACCAGGGGAATTATTGGCCTTTGCACCTTTTTTCTGAAAGAAAGTCAAACCCGAAAATTTACTTTTTACAGCAGGCAGAAAATCCATCCGTTGAATTTCTCCCCGTTGGAATGAAGGAGTCGGTAGTTTTCCACACCCGTTTTCTACAAAAATCAACCTGTGGAAAACAGCGGGAAAACCTGAGTTTTCAACAAAAAGAAACAACCCTCTCAGTCAAAGCCGTCAGGCTTTGACTGAGAGGGCTGCTCCTATAAAATCAAACGTTACATCATATTCCGGAACACGATCTGCGCGATCTGGAAGTACAGGATCAAGCTGCAGGCATCCACGATGGTGGTGATGAAGGGGGTCGCCATGATGGCCGGGTCCGCACCTAGCTTCTTGGCGGCAAGGGGCAGCATACCGCCCACCAGCTTTGCCAGGATGACGCTGAAGAACAGCGACACGCTGACGACGATGGCGTAGCCCATCACATTGTCATACTGACCGGCAAAGATGAAGGTGTACATCAGGTAGATGCGCAGACCGTTCACCACGCCCAGCACCGCACCCACGATTGCGGAAACGCGGAGTTCCTTGGCCAACACCTTGAGGAAATCGGCGGGTTCCACCTCGCCCAGCGCCAGACCGCGCACCATCAGGGTGCTGATCTGGTTGCCGCAGTTGCCGGCGGTATCCATCAGCATGGGCATGAAGGAGACCAGCAGGGGCAGGCTCACAAAGGCTTCCTCGTAATGGGTGGTGACCATACCGGTGAAGGTGGCCGACAGCATCAGGATCAGCAGCCAGGGGATGCGCTGCTTGGCGTGGGTCCAGACACTGGTGCCAAAATAAGTCGTGGCCTCATCCGCGGGCAGAATGGCGGCCATCTTCTGCATATCCTCGGTGCTCTCATCGGTCAGAACATCGATTGCATCATCGATGGTGATAATGCCCACAAACATGCCCTCGTTGTCCACAACGGGCATTGCGGTAAAGTCGTAGCGCTGCATCTCACGGGCCACGAACTCCTGGTCATCGGTGACCTTCACAGTGACCACGTTGTCGTCCATGATATCGACCAGCGGGGTATCGGGGTCTGCCAGCAGCAGGTCACGGGCAGAGACAACACCCTTCAGGCGGTTGCGCTCCACAACATAGTTGATATAGACGGTCTCGGCGTTCTCGCCCTGCCGCCGGATGGCATCCAGCGCCTGCCGGACATTCATCTCTTTTTTCAGCCGGACATATTCAGGGGTCATCAGGCTGCCGGCCGAGCTCTCGGGGTAGTTCAGCAGCTTGTTCAGGCTCTCGCGGGTCTGCTTGGAGGATTTCTCCAGCACCCGCTTGACCACGCCTGCAGGCATATCCTCCAGCAGGTCGGCGGCATCGTCCAGGCTCATCTCCTCAATGGCGCTGACCAGCTCCACGTCGGAGAAGGCGTTGACCAGGTCATCCCGGGCTTCATCGGACATATAGGCGAAGGCCTCGGTGGCCACTTCCTTTTTCAGCAGGCGGAACACCACCAGACGGTTGTTCTCGTCCAGCTCCTCCAGCAGCTCTGCCAGGTCGGCGGGCTGCTCCTCCTCGGTGACCTCACGCAGCTTGACGTACTGCTTTTTTACCAGCATCTTGAGCAGGCGGCTCTTGGTCAGCATCTCAGGGTCAGCCTTGACCTCCTCGTCCCGGGCTTCCTCTTTCTCGGCCTCCCGGATGTCCTGCTTCAGGTCCTCTGTGGCTTCCTCGTTCAGATCTCTGACCAGCTTCTGGCGCACCTCGTCCGGGATATCAGCGGGCAGCTCCTGCACAGGCAGGGCGGCCTCGGTCAGTTCGTTTTTCTTTTCTTCCATTTCCATTTTGCGTACCTCCTACCGTATTCCGGCGGTTGGTACAGGGCAAAACAAAAAGCGCCGCCAACGGCCCGCATCCACCCCTTGCCAAGGCTTCCACGCGCACAAAGCCGCGCCCTTTCTCCCCGCTGAGAAGTACCCGAACAGCACCTCTTACCGGGCAAAAAAGGCGAACGCAGCCTGCTCCATGTCCCGTCCTATCGCACCAAAACCGCATCTTCGACTATGATCCGGGTCCATTGTCCTGCGTTCACCTCCTAAAGATCTTATCCACTTTTTATTATAGCGCCGGCCAAAAGGCCGGTCAACCCTAAATGCACCGAATCAGGCGGGAATTTCCGCCAAAACACGCAGAAAGCCCCTTCCAGTGCTTGCGGACCACTGAAAGGGGCTTTCTGTTTGGATATTGCCTTGGTGTGAGGAGGAATCATGTACAAGGAATCGGTTGCGGCCCCGGTTCCTTATGTCAGTAGTATAGCACCAAAAGCACGGGTTTGCATGAAAATCCTATGAAGAAATTGTAAAATAGCGAGAAGATATTTTTATCGCACCCTTGACAAAATGGGATATATCATATATTATAGAAATGGGATATATCCCATAGAAGAGGGCTGCCGCTTGGAATGTTACGATGTAGACTTCTACCATAAGGAGAATGGCGACTGTCCGGTAGATGATTTTCTGGAATCCCTTGACACCAAAATGCGTGCAAAAGTATTGGGTGCTGTCGCACTGCTGGAAGCCAACGGACCACAGCTGCGAGAGCCCTACTCCAAATTTATTGGGGACGGGATTTTTGAGATCCGTGCTAAGCAGAGCAGCAATATCACACGTGTTCTGTATTTCTTTTACATTGGAAAGCGTATTGTTCTGACCAACGGCTTTATCAAGAAAACGCAAAAAACACCACCAGAGGAAATTGCCCTGGCCAAAAAATATCGTGCAGACTATCTTGAACGAAAGGAGAAGATATCGTGAGTGACTTTCGGAATTTTCTCAACAAACAACTGGAAGACCCTGAATTCAAAGCGGAGTGGGAGGCACTTCAGCCAGAGCTTTCGCTGGTACAGGCAATGATCGATGCCCGGAAGGTAAGCGGCCTGACCCAGAAGGAGCTCTCGGAGCGTACCGGCATTGCTCAGGCAGACATCAGCAAACTGGAAAACGGCAACGCAAATCCTTCTCTGCGGACGCTGCAGCGCCTTGCCGCTGGTATGGGAATGCAGGTCAAAATTGAATTCATTCCTGCTCCCGCAAAATAGTATATGGATGAGAGAACCGCTGTATGGAACATTCCGTACAGCGGTTTCTGTTTTCTTACACAAAAATACGCCCCGTTCACTATAAAGTGAGCGGGGCGCTAAAAACGGATTCGTTTTTGACTGCGGCAAGATCCCTGCAGGGCAGGTCTTATGCAGCAGGCGGAGCAAGGTATCTGTTGCCAGACCTTATGCTCCTGACACACGCGGGGTGTGCTTTCAAGGACCCTCGCGGGCGCTTTGGTATTTCAAACACCCTGCCCGGCGCGGTTCGCGGGCCGCAGCGGGCGAGGGAATGAAATCAGAAGTTTACGCAAATGCTCGTTTGCACGTTCATCATGCTCTGCTCAGGGCGGCGGGGCCGCAGTTTCGCACTGCTGCGTTGCGCAGTAATCGCCAGTGCGGAGCAGCCGCCTTGCGGACTAGGGTGCCGCTGCGGCCATTGCCAGCCATTGTTCAGAAAACAGGATTACTTGTACAGCTCGACCAGACGGGTCAGGTGCTCGTAACGATCGTTTGCAACCTGCTCGTTGCGTGCGAACAGAGCCTTTGCACGCTCGGGGAATGCACGGGTCAGGCGGCTGTAACGGGTCTCGTTTGCCAGCAGTGCCTGATACTTCTCGGCAT
>ERZ773110.2856-NODE-2856-length-10695-cov-3.365695_pt1 | contig 10695 bp, 8 predicted proteins | sample MGYA00580568_ERZ773110 | MGnify/ENA primary metagenome ERZ773110 (study PRJEB29015, sample SAMEA2737870) | human gut metagenome | biome: human gut; feature: human-associated habitat; material: faeces | place: China | collected 2012 ... | reverse complement strand
TAAAATCGGTGCAGAGAATGTTCACTTTAAGGACAGCGGTGCTTTCACAGGCGAGATCTCAGCAGATATGCTCGTTGAGCTTGGCGTTGAGTACGTTGTTATCGGTCACTCAGAGAGAAGACAGTATTTCGGTGAAACAGACGAAACAGTAAACAAGAGAACAAAGGCAGCTCTTGCAGCTGGTCTTAAGCCTATCGTTTGCGTTGGCGAGCTTCTTTGGGAGCGTGAGTGCAACATCACAGAGGAAGTTATCGCAAGACAGGTAAAGCTTGATTTCTTCGGCGTATCAGCAGAGGACGTTAAGAAGTCCGTTATCGCTTACGAGCCAGTTTGGGCTATCGGCACAGGCAAGACAGCTACAGCAGATCAGGCAGAGGAAGTTTGCGCTTTCATCAGAGCAACACTTGCTAAGATCTATGACGAGGCTACAGCAGAGGCAGTTACAATTCAGTACGGCGGCTCAATGAACGCTAAGAACTGCGCAGAGCTTCTTTCTAAGGAGAACGTAGACGGCGGTCTTATCGGCGGCGCTTCACTGAAGGCTGCTGACTTCAACACTATCGTTCAGGCAGCTGTTGAGGGCTAATTAACAGACGGATATCTAGGGGCAAAATATCATTCGTCACAAGAACAAACAAATAAAAAGTTCCGCAGGGGACGGCTGCGGCTGTCCTCTGCTTTTTTTGAACAGGGGGACGCAACTGTGAAAAAATTAATATTTGCAGCATTAGTATTATCTATGTGTATGTCATTTGCAGCCTGCGGAAGCGTTGACGAAAGCAGTGCACCTGCGGCAGAAAGCTCTCAGACAACATCTGAAGCTCAGCTTGAAAATGTAACTATCAAAATGGACTCTAGTAAGCTCCTTAGTGGCGTTGAGTTCACAGATAGCGAGCTTCTCGACAAGATAACAGAGTTCACCAAAAAGGTAACTGAGAACGCAGAGGAAAAAGAGCCTGATTCACATGAAAATGTCATCGGCGGTAGCTGGCTTGATATGAAATGTTCAGACGGCACTTCTATCTACTATGAAGCAGGAGAGAGCAACTATGTCCGTATCGGCGCAAAGACCTATTACACAAGCGACGATACCGCCAAGGAATTTAAGGAATATGTCCTGAGCTTCCTTGAAAATGGCGGTTATTGGGGATAATACGAATATAAATGATGTTGAAAGGACTAAGAAATATGTCAAAGAAACCCATAGCACTTATCATTATGGACGGCTTCGGCTATAATCACAAGGATTACGGCAACGCTATCAGAGCTGCCAAAACACCTAATATCGACAGACTTCTTGCCAACTATCCGCACACTCTTATCGGTGCAAGCGGCATGGACGTTGGACTTCCTGAGGGACAAATGGGTAACTCAGAGGTAGGCCATACAAATATCGGTGCAGGAAGAATAGTTTATCAGGAGCTTACAAGAATTACAAAGTCTATCAAGGACGGCGAATTCTTCTCAAACGAAGCTTTCACAGCAGCCGTTGAGAACTGCAAGAAGAATGACAGCGCACTCCACCTGTTCGGACTTCTTTCAAACGGCGGCGTTCACTCACATAATTCACACCTCTATGGTCTTTTGGAGCTTGCTAAGAAAGCAGGTCTTACAAAGGTTTATGTTCATTGCTTTATGGACGGCAGAGATGTTCCTCCTACAAGCGGTGTTGACTTCGTAGCTGAGCTTGAAGAGAAGCTCAAGGAAATTGGTGTCGGCAAGATAGCAACAGTAATGGGACGTTACTATGCAATGGACAGAGATAACCGTTGGGAGCGTGTAGGCAAGGCTTATGACGCAATGGTATACGGCGAGGGCAATAAGGCTGATAACGCAGTTGACGCTATCAAGGCTTCCTATGCCGCTGACGTTACAGACGAGTTCGTTGTTCCTACAGTTATCGATGAGAACGGCAAGATATCCGCAAACGACAGCGTTATCTTCTTCAACTTCCGTCCTGACAGAGCAAGAGAGATAACAAGAACTCTCGTTGACGATGATTTCACAGGCTTTGAGAGAAGAAATGGCAGATTTCCACTTTACTATGTCTGCATGACACAGTATGACGCAACAATGCCAAACGTTGACGTTGCATTCAAGCCAGCAAGCCTTGAAAATACTTTCGGCGAGTATATCGCAAAGAAGGGTCTTTCACAGCTTAGAATCGCTGAAACAGAGAAGTATGCTCACGTTACATTCTTCTTTAACGGCGGCGTAGAAGCTCCTTTCGAGAACGAGGACAGAGCCCTCATCAATTCACCAAAGGTAGCAACTTATGACCTCCAGCCTGAAATGAGCGCATATCTTGTTTGTGACGAAGTTCTCAAGAGAATTGAGTCTGATAAGTATGACGCAATTATCCTCAACTATGCAAACTGCGACATGGTAGGTCACACAGGCGTGTTTGATGCAGCCGTAGCAGCAGTAGAAGCAGTTGACGAGTGCGTAGGCAAAACGGTTGACGCAGTTCTTGCAAAGGGCGGCATAGCGCTTATCACAGCAGACCACGGCAACGCAGATAAGATGATGGAAGAGGACGGCTCTCCGTTCACAGCCCACACAACAAACCTTGTACCTCTTATTATCGCAGGCGCAGGCAATGTTCTTATCAGAGAGGGCGGCGTGCTTGCTGATCTTTCACCAACAATGCTCAAACTCATGGGTCTGGAGCAGCCAAAGGAAATGACAGGTAAGTCTATCATCAAGGACTAATTTCCATAAAATAATCAAGGCAGTACCGAGAAAATCGGCACTGCCTTTTTTGTATTCCATCTATTCACTTGCTCTGTATATTGCCCAAACCCTATTTCAGCGGGTCAAGCCCTTTAGCCATTATGCAGTAGGTACTGCCGTATGGGTTCGGTATGGGTGGCATTCTGCTCACATGGAACTCTTTCGGCAAACCACGGCTGTCACATGGAAAACTCATGGTCACACAAGTGCCTTTGCCGATCTCGCTGCGATAACTCAGCTCACCGTCAAAACGGTCGCAAAAGCATTTTGCCAGTGCAAGCCCCAACGCCTCGCTGCTACTGTATTTCTGGAATGTGCCAAAGGGCGTGATAGCCGCCTGCCATACATCGTCTGTCATGCCGTTGCCGTTATCACTTACTGACAGTATTATCCTGTCGTCCTCGGTTTTTAGGATAAGCTCCACCTGCCGTTGTTCCTTGTCATTGTACATATATGCGTTCACAAGCAGATTTACAAGCACATTTTTTATAAGGCTTTTGTTTGTTTCAAAATAAATGCACGGGTCAATGGAGTATCTGAAAATACAGCCGTCCTCCTCAAGCAAATTGCCTTCTTCGTCGCACACCTCACCACATATGTCTGATAGGCTCTGATATTCAGTTGTGAAATTGCCACTGAAATATTTTGCAAGTTCTGTCATGTTCACCGTTGCGGAAAATGTCTTCAGTATACGAAGCCTTGCCTCATGGTCAAAATGCTCATATTCAGTGCCGGCTTTTGAAGAAAAGGATTCCTTTTGGCTGTCAAGCATCGCTAACATTTTAGAAAGCTCCATCCTTATGTTGCCGAGAAAATTCGATTTGAAACGTAAATACCCAGACTTGTCCGAAAGACGTTCTATGTCCATGCAGGAGTAATAGTGTATGAGATAATTCGTTATAATGCCATTATCTCTCAGTGGTTCAAACCGCATTGCCGCCGAGTCTGCAAACCTGCCCTTATATTCAAAGGTAGCTGTCTTTTCAACAGGCAGAATGAAAGCGTTTTCCGGAGTATCGCATAAAGCAGAAATATCTATAACATCAGGCAGATCACCATGATTTTTCCAAATGACATTAAGCTCAGCGTCAGTGAGGATAATGTTTTCCTCAGACTGAGCGTATATCTCTTTCACAGAAGATGTCAGTTCCACTTTGTTAGCCTGCCTTTCATAAAGATCTCATGTAAATATTATAACCTAAACTGTCAGGGTAGTCAATAAAAAATCATCAATATTTGATCACATTTTAAAGAATTTAGCAGTGCTTTGACGAATCAGGACGCAGGTGGCTTTGCGGTATTGCCTTAAAGAAAAAAAGTTCTAAGTTTTTTGTAAAAACACTTGCAATGTATAGAAAAATGTAGTATAATAAGTACAGAAAAATTTTTAGGAGGTAAATTAATTATGGCAGTTAAAGTCGCAATTAATGGTTTTGGACGTATTGGACGTCTTGCATTCAGACAGATGTTTGGCGCAGAGGGCTACGAGGTAGTTGCAATCAACGACCTGACAAAGCCTTCAATGCTCGCTGATCTTCTTAAGTATGATACAGCTCAGGGCGGTTACTGTGGTAAGATCGGTGAGAATCTCCACACAGTATCAGCTGACGATGAGGCTAATACTATCACTGTTGACGGCAAGACTCTTCAGATTTATGCAGAAAAGGACGCTAAGGATTGTCCTTGGGGCAAGCTTGGTGTAGACGTAGTTCTCGAGTGCACAGGCTTCTATACATCAAAGGCTAAGAGCCAGGCTCACCTCGATGCTGGCGCTAAGAAGGTAGTTATCTCAGCTCCTGCTGGTAACGACCTTAAGACTATCGTTTACTCAGTAAACGAGAAGACACTTACAGCTGACGATACAATCATTTCAGCTGCATCTTGCACAACAAACTGTCTTGCTCCTATGGCTAATGCTCTTAACAAGTATGCTCCTATCCAGAGCGGTATCATGAGCACTATCCATGCTTACACAGGCGACCAGATGATTCTTGACGGTCCTCACAGAAAGGGTGACCTGAGAAGAGCAAGAGCTGGTGCTGCAAACATCGTTCCTAACTCAACAGGTGCTGCAAAGGCTATCGGCCTTGTAATCCCAGAGCTTAACGGCAAGCTCATCGGTTCTGCACAGAGAGTTCCAGTTCCAACTGGTTCAACAACAATCCTTACAGCAGTTGTAAAGGGTGCTGACGTAACAGTTGAAGGCATCAACGCTGCTATGAAGGCTGCATCTTCTGAGTCATTTGGCTACAACGAGGATCCAATCGTTTCTTCTGACGTTATCGGCATGAGATTTGGTTCACTCTTCGATGCTACTCAGACAATGGTATCTAAGATCGCTGATGACCTCTATGAGGTACAGGTAGTTTCTTGGTACGACAACGAGAACTCTTACACATCACAGATGGTAAGAACAATCAAGTACTTTGCTGAGCTTGCATAATCTGCACAGCCAAAACTAAATTGCTTACTAAAGACCGCTTCATCATGAGGCGGTCTTTTTTTGCGTATGTATACAACAAAGGTGAGTAAAAACTGTCGAACACTGTTCGTCCATACGATTTATATTACACAAATGTAGGGGAGCAACTCAATTTTTGCTTTGCAAAAATACGACGTCCCGTATACTATGAACGATAAATCAGCCAAATAAAAAAGGACGAACCCCAAGCTCGTCCTTTTTTCGTTCATGTCAGAAACCACGTCCTCCGCCATGATCTCTGCCAAAGCTCATTCCCTTGGAATTAGAAGTAACAATGCCGTCAATAGTCACGGTTTCCGATTGCGACCCTGCCGTAATGGTGTAGGTTTCGCCTTCCTTTAGGTCAGCGCTTGTGAATACAACGCTCTGCCAAGTCTTTGTAGGGGTAAAGCTTAAGATCTCCTTGCCGTCACTGTCAGTGATAGTCAGTTTTTCGTTTGCTGAAACTGTCGAACCAAGATCGTGCAGAACACTGTATTGTGTGGAGTTGTCACCGAAGCCTTCTTCCATTCCAACTGCACCACAGGCGATGAGCGTTCCCCCTGTTACAGTTGCAGTGCCGTTGTAGTCAAGTGCACCGTTGCCACCGTTAGTAGGTCCGCAAACGCAAACTGTACCGCCTGTCATAGTGAAGTTGCCATTTGAGTCAAGTCCGTCGCCTTCAGCGTCAATGGTTACAGTTCCTCTGTTGATGTTAAGTTCAACGCCGTCCTGTGACGAGAATTGGTCAGCACCCATTCTGTCTGTTGATCCTGTGTCGCTTCCGCCTGCGCAGTTTATTCCGTCATCGCTTGCTGCCACTGATATGGTGCCACCGTCTATTGTCACGATAGATCCCTCGATACCCTCGTAGCTCTTTGTGATGTCTACAGTGCCGTCGGATATGGTCAGATTTCCGTTAGCGTGCATTCCGTTGTCACCTGACGCCGCAGAAATATTTCCTCCTGTTACCACAATGTTTCCATTGCTGTGTACTGAATCGTCTGCCGAATCTATCTTGAACTCGCCACCGCTTATGTTCACCTCGTTGCCTGCCTTTAAAGCCTTTGCAGATGTTGAAGTGCTGTCCGTTGTATCTGTGCTGTCAGCCGTAGGCATTGCAGGCGGGTCGTCTCCCATGCCGTTTCCGTTATCGTCAGGTCTGCCCATTCCGTTCGGACCACCACCACCGTTGCCCATGTTGTTCTGCCAATTTCTGTTTGGCGAGCCGTCAGACTTCATAGAAGCGTTTGCACTTCCACCGCCTGTTGTGACGTCAAAGCTTCCGCCCTCGATAGAAAGCACAGTTTCCGCCTCGAATGCGTCATTGTTTGCGACTAATGTGAAGCTTCCCCCTGTCACGCTTATAAAGCCTTTGTCAGAAGCCTCTGTGTTAGTGGATTTTATGCCGTTCGTGCCTGCGGAAATGTTGAATGTTCCGCCAGATATCTTAACGCTGTCCTTGCCTTCCATAGCGGTTGAAGCCGAGGTCACATTGATATTGCCGTCAGTGATAACAAGATCGTCCTTTGAAACTATGCCGTGCTTGTAGTTTGCATTCACAGTAAGTGTACCGCTGCCGTTTATAGTAAGGTCGGCTTTGGAGAAAATAGCACCGTCTGTGTTGCTGTCATTTTCTTCTAAAGAGTAGCTTGCACTGTCCGTCAAAACGTTCTCTGTTCCGTCCTCCAGCACTATATAAACTTTTTTAGCTTTGCTCACGAGCAGGGGAGCATTGTCAGCACAAGTTATGTCAACTCCATTGAAAATAAGCTTTATTTCAGCCGTTTTGTCCGCTGAAACGATTATCCTGCCGTTGGTCGCCGTGCCTGAAAGAATGTAAGTGCCTGCCTGCGAAATGGTAACAGTTTCCCCTTCTGAGGTCGCACCCTCACCGTCTATAGCCGCACTGCCATCAGCAAATGTAATCCCTACTGAGCTTTCCTCGTCATATCCAACGTCAATGTCCTCTGCTGCAATGCTTGCGTCAATGTCAGACTTTGCCGCCTGAGAAACACTGCTTGTGGTCTGTGAAGAATTTGCACTCTCTGAACAGCCTGAAAAAGCCGTGACCGTGATAAAAAACGCTGCAGTTACAGCTGCCAGCTTTTTAGTGTCCGAAATTTTCATGAAAATACCCCCTTGTATGGTAAAAAAGGTTGAAAAAAACCGCACAAGACCGCTTTAGCCTTGTGCGGTTTTGCTTATGGATACTTTTGTTATTTTGTCAGAATGATTGTTCCTCAATGTCTGCTGCTACTGCACACATTATCTCAAGGTTGCCATTTCTGCATCTAAGCTCGTCAATAAGTTGCTTTTCGTTAGCACCGTCTTTAAGCTCAATGCGGTATTTCAGCTTGAAAAGGCTTCCCATATTTGTGGTCTTTACCGAAACAAGCTCACATTCTGAAAGATACTTTTCAAATATATCGTCAAATATCTCAGTGTAATCAAGGCTTTCAGGGATAGTGATACTAAGATCCTTGTGACCCGACTTCTTTTTGCCAATAGGCAGAAGCGTGTAAATAATGTTCAGCAGGCTCACGCACACAGAAAGCATAAGAGCCAACGCAAGGTGGTTCGTGCCCGTCGCAAGACCGACAGCCATTGAAAGGAAGATAGCACAAATGTCCATTGCACTTCCCGGTACAGAACGGAATCTTACCAAGCTGAATGCACCCATAACAGCCACGCCAGTACCGATGTTTCCGTTTACAAGCATTATCACTACCTGTACTATCACAGGCAGCAAAGCAAGCGTCATCATAAAGCTCTTTGTCTTTTTCTGCTTGAAGTTGAATGCAAACGCTATTATAAGACCAAGCACCAACGAAGCCGCAGTGCAGAAAACAAATTCGTTTGTAGTTATCGCCGCCACGGTCGTTTCAGTGGTGGTCACAGTAGTAGCCGCAAGAGTAGTTGAATTAAGCACAGCTTATCACCTTACCTTTATGTATTTTTTCAGAAAATTCATTAAGATACGCAGTTCCGTATTTTGAGAATGACGCAGGATATATCTCCAGTTCATCAAGTATAGCCGATAACCAAAGAGGCATAGCGTTCGGTATCTTTATTTCCATTACCCTCACGCCAGCAGGCAGAAGCTCTTTTCCCCAAATGCCCTTGTCAAGCTCTTTTTGCTCCTCACGGTAAAGAATGTGCGTGTCAAAGGTCAGCCTGAGGGAAGGGTCTTCTGCACCGCAGTAAGCAAGTCTGTCATAGCTAAGATACATTGCAGGAGCAATGCCCTTATAGAATTTGAGAAAATATTTCAGCTCGTTCTCTATCTGCGGATTATCATGAGGTACATCTTTGCCTGCAAAGAAATCACGGGTCTGTGCAAGGGTCATTTCAATACGCCTCTTGTAGACCACACCCTTGTATTTCTTTTTAAGCTCCACAAAAACCATGTCTTCATCATTAGGTACGCCGTAGCTCCTCACTCTCAGCTTTTCCTTGTAAACAGGCTTTTCAATGGAGTTTCTCACAAGCTGATGACTTGGTGTGTCATAATATATGTTGCAGATAGTACTTTTGTAATATCTGTCTTTGACAAAATGCCCATCGAGCTTTTTTATAAGCTTTTCATAAGTCGGTTCATCAACGATATATTTTTTCTCTATCCGTCTGAACACTTCCTGATTGCCATTCATATCCACGCCTCTTTTCGTGATTTTTTCGTATGCTTCGTGTAAACTTTCCTTTGATTAAAAGTATATATGAATAACTTTAAATATAGCTAAACCTTATATGTATTTTGTGTGAATGTTTATGAATATTGCAAAATACCATATATTTGTATACAAAAAACGGGTGAACTTCTGTCCACCCGTGGAAATTATTTTGCACTATATTATTCCGCAATAGCCTTGTGGAAGATCTTCTTACCCTTTTTGATAACAACAGGCTCAGAGAGATCAACAAGACCCTTAGGGTCAGTGAATTTCTCGCCATTCACTGCAATACCGTTCTGAGTAACAAGACGTCTTGCCTCGCCATTTGAAGGGCAAAGACCGCACTTAACGAGAAGCGTAAGAATACCTATCTTGCCGTCAGTAAGATCAGCCGCCGCAATAGTCGTGCTAGGCATATCGTCACTGTTTCCACCGCCTGCAAAAATAGCCTTTGCCGCAGCGTCAGCCTTGTCAGCCTCTTCTTTGCCGTGAACAAGCTTTGTCAGCTCGTAAGCCAAAAGCTCCTTAGCCTTGTTGTATTCAGCACCCTCCATGTGTTTCTCCATTTCCTCTATCTCCTCGATAGGAACGAATGTGAGCATCTTCAGGCACTTGATAACATCAGCGTCGCCAACGTTTCTCCAGTACTGATAGAACTCGTATGGAGAAGTTTTTTCAGGGTCGAGCCATACAGCGCCCTTTTCTGTCTTGCCCATTTTCTTGCCCTCGGAGTTGAGCAGGAGAGTGATAGTCATTGCATAAGCGTCCTTGCCAAGCTTCTTTCTGATAAGCTCAGTGCCGCCCAGCATATTAGCCCACTGATCGTCACCGCCGAACTGCATATTACAGCCGTAATCCTGGAAAAGTCTGTAGAAATCGTATGACTGCATTATCATGTAGTTGAACTCAAGGAAAGTAAGACCTCTTTCCATTCTCTGCTTGTAGCACTCGAATGTAAGCATCTTGTTTACAGAGAAGCAAGCGCCAACGTCACGAAGCACGTCGATGTAGTTAAGGTCCATGAGCCAGTCAGCGTTGTTTACCACAAGAGCCTTGCCGTCAGAGAAATCAATGAAACGGCTCATCTGCTTTTTAAAGCAAGCAACGTTGTGCTCGATAGTTTCCTTTGTGAGCATCTTTCTCATGTCAGACTTGCCCGAAGGGTCGCCTATCATGCCTGTTCCGCCGCCCAGCAGAGCGATAGGCTTGTTGCCTGCCATTTGCAAACGTTTCATAAGGCAAAGTGCCATAAAGTGACCAACGTGTAGAGAATCAGCAGTTGGGTCAAAACCAATGTAGAAAGTAGCCTTACCAGCGTTGATAAGCTCCTTTATTTCCTCCTCGTCAGTGAGCTGAGCGAGAAGACCTCTTCTTTTCAGTTCTTCAAATACTGTCATTTTTCATACCTCCGTATTATTTTTTTGCGGTACATAAATAAAAAATCCCCTGACAGAAAATCTGTCAGAGGACGAATTATCGTGGTACCACCTCAGTTTATCGGGAAACTCCCGACCTTACAGGCTCAGCAGAAAGCGAAGCCATAGCACTGTAACGTGTGCAAACCGTTTCGCCTTACGCAAAAGCTTTCTCAGCGAACAGCTCAGGAATGTATTCACACTTTGTAGAAATGCTTTCTCGCACCGACCGAAAGCTCTCTGAAATTTCGCAAAAGGCTACTTATTTCCGTCATAGCATTTAAACCTATTGATATGACTATAGCACACTTTCACCCTTTTGTCAACCCCCTTTTTGTTAGAAGTGAGGAATGAGGAGTGAGGAGTGAGGAATGAGGAATGAAGGTATCGCCTGCGGCGATGATTATTGTAG
>ERZ773110.2855-NODE-2855-length-10698-cov-2.861223_pt1 | contig 10698 bp, 10 predicted proteins | sample MGYA00580568_ERZ773110 | MGnify/ENA primary metagenome ERZ773110 (study PRJEB29015, sample SAMEA2737870) | human gut metagenome | biome: human gut; feature: human-associated habitat; material: faeces | place: China | collected 2012 ... | reverse complement strand
TTTGCTATGAAACAAAATATACAAAATGCACAAAAAATATTAGTGCTTAAAAGAATAATTAATTAAAAAATAACAAAAAAATTCACAAAAGTCGATAAAAAATGTTGAATATAAATAAATGCTATGATATAATCAGAAATATGAATTAGCAAAAATGCTCATAACGATGTGATGCATTGAATGGAGGATGATTAGAATGAAAGTATTTGGACATCGTGGTTTCAGCGGAGAATATCCGGAGAATACAATGTTGGCGTTTCAGAAAGCTGTGGAGGCTGGCTGCGAGGGAATCGAGCTTGATGTGCAGCTGACTAAGGATCTGGTTCCGGTGATCATGCACGATGAGAAGGTTGACCGTACCACAGATGGAAACGGATATATCTATGATCTTACATATGCTGAGCTGTGTAAACTGGATTGCAGTTATCCGGATAAGTTTGCCGGAAAATTCGGCAGGCTTCAGATTCCGACTCTGAGAGAGTATTTGGAGTGGATGGCAGAGGAGGAAGATCTGATCACAAACATCGAGCTGAAGAACAGTGTTTATTATTATGGTGGTATGGAAGAGAAGGTCATTGATATGATCTGCGAATATGGTCTGGAGGATCGGATCATTCTTTCCTCTTTCAATAACGCATCCATTGTACTGTGCAGACAGAGTGATGAGACTATTGCAGGAGGCTTTCTGGTAGATAAATACGTGGATAATGCAGGGGTTTATGCAAGAACCTGTGATGTGCAGTATTATCATCCGAATCTGGAATACCTGAAGGAAGAGCATGTACGCAGCTGTTCCCAGAACGGGATCGGGGTGAATGTCTGGACTGTAAACGAGGAAGAGGATATGAGAAGGATGAAGAAATGGGGAGTAAACTCCATCATCACCAATTATCCGGACAGAGGAAGAACAGTGGCAGACGAGGATTGACACTGCGATGTAAAGACGCTTTCTGTGAGACACATACAGGAGGCTGACTGAATTTGAAATCTTCGGCAGGAGGGGGTCCTGCTGCAGATCTATATAAGTAAAATAAAAAAACTATAATAATGTATAAGGAGGATTTTTACAATGGAGAAAGAAACAAGACCTTTTATTTCCTGGCAGCTTGCAGACGATTTTATGACTGCAGTATTTGAGAAAATGGGAGTTCCGACGGAGGATGCAAGACTTTGCGCTGACGTACTTCTGGAAAGTGACAGACGTGGAATCGAGAGCCATGGCTGCAACCGTTTTAAACCGATCTATATCGACCGTATCAAATCCGGAATCTTAAATCCTGTAACAAAGATCGATATCCTTAAAGAGACACCAACAACTGCAGTTCTCGATGCCAACGATGGTATGGGAATGGTAGCCAGCAAGAAGGCTATGGACATGTGTATTGAAAAAGCACATAAATACGGCATGGGTATGGTTGCAGTCCGTAACTCTTCCCATTATGGAATCGCAGGCTACTGGACAGGTCTCGCAGCAAAGGAGAATATGATCGGTATCAGCGGTACCAACGCAAGACCATCCGTTGCACCGACATTTGGTGTTGAGAATATGCTTGGAACCAACCCACTGACATTTAGTATGCCTACAGATGAGCCGTTCCCGTTTACACTGGACTGTGCAACATCTGTTATCCAGAATGGCAAGATCGAATACTACGCACGTATCAACCATGATACTCCTAAGGGTCTTGTTATTTCCAGAGAAGGAGAGGAGCTTACAGATAGTGCAGAGATCCTTAAGAAGATCAGAAGCCAGCAGGCAGCACTTGCTCCTCTCGGTGGATTTGGTGAGACAACCGGAGGATATAAGGGATACGGATACTCTACTGTTGTTGAGATCCTTTCCGCTGCTCTTCAGTCCGGTCTTTTCCTGAAAGCTCTGGATGGTAAGGATGAGGAAGGAAAGATCCGTCCATATCATCTTGGACATTTCTTTATTGCTATCGACACAGAGGCATTTATGGGTGCAGAGGCATTCAAGAAAACATGCGGTGATATCCTGAGAGACCTGAGAGGCTCCGAGAAGGCTCCTGGACAGGAACGTATCTACACAGCAGGCGAGAAGGAATATGATGTATGGATGTATCGTAAGGATAAGGGAGTTCCGGTGACAGAGGCAGTTCAGAAAGAGTTTATCGGACTTCGCGATGAATTCGGACTTACACAGTTCAAATTCCCGTTTGAGAAATAATGTATCTGCAGAAGGGAAGTCCATAGGGGCTTCCCTTCTTTTACCAGAGAAGAAGATTGTCTGAGAATTGTAATACAGCCGGAAATAAAACAGATATATTTGGCAAATGCGTCTGGTCTTTGAAGCAATAAACTGATACAATAAGAATAATATCTTCAAATAATGCGCGGAGATAAAATGATATTGTGTGAACATTGCGGAGGAAGAGAGAAGATGAACAAAGAATTTCTGGACGCGATCGAGGCGAACCCGATCATAGCGGCTGTAAAGGATGAGCAGGGGCTTCAGAACTGTCTGGGCAGGGAGGAGCTTACCGTGATCTTTATCCTGTATGGAGATATCCGTTCTATTGGGGGAATTGTGGAGCGGATCCACCAGGCGGGGAAGATCGCGATGGCACATATAGACCTGATCACAGGTTTATGTTCGAAAGAGGTTTCTGTGGATTATATTTGTAAAAATATCCATGCAGATGGAATCATTTCAACAAAAGCATCCATGATCAACAGGGCGAAGAAGCTTGGAATGTATACAGTTCTGCGTTTTTTCCTTATTGATTCCATGGCGATCAAGAATATTGAGAATCTGGGAAATCAGCATGAGCAGCTGCCGGATGTGGTAGAGGTTCTGCCGGGGCTGATGCCGAAGATTCTTAAACAGATATGTAAAACAAGCAAGGTGCCTGTGATCGCAGGCGGTTTGATCTCCGATAAGGAGGATGTGATGGGAGCCCTGGGTGCGGGGGCAGCAGCGGTTTCCACTACAAATCAGAAGGTATGGGAATTATGAGGCTGCAGAGGCATTGAGCCGCAGCCAAGAAATGTATTGGAGGATTTTTATATGGCAAAATATGTTATGGCGCTGGATTCCGGAACGACCAGTAACCGCTGTATTCTTTTTGATGAAAGCGGAAGGATCCGCAGTGTGGCGCAGAAGGAGTTTATCCAGCATTTTCCGAAACCGGGATGGGTAGAGCATGATGCAGGTGAGATCTGGTCCACACAGCTTTCTGTTGCCAGAGAGGCTATGAATCAGATCGAGGCAACGGCAGAGGATATTGCAGCGATCGGTATCACCAATCAGAGAGAGACCACCATTGTCTGGGATAAGAATACGGGACAGCCGGTTTATCATGCCATCGTATGGCAGTGCAGGAGAACCTCAGAATACTGCGACAGCCTGAAAGCAAAGGGACTGGAAGAAAAATTCCGTCAGAAAACAGGACTTGTTATTGATGCGTATTTTTCTGCCACCAAGGTAAAATGGATCCTGGATAATGTGGAGGGTGCCCGCGAAAGAGCAGAGAAGGGTGAGCTTTTGTTTGGTACCGTGGAGACCTGGCTGATCTGGAAGCTGACCAAGGGAGCTGTTCATGTAACAGATTATTCCAATGCATCCAGAACGATGATGTTCAATATCAATACACTGGAGTGGGATGATGAGATCTTGGAGGAGCTTGATATTCCGAAATGCATGCTCCCGCAGGTAAAAGAGTCCAGTGAGATTTATGGTGAGACAGATCCGTCCTTTTTCGGTGGAAGGATCCCGGTAGCCGGTGCTGCCGGGGACCAGCAGGCGGCGCTGTTCGGGCAGGCCTGCTTTGAGAAAGGTGAAACCAAGAATACATATGGAACCGGTGGCTTTCTTCTGATGAATGCAGGAGATAAACCAGTATTTTCCAATAACGGGCTGGTTACGACCATCGGATGGGGACTTAACGGAGAGATCACTTATGTTCTGGAGGGATCCGTATTTGTGGCTGGTGCTGCGATCCAGTGGCTTCGTGATGAGCTTCATCTGGTGGATTCCGCATCGGATACCGAGTATTTTGCGGGAAAGGTACCGGATGCAAACGGCTGCTACGTCGTGCCTGCATTTACAGGACTTGGAGCTCCTTACTGGGATCAGTATGCCCGTGGCACGATCGTGGGATTGACCCGTGGTGTAAATAAGTATCATATTGTGCGTGCGACTTTGGAATCACTTGCATATCAGGTCAATGATGTACTGGAGGTTATGAAGGAAGATGCAGGAAGTGACCTTGCAGTTCTTCGTGTAGACGGCGGAGCAAGTGCAAACAATCTTCTCCTGCAGATCCAGGCCAATATCAGTAATGTGGCTGTAGAACGTCCGGAATGTATTGAGACAACTGCTCTTGGTGCCGCATATCTGGCAGGTCTTGCTGTGGGATTCTGGGAGAGCAAGGAGGCAGTACTGGAAAGCCGTGATGTGGAACGTATTTTCCGCACGGAGATCGATGACGAGAAGCGAAATGCCATGGTAAAAGGCTGGAGAGCTGCAGTAGGTTGCTCCAGAGACTGGATCAAAAAAATCCAGTAAAAGATAAAAAAGAAAAGTCATGCAGCGGGACCGGATGAAAATGTCCTGTGCATGGCTTTTTTGCGTTTCCGGAATGTCACAGACAGACCGGCATATAAGCGATCGCGGAACAGATCCGCCGGAGCTTACAGAGTGGTCAGATCGATCCTGTAATCGTCGGAACCCTCTCCGTCAGCAGTGTAGTAAGCTGCTCTTTCTTCTGCATTTACATAGATGTGGAGCTCTTTGCCTTTCAGACCCTTTGCTTCTGCATCTTTCTTAACAGCTGCCTCAAGGTCGGCAACTGTGATGGATGTCTCAAAAATTTCAAGTGTGATGCCGCTGATCTTATGATTTTTTACAGTGTTCTTAACTTCTTCTACTACTTCTGGTGCCTTGGCTGCTACAGTCTCTGTTGCCTTTTTGACTGCTTTAACGGTTTTTTCAGCTGCAGGTGTTTTTTCAATCTTTTCTACAGTTGATTTCACGGTAGCTTTGGCCTTGGTGGTTGCGCTCTTCAGGTTGCTTGTTCTGCTGTTTCTTCTTTTTTCCATAATGGAACACTCCCTTCCACATATTTCGCTGACAGAACGGATCTGCCGGAATATGTACCTGTTTACAGTAGCATGAATCCGGTGGAAAGTCAAATTTTTGCTTGGGTGTTGCATTTCCGGCAGTTGTCGTATAAACTGGATTACAGAGAAAATCAGACAGGGGTACAGAGATTGAAGAATATTCAGGAAGATATTAAAACAGGAAAATTTAAGCAGGCATATCTCCTTTACGGTGAGGAAGCCTATCTGAAACAACAATATAAAAGAAATCTGGTGAAGGCTCTGAACCCGGACGATGATACCATGAATTTTACCAGATATGAGGGGAAGGGGATCGATGTCCGGGAGCTTTTGAGTCTTTGTGATACCATGCCCTTTTTTGCAGAGCGAAGAGTAGTCCTTCTTGAGGATACGGGATTCTTTAAGAACAAATGTGAGGAACTGGCAGATTATATGAAAGCTCTGCCTGATTATCTGTATCTGGTGTTCTGCGAGTCTGAAGTAGATAAAAGAAGCCGTATGTACAAGGCGGTAAAAGCCTGCGGCAGCATCGGGGAATTTAAACAGCAGGATGAAAAGACTCTTATGCGGTGGGCAGCAGGGATCCTTGGAAAAAATGGCCGCAGGATCACCCAAAGAGATGTGGAGCTTCTGCTGACCATGACGGGAACAGATATGGGAAATATAAGGATGGAGCTGGAAAAGCTGATCTCCTATACGGTCGGAAGAGATGTTGTGACGGCTGCAGATATCCAGGCTGTCTGTACCACGCAGACAACCAATAAGATCTTTGATATGGTGCGTGCGGTGACGGAGAAGAACCAGAAGCGGGCCCTGGATCTGTACTATGACCTTCTGACTCTTCGGGAACCGCCGATGCGGATATTGTTTCTTTTGGCGAAACAGTTTCGTCAGATCTGCCTGACCAAGAAAATGTCACAGGAGGGTCTTTCTCAAACCGAGATCGCTTCCAAACTGGGAGTACCCTCTTTTGTTGTGCGGAATCTGGCATCCTGTGCCAGATCCTACACTGTGGAAGAGCTGGAGAATGCTGTGCGGGATTTTGTGGATGCGGAAGAGGCGGTAAAGACAGGTACACTTGGAGATGTGCTCAGCGTGGAGCTTCTGATCGTGAAGTACAGCTCGGCGAGAGCAGTGAGAGCCTGAGTTTTACGGAGACGGGTTCTGCCACAGGGTCGCTCCGTTGTCCCTGAGCCATTTTTCGCAGGCTTTATACTCCGGCATCACAGATGCCACCACTGCATAAAAGGCAGGGGAATGATTCATTTCTTTTCTGTGGGAAAGTTCGTGTACCACAACATAATCCAGGACTTTTTCCGGGGCGAAGATCAGACGCCAGTTGAAATTCAGGTTTCCTTCGCTGGTGCAGCTTCCCCAGCGGGTTTTTTGTTCCCGGATCGTGATACGGCCGTAGGTTACGCCCATTTTTCTGGCGTAGGCTGCGGTTTTTCTTTTGAATATTTTTCTGGCGGATTCCATATAATAACTGCGGCGGAATTCTGAAAGAGGCGGGTTTTCAGCCTGGGGCTGTGCCGGATCAGTGGCAGCGTGTGAGAGATGCTCCAGGATCCAGCTTTCTTTCTGTGAGAGAAAACGATGGATAGTGGAATCTGGCATTGTGTGTGGAGCGCGGACAGTTACCTGACCGGAAACGCTGACCTGGATCGCCAGGGTTTTCCGGCTGCTGCGGATAATGCGGTAGGGAAAGGGATGGGATATCATAAAAAACTCCTTTTGGTCAATGCAGAAATCTATATACAAAAAAGACAGTCGCTGACGGTTCGACTGTCTTTCCTTTTACTTATAAGCTTATAACTAAAATATTCCGTGGTCTATTACGCAATGCTGTTGACAGCTTTGGAAAGACGGGAAATTTTTCTGGCGCAGTTATTTTTGTGATAAACGCCCTTGGATGTAGCTTTGCTGATTGTGGAGATTGCGTCCTTAAGAGCAACCTCTGCAGCTGCCTTATCCTTATTCTCAACTGCTGTCTCAACTTTCTTGATGGAAGTCTTAACTGCAGAACGGATTGCTTTGTTTCTTGCAGCCTTAGTGCTGTTAACTAAGATTCTCTTCTTTGCGGATTTAATGTTAGCCAATTCGTACACCTCCGATTCCTTAAAAATATAATATTAAATTACATTCACAGGAACAGACACGGGCGCTCCTATGAAACATGCTTATATATATTATTATACGTGCACAGGAATGTCAAGATGTTTTTTGCAAAAATTCCAAAAAAATATGCAAAAAATACCAGATGCTGTGTGGGAAAGGGGAAATGATACATATTTATGGGAAAAAGGGAAATAATGAAAGGGAAAACACCGGTAAAGCTGCAGATAGCAGCGGAAAAGTCTTTGCAATCTTACAGAAAAAGAGGATGAGAGTATGGCTGGAAGGAGCAGAATCAGAACAGACCTGGCGCTGGAAGCAACGGAACGCTTTCAGGCGGAAAACGTAGAAGTACGTGGAGTAGAGATCAGGGAAAGATACGATGAGGAAAAGGATGTTCGGACTACCGTAGTGCGGATCACAACGGAAAACGGAGCCAGGACCATGGGAAAACCACAGGGGACCTATATTACCATTGAGGCACCGGATCTTTCCGTTCCGGATGAGGATTATCACAGGGAGATCTCGGAAGAGGTGGCACATCATTTGAGGGAGCTGATCGATCTCGGACGGCAGCAGTCGATCCTGGTGGTAGGCCTTGGAAATCAGGAGATTACTGCGGATTCCCTTGGCCCTCGTGCAGTTTCCAATCTTCATATGACAAGGCATGTGATCCGGGAATATGGGCTGAAGAGCAATGAACATATGAAAATGCATCAGATCAGCGGGATCGTTCCGGGTGTGATGGCACAGACCGGAATGGAAACTCTGGAAATTGTTCGGGGTGTTGTTTCTGAGACAAAGCCGGATTTGGTGATCGCCGTAGATGCGCTGGCGGCCAGAAGTACGACAAGACTTAACCGGACGATCCAGATCACGGATACCGGGATTAGTCCGGGCTCCGGCGTGGGGAATCACAGGGAAGGCCTGAATGAAGAAAATCTTTCGGTCCGTGTGATCGGGATCGGTGTTCCGACTGTGGTGGATGCGGCTACTATTGTCCATGATTCCATGGCAGAGCTTCTGGAGGCGCTGGAGGAGGATGAGCAGAAGGAGTTTCTGGAAGAAATGATTTCGCCGAAGCTTTACACCATGTTTGTAACACCAAAGGATGTGGATGAAACGGTACGATATTTAAGCTTTACCATTTCCGAGGGACTGAATCTGGCTTTTTCCGATAGTCTAATCGAAGAGGACAGGTCATAAAATACCATAAGAGGTGATCGTGGGTGACGAATATCCAGAGGGCTTTCTGCGTGGTTTTGAGCCTGATCTTCCTGGGTGTGGTGGCTGTCCTTCCGGGAGATTTTTTCAGGCATGGTGAGATCTACAGACAGCTGCCGCTGTATTGCTTTCTGGAAAAGAAAGCTCTGCAGAAGGAAAATGGCAGAGACCGGGAAACAGAGATGCTTTTGCAGGAAAAAAACGCAGAGCATCTGGGTGAAGAAGTGGAAGCAGAGAACCGAAAAGAGCAGGAGACGCTGCTGATGGCCGAGGCGGAAGAAGTGGAGAAGAAAGAAGCCCTTCAGAAGAATGAAGAGCTTCAAAAGAAAAAAGAAATCCAAAAGAAAGAAGCGGAAGATGCAGAGAAAAAATCTCCTGACGGCAAAAAAAATGAAAAGGAGACTGTTAAGGGAAATGCAGAACAGGAAGTTGCTGAGCCAGAAATTACAGAGCCGGGAGGTTCAGAACAGGAAGCTATGGAGCCGGGGGACACAGAACCGGAGACTCCTCCGTCAGAGGAGAACCGATCCGGTGAAAATACTGCGAAGGAACAGGAGACTGTGGCACTGCCACATCCGCAGATTGACTTGTCTCAGGCGAAACTGGCAGATTTTGACTATGTGATGAACCAGTTTTTTATATTAGATTCCAATACGGAGACGAATGCACAGCAGATCAGTGCGCCCCGTTTTCTGAAGGAGGATCTGTCCGTTAAAAAGGATTCATCGGTACCCCAGATCCTGATCTATCATACCCATTCCCAGGAGGCTTTTGCAGATTCAAGGGAAGGACAGACTGAGGACACCATCGTGGGAGTGGGAGATCATCTTACTGAACTTCTGGAAAAAACATATGGATACCAGGTCATTCATATAACAGATGCCTTTGATATGATGGGAGGAACACTGGACAGGAGTAAGGCTTATGATTATGCCAGGGCATCCATAGAAAAAGTGCTGGAAGAAAATCCCACCATTGAAGTTGTGATCGACCTTCACAGAGATGGTGTGCCGGATGAGCGTCATCTGGTAACGCAGGTGAATGGAAAACCTACTGCTCAGCTGCTTTTTTATAATGGATTAAGCTATACAGTCAGTCAGGGGGCAGTGAGTTATCTGCCCAATCCTTACATAGAAGAGAATCTGGCATTTTCCTTTCAGCTGGAATATCAGGCGGCACAGTATTACCCCGATCTTTACCGGGGGATCTATCTGGCAGGTCTTCGCTATAATCTGCATCTTAAGCCACGGGCCCTGCTTCTGGAGGCCGGAGCACAGACAAATACCGTGGAGGAAGTCCGAAATGCCATGGAACCATTTGCAGATATCTTAAACAGAGTTCTGAAAGGCAGTGACAAAGAAGGCTGAAATATGATATGATAAAGAGCAGTATGGAAAAATATGCGTTCTGAACGCTTTATACGAGAGAAATTTAAGGAGGACTTCCTGAATGATAGACCAGAGTAAAATTCGGAATTTTTGTATCATTGCACATATCGACCATGGCAAGTCAACACTTGCGGACCGTATCATCGAGATGACGGGACTTCTTACCGAGAGGGAAATGCAGGCCCAGGTTCTGGATAACATGGACCTTGAGAGAGAACGAGGGATCACCATCAAATCCCAGGCGGTTCGTATTGTATACAAAGCCAAGGACGGAAATGAGTATATTTTTAACCTGATCGATACCCCGGGACATGTGGACTTTAACTATGAAGTTTCCCGAAGCCTTGCTGCCTGTGACGGAGCGATCCTTGTTGTGGATGCAGCACAGGGAATCGAAGCTCAGACACTTGCCAATGTATATATGGCACTGGACCATGATCTGGATGTGGTTCCGGTGATCAACAAGATCGACCTTCCAAGTGCGGATCCGGAGCGTGTTATCAATGAGATCGAGGATGTGATCGGAATCGAAGCGCAGGATGCACCGCAGATCTCCGCAAAAACAGGACTGAATGTAGACCAGGTCCTGGAGCAGATCGTCAATAAGGTCCCGGCGCCGGCGGGGGATGTGGATGCATCTCTGAAGGCTCTGATCTTTGACTCTGTTTATGACCCTTATAAGGGTGTTATCGTATTTTGCAGAGTGAAGGACGGACGTGTGAAAAAGGGCACGAGGATCCATATGATGGCGACCGGGGCTGATGCGGATGTAGTAGAGGTTGGTTATTTTGGAGCAGGTCAGTTTATTCCCTGTGAGGAACTGAGCGCCGGCATGGTAGGTTATATTACCGGAAGTATTAAAAATGTAAAAGACACCGCAGTGGGTGAT
>ERZ773110.2851-NODE-2851-length-10720-cov-2.596062_pt1 | contig 10720 bp, 4 predicted proteins | sample MGYA00580568_ERZ773110 | MGnify/ENA primary metagenome ERZ773110 (study PRJEB29015, sample SAMEA2737870) | human gut metagenome | biome: human gut; feature: human-associated habitat; material: faeces | place: China | collected 2012 ... | reverse complement strand
GTTTAACATGGGTTCCCTTGCGGCCTCGCACTACCGGTGCAAGAAGCTGGATCTTGGTGCGCTCCGGCAATTCCATAATCTGATCCACCATCTGGTCTACTGTCTGCTTGGCGATCACCTTGCCGCATTTCGGACAATGTGGAATACCAACACGGGCGTATAAAAGACGGAAATAATCATAAATTTCTGTCACCGTTCCTACTGTGGATCTGGGATTGCGGTTAGTAGACTTCTGGTCAATAGAAATAGCCGGTGGAAGTCCCTCTATGCTCTCCACATCTGGCTTCTCCATCTGGCCAAGGAACTGTCTGGCATAGGAAGACAGAGATTCCATATATCGTCTTTGTCCCTCTGCATAAATTGTATCAAATGCAAGGGATGATTTGCCGGAACCACTGAGACCGGTCAGTACTACCAGTTTGTTCCTCGGAATATCTACATCAAGATTCTTCAGATTGTGCTCGTTCGCACCTCTGATCTTTATCAGTTCTTTCTTTTCTTCAGCCATCTGTTCTTCCTCTTCTATCTCTTCGCTTTACTCCATCTCATTCAAATGCTTTTTCAGCTCGATCAACTTATCACGCAGCTCTGCTGCCGCCTCGAAATTCAGCTCTGCTGCCGCTTTCTTCATCTGCTTTTCCAGCTTCTTGACCAGCTTCTCCAGCTCTGCCACACTCATGGATTCCGGATCTTTTTCCAGCTTCATCTCTTCTGCTGCAACCTTCTTTGAAATACTGATCAGATCACGCACCGACTTCTTGATCGTCTGTGGCGTGATTCCATGTTCTTCATTGTATTTCATCTGAATCTCACGACGGCGCATCGTCTCATCAATCGCCATCCGCATCGAATCCGTCATGTTATCCGCATACATGATAACATGCCCCTCTGCATTTCTCGCCGCACGGCCAATGGTCTGGATCAGTGAAGTTTCCGAACGCAGAAAACCTTCTTTGTCCGCATCCAGAATCGCTACCAGTGTGATCTCCGGAATATCCAGACCTTCTCGAAGCAGGTTAATTCCAACCAGTACATCAAATACATCCAGACGCATATCCCGGATGATCTGTGCCCGCTCTAAAGTATCAATATCTGAGTGGAGATATTTGACCCGGATACCAGCTTCCCGCATATAATCTGTAAGATCTTCTGCCATTCGTTTGGTAAGAGTGGTGATAAGGACTTTGTGATGGGCGGACGTTTCTTTGTTTACTTCAGAGATCAGGTCATCGATCTGTCCTTCTACAGGCCGCACAGAGATCTCCGGATCTAAAAGTCCGGTAGGACGGATGATCTGCTCTGCACGGAGCAGTTCGTGGTCTCTTTCATAGTCAGAAGGAGTAGCAGACACAAACATCATCTGGTTGATCTTACTTTCAAATTCCTCAAAATTTAAAGGTCGGTTGTCAAGGGCAGAGGGCAGGCGGAAACCGTAGTTTACCAGAGTAGACTTACGGGAGCGGTCACCGGCATACATGCCACGGACCTGGGGCAGTGTAATATGGGACTCATCTACAATAATAAGGAAATCTTCCGGGAAATAATCGATCAGTGTACAGGGCGGTTCTCCTGGTGCCAGACCGGTTAAATGTCTGGAATAGTTTTCAATACCAGAGCAGAACCCGGTTTCCCGCATCATTTCCACATCAAAATTGGTGCGTTCCGAAATACGCTGTGCCTCTAAAAGCTTGTCTTCGCTTTTAAAATAGGCCACCCGTTCTTTTAATTCCTCTAAAATGTGCTCTGTTGCCTCTAACATCTTCTCCTTGGGAACAACGTAGTGGGAGGCAGGGAAAATAGCCACATGGCCTAACTGGGCTTTGATCTCGCCGGTTACTGTATCAATTTCCATAATGCGGTCTACTTCATCACCGAAAAACTCGATCCTGTAGGCTTCACTGTCCGAGTAAGCCGGGAAAATGTCGACCACATCTCCTTTAACACGGAAAGTACCACGCTTAAAATCCATATCATTGCGGTCATACTGGATCTCGATCAGCTTTTTGATCACATCATCCCGGTCTTTTTCCATACCCGGCCGCAGGGAAATAACCATGTTCTGATAATCAATGGGACTTCCCAGACCATAAATACAGGAAACAGAAGCCACGATCACCACATCCCGGCGCTCAGAAAGAGCAGCAGTGGCAGAGTGACGCAGCTTATCAATCTCATCGTTAATCGAAGAGTCTTTTTCAATGTAAGTGTCCGTAGAAGGAACATAGGCTTCCGGCTGATAATAGTCGTAGTAGGAGACAAAGTATTCCACTGCGTTTTCCGGGAAAAATTCCTTCATTTCAGAATAAAGCTGGGCTGCCAGCGTTTTATTGTGGGCAATGATGAGCGTCGGGCGGTTTAGCTGCTCGATCACATTTGCCATGGTAAATGTCTTACCGGAACCGGTAACACCTAAAAGAGTTTCAAACTGATTTCCCTCTTTAAAGCCCTTTACCAGCTGCTCGATGGCCTGAGGCTGGTCACCGGTGGGTTTATATTCAGATACTAATTTAAAATGATCCATGAAATGCTCCTTAGTTGCTTAAAATTTTTCATATCATTTTGAACAGTCGAGAATTACTCGACAGTTGCAGGTGTATCTATTTTTCTTCATAAATTAAAATTTATAAAAAGTATACCATGCATTTTATAAAAAGTATAGATATAATAAAGAACATTTGTTCTACTGGTGAATAAACAATATTCTTCCACAAACCTATATTATATGGTAAAATGGATATAGAAAGACCGGGGGAGGGAAATGAAAATGCCAAGAAAGAAAAATGATCTGAACACCATTTACATATCAGAGCGTTTGCAGGAGAAGCTGCGGCCGATCTCCCGGTGTACCCTGACAACGGTGGTAGCTCCTATGGGCTATGGGAAGACCACGTCTGTAAACTGGTATCTGAATGAGCGGGTGAAAAAGGATCATGGGGTTGTGATCCGCATCAGCATTTATACCAATAACCTTCCGATTTTCTGGAAAAGCGTGCAGAATGCCTTTCGGTTTGCAGGTTTTGACTTTTTTGAGGAATATGAGTGCCCTTCGGATCCGGCCAGCGGCGGTCTGTTTGCAGATGACCTCAGCCATCTTCTGGCAGGCGAGACAGATTATTATATTTTTATTGACGATTTTCATCTTCTTACGGATGCAAGGATCAGTGAATTCCTCTGTACATTAGCAAGGCGGATCCCGGAAAATGTTCATCTGGTAGTGGCCAGCCGGGACCGTTTTTTATCAGGCGGTGCAGTGGTTGGCTTAGGCGGCAAGCTGCATCAGATCACAGTGGATCATCTGCGGTTAAACCATACAGAACTTTCTGTCTATGCCCATCTTTGCGGTACACAGTTAAGCGACCGGCAGATCGAGTCACTTCTTCATTCCAGTGAAGGCTGGTTTTCTGCTGTTTACCTGAATTTATGCGCCTTTGCGGAACAGGGAGAGCTGCCGGATAATCATTCCGATATTTATGAAATGTTTTCAGCAGCTATGATCGATCCGCTCCCTGAGATACAAAGGGAATTCCTTGTTGTAATGGGCCTTGCAGATGAATTTTCTGCAGAAATGGCCAAATTTATTACGGAAAATGAAGACACAAAACGGCTGTTGTCTGCCATGACCAGGCAGAATGCCTTTGTCAGCCGTCTCACAGACGGAGTGACCTACCGTTTCCACCATATGATGAAGGAATGCGCAGAGCGGGCCTTTATGGCAATGGATAAAGAGAAACAGACAATTTATCTGGACCGCTATGGCAAATGGTACGAAGAACATAAGCAGTATCTGCATGCACTGGACTCTTACAGGAAAAGCGGAAATTTTGATGCAGCCCTCAGAGTGATCCGGAAAGATGCGGGAATTCTCCTGGCATCTTTAAAGGCGGATGATGTATTAAACTTTTTAAGTAAATGCCCAAAAGAGGATTTAGAAGCCCATCCGTTATCGATCTTAGTGCTGATGCGCTGTATGTTTAACTGGCGTAAGATCCAGGAGATGTTAAAATTAAAAGATTTTCTGATCCGGGTCATTGAAAGACACACGGAAATATCAATGGAAGAACGGGGAAATCTCTTAGGAGAGTGCGACCTGATCACCAGTTTTCTGATGTACAATGACATTTCAAAAATGAGTCATTTCCACCGCAGCGCCAGCAGGCAGATGTCGCGGCCTGCCATCAGTATCCGCAATGACGGTGGCTGGACCTTTGGTTCGCCCTCTGTACTTATGATGTTCCACAGGGAACCAGGCAGTCTTTTAAAAGAGCAGGAAGAAATGAATGAGTGCATGCCCCATTATTATAAGATTACCAATGGTCATGGTCAGGGGGCAGAACGGGTCATGGATGCAGAGGCACTGTTTATCCAGGGGCGTTTGTCAGATGCCCGGATCGAGGAAAATGGTCAGGAATGTATGGCATTGTGCTGCGATTTTCTGTCCCGGCGGCTGTCGTTGTGTATGAACATTAAACAGAGGTATTCCTTTGAACAGCGTTATATGGATCTGATGAAGCATCATAATTCCATGTGGATCAATATTTTTAACAGCACCAGCGCTTATTATTATGCATTGATCGGCCGTGTGGAGAAGATCCCGGAGATATTCGGAGAACACAGACTTTTTGCTGTGAATTTCCTGGCGCCGGGAAGACCGATGATGGAAATGATCGAAAATCAGGTGTATTTAGCCCAGGGAGCCTATGCCAAGGTGATCGGGAGAAGTGAAGGGATCCTGGCAGTGTGCAGTGCTATGCATTATGCTTTAGTTGCCCTTCATGTGCAGATCCAGACTGCAGCGGCCTATGAAAGGATCGGAAAACACGGGGAGGCCAGAACGATTTTAAAACAGGAGCTTTCAGATGCTTCCAAAGATCATATGGTCATGCCTTTTGTGGAAAATTTTATCTATCTTTCATCCCTCTTTGAAGGGAAATTCCCGGAAATAGACCAGGAATTTCTTGCAAAAATCCTTTCGCTTGGAAAAGCATATGAAGAAAATTGTAAAAAAATGGGAAAAGAAAAGTCTTATCCGGAGCAGTTTAAATGTCTTACAGAACAGGAGTTGAAACTGACAGAATTAATGGCAGCCCACATGAGCAATAAGGAGATCGCAGCAAGGCTTTATCTTTCAGAGGGAACGGTAAAGCAATATATTAACCAGATCTATTCTAAATTAGAGATCACAGGGGATACCCGAACCAAGCGGAAACAGCTTTTAGAACAGTTTTATACCAATAACTAACCTTTAGTTAATATTTTTTCAGAAGGATCTATCGTACAGTAAAGATACGGTAGATCTTTTTTAGTATGAAAGTGTTGTGGAGTGGCTGGTCAGATTGCGTGCACGCACGTAGATGCTGATCTTTATTCAACTTGGAAGGAGGACTCATGTGGAGAGAAAGTATATTTTGGCTGTTAAGCCCTTAGAACCTTATATCCTGCAGATCGACTTTATATCAGGAAGCCGGTTGCTTTTGGATATGAAGCCTTATGTAGATAAAATACGGTTCCGCACCCTTACAGATCCAAAGGTCTGGAACAGTGCCGTAACAAATGGGATATTTGTCCGGTTCGGCGATGTGGAACTGAGCCATGATGAGATCCTTTCCATGGCAGAACGGGAACATTTGAACTGGCAGTAATTATTTTTTAACGTGTCACACATGATCGGGAGAAAAGAGAGAGGAGAAGGAGTATGGCGGATGCTTTATTTGCTACTAAAAGAAAAAAACAGCAGGAAGAACAGGCAGAGCAGGAACGAAGGGAAGAAATGAGCCGGAAAAAGGCAGAAATGGAAGCAGAGATCCGGCGGTTAGAAGAAGAGGCCAGACGGCAGAAAGAAAAACAGGAAGAAGACAGGCGCCAGGCAGAAGAAGAGGCCAGACGGGTAAAGCAAGAGGCAGAAGAAGCAGAAGCCAGGGCTAAAAGAGCTCAGGAAATGGCAGAAGAAGCTAAAAGAAAGCAGGAAGAGGTAAGGCGGGAAGAAGAGCGCCGGGTCCAGGAAAAGCGGGAAGAGGAGAAACGGGCAAGAGAGCGGGCAGCACAGGAAAAAGCCCAGGCAAAAGAGGCTGCGAAAGCAGAGACCAGAAACGGAGTAAAAGAAAAACCAGCACGTCCAGGAAGAGATAAAGCAGACATACAGCCGGGAAAGAAGCTTCCCGTACTACCGTTAGCTATCGGCGGTGTAGCTGTGATAGCTGTACTTGTTATCTGTCTGGTACTGTTTTCAGGCGGCAAAAAGGGTGGTGTATTTGGTACAGACTGCGATCGTATGGCAGCAAAACAGGTGTTAAGCTACGATGTATTTTACCCGGAAAGTTTTGAAGAAGCATACGACGATGGCGGTGTCTACTTAAAATATGGCAGTGTAGAAAACGGGGATTTTTCCTTTGTTTATGTGTTAGGAAGTACACAGGAAGATATGAATTACATGACAGAAAGCACAGATCCTACTGATCTTATACATGTAATGGAAGAATATGTTTTCGGTATGAATGACAAGCAGGTATATAAGATGACTACGGGATCCGGACGGTCGGTTTACTGCAGTGAATATATCTCCTTTGATATCAGCAGTATCACAGACCAGGAGGAAGGTGTCATGGCATCCACTTCCATAATGATGCTTCCCTTAGAAGGAGAATATCTGGTTGCTGTTTACGGGACCATGAAAACTTCTTATGAGGAGCCGCTGGAAGAGGTAACAGCAAGTATCCTTGACAACACCTATTAAAGGAGGGAGATCTATGGCATTACTTATGACCGTTTTCTTTGAAAATGGCTTTTCGGAAAATTATTTCCCCAATGTAGATAACCGCAATTTCCCCATTGCCATACGTCCCTATGTAAGCGGTTTAAAAGAAGAACTGGTATTAAATGCAGAAGTCTGGGACGGACAATGGAAACTGCGAAGATCCCCACAGTATTCCCTGATCTTAAAGGGAGATCCGGTGGAAAGTGCGGATCTAAAAGATGGTACCGTGATCGAGGGAATGGTGACCAAAACAGACCTGTACTTTTCTGTTAAGATCGATCAGGTCCAGAGGGAACATGTAAATTTTGAAAAATATATGCTGAAAGAGGGCAGCATCTTCAAACTGGAGATCGGCAGTGATGATCTTTGTAATATTGTATACAAAAACCGCTTTGTAACAGGAAGCCATGCAGAGATCACTTTTGAGTCAGGAGCTGCTTACATAACCGATAAAAACAGCGTAAATGGCACATTCTTAAACGGCAGGCTGGTAAGGGAGAAAACAAAGCTGCATTACGGCGATATTATTTACGTAGTAGGTCTTAAGATCGTATATCTGAATAATCTTCTGGCCATCAATAATCCCAATAACCAGTGCAGGATCCGGGAGCTGAAAGCAGTAGAGATCCCACATTTTGAAGATGAACCATCAGAAGAGACAGAGGTGGAAGATGTATATTTCCTGCGCACTCCACGAAAGCTTTTAAATTTGGACCGGGAAACCATTTCCATTGAAAAATGCCCTAAAAAACAGCAGCAGAAGCGACAGCCTTTGATCTTTACCATAGGACCTTCTTTTACCATGGTCATCCCCATCGCTTTAGCAGCAGCCATGACCAGCGATGGCTTTGGTGCAGGAAGTATCTGCATGTCCTTAGGTGCAGCCGGGATCGGGGCTATATGGGCGGTAGTTAATTCTGCTTACAACAAAAAAGAGGAAAAAGAGTCAGAAGAAAGCCGGGTCAGCAAATATTTAGAGTACATGGTCCGTGTAGAAGAAAAATTGAAAAATAAAACGGAGTATAACCGTCTCGTACTGGCAGAGCAATACCCTTCTTCTGGGGAACTTCTGGAATTTACCACTTCCAATACCCGCAGGCTCTGGGAAAAAAGCAGTACCCATGAAGATTTTCTTTCTCTCCGTTTAGGAGCAGGTGATATGCCTTCTCCTAATGAGATTGAGGATGCAAAAGAAGATCTGGGCAGTGAACATGATCCTTTAAATGACCATATAGAAGAACTGAAGGAGAAATTTGATATACTTCGCCAGGTTTCGGTGGCAGTTTCCCTTTATGATCACCGCCTCTTAGGTGTAGTAAGCGGGGATGAGGAAAAACGGGATCAGCTGATGCGCATTTTAGCCTTGCAGATCGCTGCCCTCCACCCATATACGGATGTACGCATGTGCTATGTATTTCCAGGCAGAGACCTTGAAAAAATGGAATATACCCGCTGGCTTCCCCACACTTATACACCGGACGGAAAGCTTCGCATGATTGTCTGCGACTCCAAAGCCATGGGCGATGTGATGTATTACCTGTCTGATGTGATCAGAGAACGGTTAGAAGCAGGGGAAAACAGGAAAAACAAGGAAGAAGAGGAAAAAGTCCTTCCTCATTATGTAGTCTTTATCAGTGATATTTCCATGATCGAAGGGGAACCTGTTTCCAAGTATCTTTTAGATCCGCCGAAGAATGCAGGGGTTAGTGTGATCTTCAGTGCAGATGCCATTGATAAGCTTCCGTCCCATTGCAATACCATTGTACAGTGGGAAAAGGATTACAGTGGTTGTTACAATACGTTATCTAAATTTGAAGAACGGGAAGGAGTAGCCTTTGACCGTGTCAGCCTGGCCGAAATGGATGTATTTTCCAGGCAGCTTTCCAACTTTAAAGTACGGGAAAATGCATCCAATGCAGCGATCCCGGATATGCTTACCTTCTTAGATATGTATAAGACTTCCAGGGTGGAAGATCTGGATATGTACCATAAGTGGCTGGAAAACCGCACATATGAAAGTATGCGTTCCCTCATCGGTCAGAAGGCAGGGGAACAGCCGGTTTATCTGGATATCCATGAAAAATACCATGGTCCCCACGGTCTGGTGGCTGGTACTACAGGAAGCGGAAAGTCAGAAACACTGCAGACCTATATTTTAAGCCTTGTATTAAATTATCATCCTCATGAGGTGGCATTTATCCTCATCGATTACAAAGGCGGTGGCATGGCCCAAAGCTTTATCGGACTTCCTCATCTGGCAGGTGTGATCACCAACCTGGGAGGAAACCAGACTACCAGGGCCCTTCTTTCCATTAACGCGGAGATCAAGCGTAGACAGCGCATTTTCAACGAATATAAGATCAAGCACATTGACGCCTATATTGAACTTTACAGAAATGGGGAAGCAGAAGAACCAATGCCTCATCTTCTGATCATTGCCGATGAGTTTGCTGAGCTTAAAGAACAGCCGGAATTCGTCCGGGCGCTGGTTTCCGCAGCCCGTGTAGGTCGTTCTTTAGGTATTAATCTGATCCTTGCAACCCAGAAGCCAAGCGGCGTAGTAGATGATGAGATATGGAGCAATACAAGATTTCGTATCTGTCTTCGTGTGGCAGACAAACAGGACTCCAATGAAATGTTAAAGCGCACGGATGCAGCTTACATCACCGGAACCGGACGGGGCTTTTTACAGGTTGGAAATGATGAGATCTTTGATGAATTTCAGTCCGGCTGGTCCGGAGCACCTTACACGCCGGAAATTCCATTTAGTGATGACAGCAAGGCAAAAGCCATGATCATAGGGCTGACAGGAAAGCCGGAGGCAGTGAAGAAGAAAAAGAAGAAAAAAGGGGATAATGTGAAGAAATTCACCCAGTTAGACGCTATGGTCCAGTATGCGGCAAAGCTGGCGGAGGAAAATCATATTAAACCTCTCAGACAGATCTGGCTGCCGCCGCTTCCAAAACTTCTTTATCTGGAGGATATGAAGCTTACCTGGGATGAAAAACAGATGAAACTTCCTATTGGTCTGGCAGATGATCCGCAGAACCAGAGGCAGTTTCCGGTTTATCTTGATTTTATAAGAGATGGTCATTTACTGATCTGCGGTTCAGCTGGTTCAGGAAAGACATCTCTGGTACAGACCATTCTTTACGGTGCGGCCCTTCATTATACGGCAAAACAGGTGAACTTTTATATAGCAGATTTTTCCAGCCGTACCATGACTGCCTTTGCAGGACTTCCCCATACAGGCTGTATCTGTATGGAGGGGGATGATGAGAAGATCCAGCAGATGATGGGTTTTGCAGAGGAAGAATTAGACAGTCGAAAGAAGTCATTTTCACAAAAAGGAATGGGCTCTTACAGAGGCTATCGTGAAAGTTACAGCGATGTGCCGGCGATCTTTTTAGTCATTGACAATTATCCCGCCTTTTCAGACAGCTATGAGCAGTATGAGAGTACTTTGATCCAGCTTTCCAGAGAAGGTGCCAGCTATGGTATTTACCTGATCCTTACCTGCAACAATTCCGGTGATATCCGAAGCCGTATTTTACAGAATATCACAAAGGGTATTGGACTTCAGTTAGCAGACCGGTTTGAGTATGACAGTGTGATCGGGATGCGCTCCGAGATCCTTCCGGATGACCGGACTACAGGCAGAGGTCTTATAAAAGAAGGCGTTCCTTTGGAATTCCAGGCAGCTCTTCCTGTAAAAGCTTCCCAGGGAGAAAGCATGATGCTGGCGATCCGGGAAAAATTAAAGGCTTTAACAGAAGAAGGTACCCAGGGAGCGAGAAAACTGGGAGTGCAGTTAGATGAGATCAATGCAGATACATTTTTGGAGATGATCCATCTTAAAGGGCTGGCAGAAGAGAACTTTGTAATGGGAGCAGAGGATGGATCCCTTATTTCCACAGATTTAGATAAGACCCTTTGTTTTACCGTCTGTGGTGCAGGAAAAAAAGGAAA
>ERZ773110.2844-NODE-2844-length-10740-cov-3.467197_pt1 | contig 10740 bp, 6 predicted proteins | sample MGYA00580568_ERZ773110 | MGnify/ENA primary metagenome ERZ773110 (study PRJEB29015, sample SAMEA2737870) | human gut metagenome | biome: human gut; feature: human-associated habitat; material: faeces | place: China | collected 2012 ... | reverse complement strand
CTTTAAACAGGCTACTATCATTCGCAGCAATTATTGTTACATGGTACCGGAACTGGCAGCAAGAGGCATCAACAAAGTCGACGGGATTCTACTTGACCTTGGAGTATCTTCCTATCAGCTTGATAATGAGGAGCGCGGTTTTACCTACAGGGTAGATGCACCGCTTGACATGAGAATGAGCAAAAGCGGACTCAGCGCTTATGATGTTGTAAATAATTATGACGAAAGGCAGCTTGCGGATATTATTTACAGATACGGCGAGGAAAAATTTTCACGTCGAATTGCCGCAAATATAGTTAAGGCAAGGGCAAAAAAACCTATTGAAACCACTTTTGAACTCGTTGATATAATCAAATCCTCAATGTCGCAAAAGGCAATGCGTGATGCTCACCCCGCAAGACGTACGTTTCAGGCTATCAGGATAGAAGTTAATGCAGAACTTGATGTGCTTAAATCAACACTTGAGGACGCATTTGATATTCTTGCACCGGGCGGCAGAATTGCAATTATAACGTTTCATTCTCTTGAGGACAGAATTGTTAAAGAGCAATTTGCAAAGTGGTGCCAAGGCTGCACCTGCCCTAAGGAATTTCCTGTTTGTGTGTGCGGAAAAAAGCCAAAAGGAAAGACCTTTAAATCAATTTCACCTTCTAAAGAGGAACTTGAGGAAAATCCTCGTGCAAGGTCGTCACGGCTTAGAATTTTTGAAAAATTTTAGTTGATTAAAATATAGGAATTGAAAAAGTTAGGAGGAGTAAAAAATGACTAATACAGGCGATTTTAGGCGTTATTCATACGGCTCTGATGCGGCTTATGCCGTTCAGGCATTTAACTACCAGCGCACCTCTGCGGCTCCGGCTTATATTCCGAAACCCGAAAAAGAATTTAAGGTAAGGCAAAGAGGGCAGCGAAAGAGCAAGGCTCAACTTGTTCACGAGCAAAAACTCGGTTTAAAAAAGGCTCTAAGCATTGCAACAGTGGCGGCATTGTGCCTTTCTATGCTTTTTGCCGTTCTTTATACCAATGCAAAAACAAATGAACTTACCTTTGAGATTTCAAGGCTTGAAAAAAATTATTCTACCGCTCAAAGTGAAAATACACGTCTTAACAGTGAACTTGACAGCCTTGTGTCAATGAGTATGATTGACCAATATGCAGTCGAGAAGCTCGGTATGACCAAAATGAAATCAAATCAGATAAAATATATTGACGTTTCGCAGTATAAGCAAAAACGTCTTGCTGCCGCACAGGCAGTTTTAAAGCAAAAGCAGGCAAAATCCAAGGCTGAAAAAACGTCTGTTGCTAAGTAATAATATATATTATTTAAGCGTAAGATTAATGAGAGTTAAGAATATACTTAACTCTCTATGTTATTATTAAATAAGAGAACAATTGCGAGGGGATGATTAAAAGTGAATACTTCAAAAAGAATGCTCAAAAGAATTCTTATTATGGCAGTCGTAATCATCTTTCTTATGACAACAACTGTGGCGAGAGTTTTTTATCTTACAATTGTACGTGGCGAGGAACTTTCCGAAAAAGCTGAAACACAGCAGCTTAAGGATACGGAAATCACGGCAATGCGTGGAACGATTTATGATTCAAACGGTAACGTGCTTGCTCAGTCGGCTTCGGTTTGGAATGTATTTATCGACCCGCTCAATATTAAAGACAAGCAAAGAGATTTGATTGTTGATGAATTCGCAAATCTTTTCGGTTATGACGCAGATGAGAAAAAAGAGTTTTACGACAGAACAACTCATCAAAATCATTATGAACTTGTTGAAAAGAAAGTCGAAAATAACATAAAAGAGAAACTTTCAAAATTTGTGTCGAAAAACGAATTGGGCGGCTGTATCGGTACAGAACAAACAACAAAAAGATATTATCCTTACGGCACACTTGCTTCAAGCGTTATCGGTTTTACAGGCGCAGACGATCAAGGTCTTTCGGGTATTGAGGCTTATTATGACGAACAGCTTACAGGCACAAACGGAAGAATAATTACCGCAAAAGATGCTAAGTCCAACAATATCGCAAACGACTATGAAACAAGCATTGCCGCAACAGACGGCGATTCAATAGTTCTCACAATCAATCAAACCATTCAGTATTATCTTGAAAAAGGCTTGAGAGAAACGATGAACGAATATCAGGCTAAGGGCGCTTACGGTGTTGTTATGAATTGTAACACAGGCGCTGTACTTGCGATGTCATCCCTTCCTGATTACGATTGCAACGAGCCTTATAAGCTTACATACAGCAAGGATAAAAAAGCGATTAAAAAGCTCAGCGATAAAACAGCAAAGCAAGAGGCTGAAAGTGCTGCTGTTCAAAATCAGTGGCGCAATTTTACAGTATCCGACACATATGTACCCGGTTCTGTTTTTAAAACATTTGTCGCTTCTGCCGCTTTGGAGGAAAATGTTGTAAATTTGAATACAACGTATAACTGCACAGGCTCAATCCAAGTTGACAAATACAAAATGAAGTGCCACTATCACCCCGGCCACGGAACACAAACTCTTACCCAGGGACTTGAAAATTCCTGTAACCCGTTTTTTATCACAATCGGTCAAAAATTGGGCGTTCATAATTATTTTAAATATTTTGATGCCTTCGGCTTTACGCAAAAGACAAATATCGACCTTCCGGGTGAGGCTTCTCCACAATATTACAAAGAGGACCAATACGGAATAGTTGAGCTTTCGTCTGCTTCTTTCGGTCAGACAAACTCGCTTACTCCTATTCAGGTTTGCACAGGCCTTTGCGCTATCGCAAACGGCGGAAAACTCTTACAGCCTTATCTTGTGTCAAGTATTGCCGATGCAAACGGCAAAACGGTTAAAAAGACTCAAACCAAGGAAATAAGGCAGGTTATCAGCGCAGACACATCCGAAAAAGTCAGAAAAATGATGAAATCGGTTGTTGATAACGGTACAGGTAAAAACGGCTACGTTGCAGGTTACAGCGTAGGCGGTAAAACAGGTACTTCAACAAAGCTCGGTGAGTCAAAAAATGGCGAGGGCGACAAATATATTGTATCGTTTGGCGCAATTGCTCCGAGTGACGACCCTGAGATTGCAATGCTTATAATCGTTGATGAACCAAATCAAGATTTGGGCGGCGGTGCTCTTTGCGCTCCTATTGCCGCACAGGTTACTCAAGAGGCTATGAATGTTCTCGGTATTGAACCTAAATATAATGACTCTGAAATGAAAGACCTTTCAAAGCAGACTCCTAACGTAGTCGGCAAAAGTCTTGACGAAGCTAAAAAAACGCTTGAAGAAAACAATCTTAACTTCGTTGTTGTCGGCGATGATTCAACCGTTACGAGACAGTGCCCGTCGGGTGCAGATACGATTCCTAACGGCGGTACGGTTTATCTTTATACCGATGATTCCGAAAAACAAACGGTAATTGTTCCTAATTTTAACGGACTTACCGTTAACGAGGCTAAGGACCTTGCCTCAAGCAGTAATCTTAATATTCAAATCGCAGGTAACAGTATGTCAAGCGGAACTGTTGTGGCATACAGGCAAAGCGAAGAAACGCAGGCAAAGGTAGAAAAAGGAACGGTAGTTACCGTCACATTTAAAAATACACAGTCTGTATTAGACTAAAAGATATGGGGTTTTAATATGAAGCTTAAAGATTTATTAAAGGGAATTGACGTTAAAAACGATTTTGAAAACGTTGACGTTTTGGACGTTACGCAGGATTCACGTCTTGTAAAAGACGGCTCACTTTTTATCTGCATTAAAGGAGCTGCCTTTGACGGACACAGTGTTGCGAAAAAAATGCTTGAAAGCGGTGCGGTTGCAGTAGTCGTTGACCACGATCTCGGTCTTGACAATCAAATTATTGTTGAAGATTCAAGAGCTGTTTATTCTCCTATTTGTGCTAATTTCTTCGGTAACCCTGCCGAAAAATTAAAGCTTATCGGCTTAACAGGCACAAACGGAAAAACAACTACCACATTTTTGATTAAGCAAATTCTTGAAAATGTCGGCAAAAAAGTCGGACTTATCGGAACTGTTCAAAATATGGTGGGTGATGAGATTTATCCTGCTAAATATACAACTCCTGACCCGTATGAGCTTCAAAAGCTGTTTTCGCTTATGGTAAAAGCAAATTGCGAATACTGTGTTATGGAGGTTTCATCTCAAGCACTCGCACAAGGCAGAGTAAACGGACTTCGATTCACTCTCGGAGCATTCACAAATCTTACTCAGGACCACCTCGATTATCACAAAACTTGGGAAAACTATTTCAATTCAAAGCGTAAGCTTTTTGAAAATTCCGATATCGCAGTAACAAATGCAGACGACGAACACGGCTTAAAAATTATAGAAGGTCTTAATTTTGATAAGGTTGTTACTTATGCAGTTGATACAAATAATGCAACATATACCGCAAAAAACGTTAAGTTTAAGCCAAGCGGTGTTGAATATGAAATTGTTTCAAATGATTCTATCGGCAGATGTATTTGTCCAATTCCGGGCAGATTTTCGGTTTATAACTCTCTTTGCGCAGTAACATGTGCTCTTGCACTCGGTATTGATTTTGAGGATGTTCTTTTGGCAGTTGCAAAGTCAAAAGGAGTTAAGGGCAGAATTGAAGTTGTACCGAGCGGCAGAGATTTCACAATCATTATTGACTACGCTCATTCACCTGACGGACTTGAAAATATTATTACCTCGCTTAAGGAAATTGCAAAGGGCAGAGTAGTAACCCTTTTCGGTTGCGGCGGAGACAGAGATAAAACAAAGCGCCCTAAGATGGGTAAGATTGCCGCAGAATTATCCGATTACTGCATTGTAACGTCAGATAATCCGAGAAGTGAAAATCCACGTGCAATCATTGATGATATTCTTGTAGGTATGCATAATATCAAAACGCCTTACACTGTTATTGAAAACAGACACGAGGCTATTGAATATGCAATTACTCATGCTAAAAAGGACGATATTATTCTCCTTGCAGGCAAAGGTCACGAAACATATCAAATTTTGCCTACAGGCACAATTCATTTTGACGAAAGAGAAGTTATTGCCGAGGTTCTCGGTAAAATGAAATAAATTATGGAAGCTTTAACATTAAAAGAAATTGCAAAAGCGTTAAATACTAAAACGGATTTTGACGTTCTAATAAACGCTGTTTGTATTGATACAAGAAAAATTACAAAAGGTTGCCTTTTTATTTGCATTAAGGGCGAACGCTTTGATGCGCACCAATTTGCAAACGAAGCATTGAGCCTTGGCGCCGCCGCTGTAATGATTAGTGAGGATATTGAGGTAAACGGTCCTTTTGTAAAAGTTGAGAATACTTCAAAAGCACTTCTTGACCTTTCCGCCTATTATCGTTCAAAATTTAATATCCCTGTTGTTGCACTTACAGGCTCGGTCGGCAAAACAACTACAAAGGAATTTACCTATCTTGTAGTTAATTCAGAGTTTAACGCAATCAAAACTCAGGGAAACCTAAATAACGAAATCGGCTTGCCCCAAATGCTTTTTCAAATTGATAACAGCACCGAGGCGGCGGTTATTGAAATGGGAATGAACCATTTTGGCGAAATTCACCGACTTGTAACTGCTACTAAGCCTACCCTTGCAATGATAACAAATATCGGTGTGTCGCATATTGAAAATCTCGGCTCACGTGAGGGCATACTTAAATCAAAGCTTGAAATTCTTGACGGCTTAGAAGCAGGCTCACCGTTTATCATTAATGTTGATAACGATATGCTTAAAACAATTCTTGATAAAGACGAGATTATGGAAAAATATGACGTAATCACGTTCGGTATTGAAAGCGAAAGCGCAAATTATAAAGCAAAAAATATCAAAGAAGAAAACGGCTCAACCTCATTTGACGTTGAATATACAATCACAAAAACAATTCCTCAAATCGACGGTGTAACAGCTAAGGTTTACTTATGCTCGCAACATATCGTAATCCCTACTATCGGTATTCATAATGTATATAACGCTCTTGCGGCTTTTGCTGTCGGTATAACTCTCGGCATTGACTCTCAAAAATCGGCTGACGCTCTTTCAAATTACGTTCCTGCCGGAATGAGGCAAAAAAGCGTAACCGTCGGCGGCATAACCTCTATTGAGGATTGTTACAATGCAAGCCCGGATTCAATGAATGCGGCAATCAAAACTCTTGCCAATACAAAGGCAAATAAAAAAATAGCGGTTTTGGGCGATATGCTGGAACTTGGCGATTATTCAAAAAAAGCTCATTATGAAGTCGGTCAAGCCGTGGCAGATAATAAAATTGATTTTCTTTTGGCTTTTGGTAATGATGCAAAATATATTGTAGACGGCGCTAAAGAAAACGGAATGAAAAACGCATTTTATTTTAATAATAAAGAAGAACTTTCAAATAAACTTTTCGAGCTTGCAAACAAGGGTGATGCAGTAATATTCAAGGCATCAAGAGGTATGAAGCTTGAGGATGTAATAAATAACGTGTATGACAGGTGGGAAAAATAAATGAACAGTACAGCAGCATTAATAATCAGCGTTGTAATTGCTTTTGGCATAACCGCAGGCTTAGGCTTTGTAATTATCCCGTGGCTTCGCAAGTTAAAATTCGGTCAAACTATTCTTGACATCGGCCCTAAGTGGCACAAATCAAAGCAAGGCACACCTAATATGGGCGGTCTTATGTTTATTATCGGTATCGCTATTTCATTTTCTTTGACTGTATTGATTTATCACCTTTCGGGTGGTAATCTTGAAAGCGAATATTCATCAATAATGAACGGCCGTGAACTTGTTCTTTTGCTTGCCGGCTTAATTTTGGCACTCGGTTGCGGCGCAGTCGGCTTTATTGATGACTTTACGAAAATTAAACTTAAAAGAAACGAGGGTTTGTCACCTAAGCAAAAAACACTCGGTCAACTTATCGTCACCTTGGGATATATAGCAACTCTTTGGATGTCTCATAATACAAGTTGGTATATTCCTTTTATCGGCAGAGTTAATTTTGAAAAGAACATATTTACTGTTGTTGTATTTTGGATTCTTTCAATATTTATCGTTTACGGCTGTGTAAACAGCGTTAATCTTACAGACGGCATTGACGGCCTTTGCTCAAGCGTAACGTCTACTGTTGCAATTGCGTTTATAGTTTTGGGCTATATTCAGGGTTTTGCCGGTCTTACAATTTTCTCAGGCGCTCTTTTAGGCGGTGTTTTGGGCTTTCTTTGCTGGAATTGGAATCCTGCCAAAACATTTATGGGCGATACAGGCTCGCTTTTCCTCGGCGGAATGGTTGTAGCTCTCGGCTATATGTGCAAATGCCCGATTATACTGCTTCCAATCGGTATTGTTTATGTTTGCGAAACTATGAGTGATATTATTCAAATCGGCTATTTCAAAATCACTCACGGTAAGCGTGTGTTCAAAATGGCGCCTATTCATCACCATTTTGAAATGTGTGGTTGGAAAGAAAAGAAAATCTGCGTTGTATTTTCACTCGTTAATGCAATCGGATGCGTAATCGGTGTTCTTCTTCTCTATTTCGGAAATTTCGCAAAATAATATAAATTAAAAAACTTGAAAGGAGTGTTCTTATGCCAAATAATAATGAGCAAATAGTGGTTAAGCCAAGCAAATGGAAAAGCTTTAAGGATACCTATTTTTTAACCGGCAGCATTGATATTCCGTTTTTAGGCTTAACAATAGCACTTTTAACAATAGGTTTAATAATGCTCTTTTCAGCATCTTATCCGTACGCATATTATTATAAGGACAGCTCATATTACTATTTTATTCGCCAAATCTTGTTTGCAGTTGCAGGACTTGTTGCAATGCTTTTGATGTCAAAAATAAATTATAAAATATTAAAAGCAATATATAAACCTGTATTCGTTGTAACGATAGCGCTTTTGGTAATTGTTCTTTTTCATCATACAAATGTTCAGAACTTCAAACGCTGGATACCACTCGGACCTGTTACCATTCAGCCGTCTGACCTTGCTAAGTTCACGATTATATTAACCCTTGCGGTTTATATAAGTAAATATTATAAAAAAACCGTAGCTGTAAGCGGAACTCATGGAAAAACAACCACGACATCTATGGTATCTCACATTCTTCTTGCAGGAGACTGTGACCCGACCATCAGTGTGGGAGGTATTCTTCCTGCTATCGGCGGAAACATCCGCGTAGGCAATTCTGAGACTTTTGTCACAGAAGCCTGCGAATACACAAACAGCTTTCTGAGCTTTTTCCCGAAGATCAGTATTATCCTGAATATGGATGCAGACCATCTGGATTTCTTTAAGGATATTGACGATATCCGCCATTCCTTCCGCCGCTTTGCAGAGCTTCTTCCAGCTGACGGTACACTGATCATCAATGCAGATACTCCGAAATATGAAGATATCATCCGGGATCTTCCATGTAATGTGATTACTTATGGTCTGGAACATGATGCAGATTATCAGGCAGCAGATATCACTTATGACAAATATGGACATGCTTCCTTCTCCGTTCTGCGCAATGGCGTTAAGGTTGGCAGCTATTATCTGAAAGTGCCGGGCATCCACAATGTTTCCAATGCACTGGCAGCAATTGCCCTCGGTCATCTTCTTGGTCTTTCCGAAGAAGTGATCATCAAGGGACTTGGAAGTTTCACAGGAACAGACCGCCGTTTCCAGTATAAAGGAGAAGTTGCAGGGGTTACGATCGTAGACGATTATGCACATCATCCTACAGAAATTGAAGCAACTCTTCATGCCGCACACAATTATCCCCATAAGAAATTATGGTGTGTATTCCAGCCACATACATATACCCGTACCAAAGCTCTGCTTCCGGAATTTGCCAAAGCACTCAGCCTGGCAGATCATGTGGTAGTTGCGGATATTTATGCAGCAAGAGAAACCGATACTCTGGGAATTTCTTCTGAAGATCTGCAGAAGCGTATCCAGGAACTGGGAACTCCCTGCGAGTATTTCCCTACCTTTGATGAGATTGAGAATTATCTGCTCTCCAACTGCCAGGAGGGTGATCTGCTCATCACCATGGGAGCCGGAGATGTTGTAAATATCGGGGAGCATCTGCTGGGTAAATAATGTTTCTGCCTGACATAAATATCAGCAATTTATACAGGACAATTCGGAAAATAATTTTTCAGAATTGTCCTGTTTTTTACAACCGCCCAACTTATAGCAATAGAAGATACTGAACACTTGTGTCTCTGTCGACAATTTCCATTAAAAAGTTATAAACATTTTATCCCCCTCAGTTCTTCCTTTATTTATAACAGTTCAGATTACTTATCCACATTTTCCACATCGTTATACACATTTTCATCTGCCTGCATATGTGGATGTATATGTGCATAAATCACTTAACATAATTCGACATTATTCGTCCCTGTAATACTCCGTTTTTCCCTGAAATCCAACATTTTTCAGGTTTCCAATAATATATACCACATTTCACCTTTCCACATTATCCACATTATCCACATTCAAATGTGGATGAAATCTTCGACAAAAATCCCCTATTCTCTTTTAAAAAATGTTGTGCTATAATTCATAGATATCAAGTCAGAGGAAAAATACCTTTTTTACTCTGACATCTTATTATTATGATATCAGGGTCAAAAAGTCGTTCGTGCTTGCACGATAAGACTTTTGAACTTGGGACCCGCCAAACATGAGAAAGTAGCGATTTACGTAGTAAATCAGCGGATTTCGAATGTTTGAGAATTGCGGGAGCTGCTTTGCAGCGGAGCAATTCGTAGATATCAAGTTAGGGGCAAAATGCCTTTTGACCCTAACATCATTATATAACAATAATTAAGGAGAATTTCTTTTTATGAGTATTTTGAATGTAGAACATCTGACACATGGTTTCGGAGACAGGGCGATTTTTAATGATGTGTCTTTCCGCCTGTTAAAGGGCGAGCATATTGGACTGGTTGGTGCCAACGGGGAAGGTAAATCTACTTTCTTTAATATTGTAACCGGAAAGCTGATGCCGGATGAGGGTAAGATTGAATGGGCAAAGAACGTACGTGTCGGCTATCTGGACCAGCATTCTGTCCTTTCTCAAGGCATGTCCATCCGTGACGTGCTGAAATCTGCGTTCTCTTATCTCTTTGAGATGGAGGAAAGAATGAATGGGATCTGTGACTCTCTTGGCACTGCTTCTCCTGAGGAGATGGATACTCTGATGGAGGAGCTGGGAACTATTCAGGATACCCTTACCATGCATGATTTCTATGTGATCGATGCAAAGGTGGAGGAAGTTGCCAGAGCCCTGGGACTTCTGGATATCGGACTGGAACGTGATGTTACAGATCTGAGCGGCGGTCAGAGAACCAAAGTTCTGCTTGGCAAGCTGCTTCTGGAGAAACCGGATATCCTGCTTCTGGACGAGCCTACCAACTATCTGGATGAGGAACATATCGAATGGCTGAAGCGTTATCTGCAGGATTATGAGAATGCATTTATCCTTATCTCCCACGATATTCCGTTTCTGAATTCTGTTATCAATCTGGTTTATCATATGGAGAATCAGGAACTGAACCGTTATGTCGGGGATTATGACCATTTCCAGGAAGTGTATGAGGTGAAGAAGGCTCAGCTTGAGGCTGCTTACAGACGCCAGCAGCAGGAAATCAGTGAACTGAAGGATTTCGTCGCAAGAAATAAGGCAAGAGTTTCTACAAGAAATATGGCAATGTCCAGACAAAAGAAACTGGATA
>ERZ773110.2838-NODE-2838-length-10760-cov-2.617936_pt1 | contig 10760 bp, 8 predicted proteins | sample MGYA00580568_ERZ773110 | MGnify/ENA primary metagenome ERZ773110 (study PRJEB29015, sample SAMEA2737870) | human gut metagenome | biome: human gut; feature: human-associated habitat; material: faeces | place: China | collected 2012 ... | reverse complement strand
TGTTTACTGTTCCGCCTGAACCGGATCGGTATTCCGGAAGCATTGGAAGAATTTCTGGCGAATGAAAAGGTGCTGAAGATAGGCCTTTCACTGCGCGACGATTTCGGGGCGATGCGGAAACGCACGGACATACAACCCGCCAACTTCCTGGACTTGCAGAATTATGTCGGGCAGTTCGGCATCGAAGACGCCAGCCTGCAAAAGATATACGCCATCCTCTTCAACAAGAAAATCTCGAAAGGACAGCGTCTGAGCAACTGGGAAGCCGACGTCCTCAGCGACGCACAGAAAAAATATGCAGCCCTTGACGCATGGGCCTGCCTGAAAATATACAATCAATTGAAACAGATATAAATGAAGGAGTGTAAAGTATTTCTCAAACCGAAAAAAGAGGAATCGTTGCTACGTTTCCACCCGTGGGTATTCTCCGGTGCTATCCAAACAATCGAAGGTGAACCGGAAGAAGGCGACTTGGTAGAAGTTTATGGTACGAACGGACGCTTTTTAGGTATCGGACATTATCAGATAGGCAGTATCGCCGTACGCATCTTATCTTTCAAGCCGGTCACGATAGATGCCGCTTTCTGGGAAGAACGCATCCGTATCGCTTACACACTGCGCCAGACACTGGAACTTGCCGGAGTGGAGAACAACAATACATATCGATTGGTGCATGGAGAAGGAGATAATCTTCCGGGACTAGTCATCGACATGTATGCCCACACCGCCGTCATGCAGGCGCATTCTGTCGGCATGCACTATGCACGCCATCAGATTGCCGAAGCCCTGAAAGCCGTGTTGGGAGATTCTTTACAGAACATATATTACAAATCGGAAGCGACTTTGCCTTACAAGGCCAACTTAGACAGCGAAGACGGCTACCTGTACGGTGGTGAAGTGGAGGACATCGCTCTTGAGAACGGCCTGAAATTCTGTGTCGACTGGCAAAAGGGGCAAAAGACTGGTTTCTTTGTCGATCAGCGCGAAAACCGGTCGTTGCTGGAACGCTATGCCAAAGGACGCTCCGTACTGAACATGTTCTGCTACACTGGCGGCTTCTCGTTCTATGCCATGCGGGGAGGAGCCAAGGTCGTTCACTCGGTCGACAGCTCTGCCAAAGCGATCTCGCTGACCAACAGGAACGTGGAATTGAACTTTCCAGGTGATCCGCGCCACGAAGCTTATGCGGAAGACGCTTTCAAATATCTCGAAAAGATGGGAAGCAACTACGATCTCATCATCCTGGATCCACCAGCTTTCGCCAAACATAAAAACGTATTGCGCAATGCCTTGCAAGGTTACCGCAAACTGAACGCCATCGCTTTCGAAAAGATCAAGCCAGGAGGTATCCTGTTCACCTTCTCCTGCTCGCAGGTGGTAAGCAAGGAAAACTTCCGTCTGGCCGTATTCAGTGCTGCCGCCCAGTCCGGGCGCAGTGTCCGCATCCTGCACCAACTGACACAACCCGCCGACCATCCGGTCAACATTTACCATCCGGAAGGGGAATATCTGAAAGGGCTGGTACTTTATGTAGAGTGAGAAGAGGTATGAATTATGATTTATGACTTATGCATCGATGATAAATGATAAATCATAATTCATAAATTTAACTGAGGAAGGCGTAAAATATATACGGAAATATTTCTTTATTTCGTAATAGGTTGTACCTTTGTCTCGCTTTTAAGAGAGATAGAAGTATTATTATATAAGTAAAACATAAAAACTTATTATTATGTCTAAAGTAACAGTTGTTGGCGCCGGTAATGTAGGTGCTACTTGCGCAAATGTTCTTGCCTTCAATGAAGTGGCAGACGAAGTTGTAATGCTAGACGTAAAGGAAGGCGTATCCGAAGGTAAAGCGATGGATATGATGCAGACCGCTCAATTGCTAGGTTTCGATACTAAGGTTGTAGGTTGCACAAACGATTATGAGAAGACAGCTAACTCTGACGTTGTAGTTATCACTTCTGGTATTCCTCGTAAACCGGGTATGACTCGCGAAGAACTGATCGGTGTTAACGCTGGTATCGTTAAGAGCGTAGCTCAAAACATCTTGAAATACTCTCCGAACGCAATCTTGGTAGTTATCTCTAACCCGATGGATACAATGACTTATTTGTCATTGAAGTCTTTAGGCTTGCCGAAGAACCGTATCATCGGTATGGGTGGTGCTTTGGATAGCTCTCGTTTCAAATATTTCTTGTCTCAGGCTCTAGGCTGTAACGCTAACGAGGTTGAGGGTATGGTAATCGGTGGTCACGGTGACACTACAATGATTCCGTTGGCTCGCTTGGCTACTTACAAAGGTATTCCTGTTAGCAAATTGTTAAGCGCAGAGAAATTGCAAGAGGTTGTTGCTTCCACAATGGTTGGTGGCGCTACATTAACTAAATTGTTAGGTACTTCCGCTTGGTACGCACCGGGTGCTGCTGGAGCATTCGTTGTTGAGTCTATCATCCACAACCAAGGCAAGATGGTTCCTTGCTCTGTTTACTTGGAAGGTGAGTACGGAGAATCTGATCTTTGCATCGGTGTTCCTGTTATCCTTGGCAAGAACGGTATCGAGAAGATCGTTGAGTTGGAATTGACAGCTGAGGAGAAAGAGTTGTTCGCTAAGAGCGCTGCCGCTGTTCATAAGACTAACGAGGCTTTGAAAGAAGTGGGTGCACTTTAATTTGAATTTCTATTAAAGCGATAAAAGAGGCTGATCCTTCGGGGTTAGCCTCTTTCTTTTTATGTGGATACGGATAGTTACGACGGAATGAAGATAATATTCGTGTTCTTTAGCCACTGAAGATACATACGGAACAGAATATCCGGGATAAAATAAATATTATCTTCTTCAGTCAGCAAATCCAATTCCATCAGTTTACGGGCAGCCGCTTGGACTGCACTGCTGGAGACCAATGAATATTTACGAATGAAACCGGCACTCATAATCTTCTCCGCCTTACCTGCTGAGGCTATGGCATACAGCAATTCTTTCTGACGTTCGGGAATTCTGGACAATAGTTGGCGATATCCATCGCCTGCCTCTTCCAAAACTCCATCAACTGTCTGCCGTAATATATCCAACGTACAACTACTGCCTATAGGGATATTTATAAAAGCTTCATGAAAAGTTTTCTGCATATAATATGTATTCCCCTCAAACAAACGATATATAACCAATACATCTTCCTCACGAATAGCCCGTTCATACACATCAAACCAATGACAGACAAAAGGTATGTATTCTTCAGCGACGATAGGATACAATTCCAAAATCGATGTACTGTTATAGAATGGACGAGCGGAAGAGAGGAACATCTCCGTTACCAAATGACACCCACTGCCTGAAAAGATAAAATGCACATTAGATAAATGCTGAATATGGGAGCGCAATAAAGCTTCAATATTTTTTTCAGGGTATTTGGAAATCTGCTGAAATTCATCAAAAGCCACGATACAGGGTTTGTCTGCCTTTTTCAGACATACATGCATATAATTTAGCAACAAGCAAAGAACCCCCACCAAGCAGATCACGGGAAATACTGACCTTGGCACAGCCAAGCAAGTCTATGCGAATCACAAAACAGGTCCCACTATCCGGCGAAGCTTGGCCATCTGATCGTCCGGGATGAAGGCCACGGGACGTATGCCGCCTCGCCTCTCTCCGGCGATGTTCACCATGAAACGTTTGATGTATGGAAGGTGCACGATCTCCTTTCTACGTAAGGTATCGGTACAGCGGATGAAAACTATGGAGCGGAACAGGATTCGTTCTACCCACTTCCGCTTGCCTGCAGCAGTGAGGCTCATCTCCTTTTGGGAAGCGACATAGACCTCATAATCCTTCTCCCCTTCCGGCTGGCTCGCCACACGTTTCTCCAATCTGTCGACGCAAAGTTTCTCCGAAATTTTGATAAAATAGAAGGTTCTCGTTATTAATATAGGTATAAGGGATTTCCTCCCGACCACTAAACCGCTTGAATGAATTCAAGGCATCTTGATAACTCTTCGCCGTAGAATGATGTCCTCCCTCACATAACTCGGTTATGTACGTCCGCATACAAAATCGTTCTTTCCCATACTCATCACATTTACTTAAATTTAAACGCTAGCAAATGTAATACAGAACGTACTTATTAAATGCGCAAAAAAGATGTATCGCAGAATTACATCCCAAACCGGTAATCACTACTTCAACTTTCCAGCCTCATTCAATACTTTCAGGAAGTTGCTCCAAGCTTTCTCTATCTTTTGCATGTTTTCGTCCCTTTCCTCTTGGTTACTTACCTCATTTTGTAGAACATCTACAACAGGATATCCATCATATAAATAATATCTCTGATAATCCCCTAATAAGACTGGGGCATTATAGATAACGGAACTTATCGAAGAGATACTGCCTACCGTGAAGTGACCGTTTCCAGCTATCCGGAATTCAACCTTCTCATTGCCTAGCACGTCTTGCTTGATAGAAATATTCTTCTCGAAAACGATTTCTTTTGTAACTGAATTAAAAGATTTGATATCATCCGGGACTTTGATCACTTGTCCGGTAGTAGCCGTATCAAAATTTTCCTCATCATTATCGCAAGCGCAATAACCGATGAGAAATACAGACATGATAAGATATAATAAAAATGACTTTTTCATATTAAACCTCCTTTATTGGATTTCATTGCGTGTTGTCTTATTAGTAAGACACTTAAAAAGAGACAAATGCTGCACGTTTACCATTATTTAACAAACATTATTAACCAAACCGTCCTTCCATTATATAAAAAAAGCCGGAGGAAATGATTTCCTTCGGCTTTTACCTATCGTTTGTTATTGGTATTTATTTGACAATACCTAATTTAGACTCACCAACGAAATCTATAATATGTTGGATCTCCTTACTCATCGGAACCTGATCCTTGATCATTAACAAGGCATCCGTAAGGCTGCTGTTTCCTTGGAAGATGATCCGGTACGCATGACTGATGTGCTTGATAACCTTTTCACTGAATCCCTCATGAGACATGATGAAAGAGTTCACGCCATAATACGTGGTAGGCTCCTTTGCCGCTACGATAAAAGGAGGGATATCCTTACGGAAACGACAGCCGGTTTGAATCATCGCCCAAGCCCCAACCCGGGATCCTTGGCTCATCAACACATTGCCTCCGAAGATCACGTAATCTTCCAAGATGCAATTTCCGGAAATCTTACTACCATAGCCGAATACACTACGATTTCCGATCCGCGTATCATGAGAAACATGTACCCCCTCATGCAAGAAATTACCATTACCGATACTAGTACGTCCTTCCGCTGTCGAGGAACGGTTAATCACCACATTCTCACGAATCACGTTGTCATCTCCGATTACGGCGATCGTATCACCTCCCTTATAAAAGAAATCCTGAGGCTCAGCAGCGATAACAGCTCCGTTAAATACACGGTTGCGATTTCCCATGCGTGTACCGCTCATCAAGCTGGCATGAGGCATGATCTCGCAATCATCCCCGATCTCCACGTTCTTATCAATGTACGCAAAAGGATGAATCGTAACGTTCTTCCCGATCTTTGCGCTTGAATCTACATATGCTAATGGACTAATCATAACTTTACTACATTTAAAGGTTATTATTCTCTACCACCACCGATGGCACTGTATAAACTGACAACCGCTTGCATACGTTGCACATTGTCGGACACTTCCGTCAACTGAGCGCTCAAGAGGCTCTGCTGTGCGGAAAGGATTTCCAAATAAGTAGATTGAGCCGACTGGAACAAGGCGCTGGTATAAGCCACCGCTTTCTCTAGCTGCTCGATCTGCGCTCTATCTTGGACAAGCTTCTTGCTCGTGGCATCATACTGATGTAAAGCATCACTCACCTCCTTACCTGCTTCCAGAATTGTCTGCTGATAATTCATTTGAGCGATCTTCTCTTCTGCCTTCGATACCTTCAAGTTAGCGACCAACTTACCATTGTTGAAGATCGGTTGGGCCAACGAAGCCAAAGCTTGAAACATAAATTGGCCCGGATTGGCGACAGAGATGCCTGAACCATTCGTCCAGCCCGCTGTCGCCGTGATATTCAATCCCGGATAAAAAGCGGCACGGGCCTTATTGGTCGTATAATAAGCGCTGGCCAATGTCATCTCGGCCACCTTCACATCCGGACGGTTTTCCAACAACTGCAAAGGAACACCAGCCATCAGCTCTTCTGGCATCACCTGGTCTTCAAGCGTACTGCGGTCGATAGGCTGCGGTGCTTTCGCTAGCAATACAGATAAGGAGTTCTCCACTTCACGCACCTGACGCTTCAGTTCGATCAACGAACCGGATACCTGATGGTACACGGCACGCATCTGGACGACTGCGGCTTCTGTTGTCATGCCGGCAACCTTCATCGCCTCCATAGCCCGCACATTTTCTTTGTAGATATCTACCGTCTTGGAAGTAATCTCCACCTGGCGGTCCAACATCAACAGAGTGAAGTAGGCATTGGCGATTCCGCCGATCAGCTGCGAACGTATCGCTTGCTGCGTGTACTGGCTCTGCAAGTAAGCGGCTTTCTGCCCGCGGCTCGCATTCAATAGTTTACCAAACAAATCGACTTCCCAGCTAGCTGCCGCCGGCAAGGTATAGGCTTTCACATACCCCGTATTTTCCATTTTGGTTATGGTTCCTTGCGGAGCCAGATTCAAAGAAGGGAGGAAAGACAGGCGAGCGGAAGTCAGCAACAATTTGGCCTCCTCTACCCTCAGGATAGCGGCTTGCATATCCACATTGTTTGCCAATCCCTCTTCGATCAAGGCCTGCAATTTAGGATCACGAAAAACTTCCTTCCAGGGCAGGTTTCCCATATTGGCCGTATCTGTTGCTGCCAACGTGTCGGTGGCAGAGACCGGATCACGGTAGATACCGGAAGTTTCGATCGTATCCGGACGGTCATATGCTTTATAGATATGGCAACTGCTCAAAAGAGCGGTTGCACATACCATATATATAATCTGTTTCTTCATTGTCATCTCTTATTTTGTTTTTGCGTACTGTTCTATTTCCGTATTCATATCGCTGTTATCCAAATCTTCCCATTCGATAGGTTTGAATTTCTCCTGCAAGTACTGGAATACCACAAACAAAACCGGAACAATAAAAATCTGGAAGATCATACCGATGAACATACCTCCGATGGCGGCAGTACCCAAAGTACGGTTACCGTGAGCACCTACACCGAACGCGAACATCATAGGCAACAGACCGACTACCATAGCCAACGATGTCATCAGGATAGGACGTAGACGAGCGGCAGCACCTAAAACGGCAGCCCACGTGATACTCATACCCATACGGCGACGGTCGAGGGCAAACTCTACGATCAGGATGGCGTTCTTCGCCAACAAACCGACCAACATGATCAAGGCGATCTGCATATAGATATTGTTGGACATCGTACCTAAGATCATCTTCAAAGCCGGGATATTACCCAAAGCAGCCCATCCCTGTACGAACAGGAAGCTACCCATCAAACCGAACGGAATGGAAAGCAATACTGCCAACGGCAGAATATAACTTTCATACTGGGCGCTCAGCAGCAAATAAACGAAGACGAAACAGAGCAGGAAGATCAAACCGGTCGTGCTGCCGCTGGTTTCAGCCTCTTCACGCGCCATACCACCCAACTCGTATCCGAAACCGGTCGGAAGTGTCGTACCGGCAACCTCCTCGATCGCTTTCAATGCCTGGCCACTGGTGTATCCATCCGCCGGCGCAACCATCACTTTAATAGATGTATACATATTGAAACGGCTGATAATATCCGGTCCATACACTTTCTTGATAGACACAAACTGCGAGATTGGAGCCATTTCGTTTCCATTGCGGACTTTGATATTCTTCAACGATTCCAAATTGGTACGCAAAGCCGGATCAGCCTGGACCATCACACGGTACATCTTACCGAAACGGTTGAAGTTGGAAGCATACAAACCACCGTAATATCCCTGCATGGTTGCCAGAATATCACTCGGACTGATCCCTACTTTCTTACAGGCAGCCGCATCGATATCGATCATATACTGCGGGAAGTTAGGGTTGAAGGTACTCTGTGCCGACTTGATTTCAGGACGCGCTGTCAAAGCAGCCATATATTGCTTCGTCACATCGAAGAATTTTTCCAGATCACCACCAGTCTTATCCTGCATGTTCAACTCGATATCACTGGATGCGGAATACCCTGGGATCATAGGCGGAGTAAAGAACAGCACCTGTGCATCCTTCACAATCTTTTGCGCACGCATGAACAAACTACCATACACGATATCCGAACTCTGCATCATGGAACGCTCCTCCCAGTCTTTCAACTTGATAATGAACGAACCGTATGAAGGCCCCTGGCCACCGATAAAGCTGAAACCAATAATGGCCGTACGCGATTTGACTGCCGGGTCGGCAGCGATCAGGCTATCCACCTTGTTCATCACCTCTATCGTACGTTCCTGGGATGTTCCCGGAGGCAGCGTCACTGCGCCCATGATCGTACCGGTATCTTCATTCGGAACCATACCTGTCGGAGTCGCATTCATCAAAACAACAAGCAGGACGATACATCCGGCAACGATACCGAACGAAAGCCATTTCTTTTGGATAAAGAATACGACACGTTTTTTATAGCTGTTCAGCAAAGAGTCGTATGCGGCATTGAAAGAAGAGTGGAAACGGGAGACGAAGGTCGATTTCTTCTCATGCCCTTCTTCGTGCGGCTTCAAGAACATCGCACACAGAGCCGGACTCAGCGTCAAGGCGTTCAATGCAGACAAACCGATCGAGATAGCCATCGTCAAACCGAACTGGCGATAGAATGTACCGGCCGTACCGCTCATGAAACTTACCGGAATAAACACGGACATCATGACCAACGTAATGGAGACGATAGCACCGCCCAGCTCGTTCATGGCATCGATAGAAGCCAGTTTCGCTGATTTGTATCCCTGATCCAGCTTGGCATGGACACCCTCGACGACCACGATCGCATCATCGACCACGATCGCAATGGCGAGCACCATAGCACAAAGAGTCAGCAAGTTCAAGCTAAAGCCGATCAGCGATAGCATGAAGAACGTACCGATCAATGCTACCGGGATCGCGATAGCCGGAATCAAAGTCGAACGTAAATCCTGCAAGAAGATATACACAACGATGAATACCAGGATGAAAGCTTCAATCAATGTCTTGAGCACCTCGTGAATAGAAGCGTACAAGAAGTCGTTGGCATTCATACCGACGTCGATCTTCAAGCCCGGAGGCAATATCTTTTCTGTTTCTTCCAGCAGGTTCTGGATATTATTGATGGTTTCCGTCGCATTGGTTCCTGCCATCTGATAAACGATACAAGTTACGGCACTATGACCGTTTACTTTATTGACAAAGTTATAAGTCAGACGTCCCAATTCGATATCGGCGATATCTTTCATACGGAGCACTTCACCATCCGGCAAAGCTTTCACAACCATGTTCTCAAATTCGTTCACTTCCTGCAAACGTCCCTTATAACGGATCGTATACTGGAAACTCTGGTTACCCCGTTCACCAAACGAACCAGGAGCGGCTTCCACGTTCTGCTCAGCCAAGACGCCTGCAACGTCATTCGGAACCAGTTTATACTGTGCCATCACATCCGGCTTCAGCCAGATACGCATGGAATAGTCTGTTCCTAACACGTTTGCATCACCCACACCAGGTACACGCTGTACTTCCGGAATCAGGTTGATCTTGGCATAGTTTTCGATAAATCGCTGGTCGTAACGGTCCTCGGCATCATAAACAGAGAACACGATCAACATGGAGTTCTGACGTTTCTGAGTCGTCACACCGATCTTGGTTACTTCGGCCGGCAGCAAACCTTGTGCCATGGAAACACGATTCTGCACATTGACGGCAGCCATGTCAGGATCGGTACCCTGTTTAAAATAAATGGAGATTTCGGCCGATCCGTTATTCGAAGCCGATGAAGTCATGTACATCATGTTCTCCACACCATTGATCTGGTCTTCCAGCGGCGCAATCACACTATTCAATACCGTCTGTGCGTTTGCCCCCGTATAAGTAGCTCTCACCGAAACGGTTGGAGGGGCAATATCCGGATATTGCGTGATAGGCAGGGATACCAACCCTAATATTCCCAAAATGACTATCAAAATGGAAATAACCGTCGAAAGCACAGGGCGGTTTATAAATTTATCTAGCTTCATATCTTTATATACTGTTTATGAATTTATTATTTATTTTTCCCGGCAGTTTGTGTTTGTGTCATTGCTTTCAGTTTAGCAGCAGCCTCTTCGGGTGAGATCGGTTTTATTTGAGCACCGTCTTTTAGTGTTCCTGCGCCTTCAAGAACGATTCTGTCTCCTGCTTTTAGTCCTGATGTTACTACAAAGTTTTTTCCGTCATTTACATTCAGTATCTTTATTTCCGTGTTTTTTACGGTAGAGTCATCTTGTACGATATACACAAATCGTTTATCTTGCATTTCATATGTCGCAGCTTGTGGAACTAAGATGGCAGAATCGAGCTTTATCGGAACAAGTATGTCTCCCGTATTCCCGCTACGAAGCAACTGGTCGGGGTTTGGGAATGCTGCACGCAAGTTGGAAGTCCCTGTTGACTGATCTATAATTCCGCTGATTGTGGCGATTTTCCCTTTTTGATTATACAAAGTTCCATCAGATAATTTTAGTTGAACTTCCGGAAGATTTTGTACTAAGTTGTTTGCTCCATGTTC
>ERZ773110.2821-NODE-2821-length-10812-cov-5.841499_pt1 | contig 10812 bp, 6 predicted proteins | sample MGYA00580568_ERZ773110 | MGnify/ENA primary metagenome ERZ773110 (study PRJEB29015, sample SAMEA2737870) | human gut metagenome | biome: human gut; feature: human-associated habitat; material: faeces | place: China | collected 2012 ... | reverse complement strand
GCGAAATACCTTGGATAAGAGTGAATATAAATTAAGAGCGGAAGAAATCAAAGACTTGATCAGCCGTGGGGAGTATGCGCAGGCTGCTGAGATTGCGGATACCATTGACTGGCGCAGAGTCAAAAGTGTTATGATGCTGTGCACCATCAGTGACCTTTACAAGATCAATCGAAGATACGAGGATGCCAGAGATATGCTGCTTCTGGCATATGAACGCCGTCCGGGAGGAAGGACGATCTGCTATTCTCTGTGCGAACTTTCCATTAAAATGGAAGAGTATGTACAGGCTATCGAGTATTACAAAGAGTTTGTGCAGGTAGCGCCCAAGGATCCCGGCAGATATATTTTGCAGTACAAATTATATGAGGCGCAGGATGTCAGTCTGGAAGAGCGTATTGCTGTTCTGGAAGAACTGAAAAAGAGAGATTACAGAGAAAAATGGGCATATGAGTTGGCTTATCTATATCATAGAGTAGGACTTGCTGCCAGATGTGTAGAGGAATGTGATGAGCTGATCCTTTGGTTTGGCGAGGGCAAATACGTTATCAAGGCAATGGAGCTGAAAATGCTCCATCAGCCGCTAACACCGGAACAGCAGGAAAAATACGATCATCGTTTTGACGCGCCCGGTACGCAGCAGTATTCTCAGAATTATGCGCAGGATCCCGGTTATGGACAGAACGAAACTTATGATCCGAATCAGGGCTATGTGCAAGACGGAAGTTACGACCCGAATCAGGGCTATGAACAGGGCGGAAGTTATGACCCGAACCAGGGCTATGCACAGGATGGAAGTTATGACCCGAATCAGGGCTATGCACAGGATGGAAGTTATGACCAGAATCAGGGTTATGTACAGGACGGAGGCTATGAGCCGAATCAGGGTTATGTACAGGAGGAAACCTACGAGCAGGTGACCGGTGACACCAGGGTCTATGAACCGATGCAGCCGGTGCAGCCCCAACAGGCACCCGCGCAGCCGGCGGAAGATGATTTCGACATTCATGTGAAGACCATGGATGTGGGACAATATAATACGATCAATCTACAGGAAGAACTGGCAGCAGGCCTGCGGGAGGTACTGAGTGAGGACCATGCGAAGGAGACTTCGGATTCCATTACCCGTTCTATCGTGGCACCCATGATCGATCCCGGGGATTCCGATACGGAGTCTCTGGACTATCCGGAGATCGCAGATGTCAGTGAAGACGATCTGGAGCCGGAGACGGAGCAGATGGAGAGCTCGGAAGTATTCTTTGGGGAGACCGGAGAAATCGGCGATCTGTCACAGGTGCCCCAGGTAGAGACGGAAGAGATTCTGCCGGAAGAGCCTGTTGTTGCAAGAAGAACCGATGTAGTACCGGAGCTATCCGAAGTACAGAAGACACCGGAAGTACAGGAAATCGTGAAGGAACCGGAAACACAGAAAGTACCGGAAGCTCCCGTAGAGCCACCCAAGGAACTGGCCGATGTGCTGGCACAGGAATCCGACGGTCAGATCAGCCTGGTAATGCCGGAGGCAGAGAGCATTGAGAAACAGATCACCGGCCAGATGAATATCGAGGATATTCTGGCAGAGTGGGAACGCAAGAAGAAGGAGAACCTGGAGAAGAGAGAAGAAGAGGTTCGCCAACATGTATTACAGCAGACCGGAGCCATGTTCACGGAGTTTGAACAGGCGGTAAGAGACGGATTGCTGGAAAAACTGGAAAAAGAAAAAGCTGCGGACACGGCAGATACCGTGGCAGAAGATACAACAGATACCGATGAGGTAGAAGAGCTGGAAGAGATCACGGAAGAGCCTGCCACAGAGGAACCCGTGGAAGAACTGACGGAGGCTGCTCCTGCAGAGGAAGCGGAACAAGAGCCTGTAGAAGAGCTTCCGGAAGAGGATACTGTAGAAGAACTCGCGGAAGAACCTGCATATGAGCCGGAAGCAGAAGAATTTGAGGAACCTGCAGAACCGGAAGCAGAAATCTATGAGCAGGAAGAAATCGTAGACGAGGAACAGGCAGAACCGGAAGGAGCAATGGATGACGAGCCTGTAGAGGAGCCCACGGCGGAAGTAGTAGAATCGGTAGATGAGGAAACAGCCAGCGAAGAGATAGAACTGACGGCTGAGGAAACACCGGAGGCCGGGGAAGCACCGGAACAGCCGGAGCGCCCCGCAGTAGAGCGAGACAAAGCAAAGGTTCGTGCGCTTACCAGAGAAGAGAGAGAACTGTACGCACCCTTTATCCAGAGCAGATCTGCCAGAGAGCAGTTAGTCAAGGCCATTGATAATATCAGTCTGGCAGCCTACACCGGCAACGTGATCATCACTGGAGAAGAGGGTATGGATACCTTATCTCTGGCGAAGAACATGGTTCGCGAAATTCAGGCAACCGACAGCAATTTCTCCGGAAAAGTGGCAAAGATCTCTGGACATGCATTGAATAAAAAGGATACTGCAGATACCTTATCCAAGCTGAAAAACGGCGCGCTGATCATTTGCAAGGCATCCGAAATGAACGATGCTACGGCAAATGTACTTCACAAGGCATTGCAGCAGGAGAGTCAGGGAATCGTAATTATTCTGGAAGATACGAAGAGGGATATTGATAAATTCCTCGAGAAACATGAAAAATTGAGAGAGTGCTTTACCGCACGAATGGATGTGGAAGCCCTCAGCAATAACACACTGGTGGCATTCGGCAAACAGTATGCACGGGAGATGGAATACTCTATTGACGAACTCGGAGAGCTGGCGTTACATACCAGAATCGAAGATATGCAGACGATAGATCATGTGGTTACGGTAGTGGATGTAAAGCAGATCGTGGATGAAGCGATCGCTCATGCAAATAAAAAGACATTGAAGCATTTCTTCGATGTCCTGTTTGCCAAGAGATATGACGATGAGGATATGATCATCCTCACCGAGAAAGACTTTGTATAGCGGGAGGCGCGGTCATGACGAAGGAGAAGGTATTTATTTCCGAAGCAGATCAGTATCTTTTTGCCCAGGGAACGCACTATGATATTTATAAAAAACTGGGCGCGCATCTGTCGACGGAAGATGGTGTGCAGGGAGTCTATTTCGGGGTATGGGCACCAAATGCAGCACAGGTGAATGTCATTGGCACATTCAATGAATGGAATGAGGAATCCCATCCCATGCAGAAGCTGGGAGAAGGCGGTATCTGGGGGCTGTTCATTCCCGGCGTGGAAGAGGGAACGATGTATAAGTTCCTGATCTATGCAAGGGATGGCAGAAAGCTCTACAAAGCAGATCCTTTTGCCAATTATGCGGAGTACCGGCCGGGTACGGCATCTATCGTCACCGATATTACAGGCTTTGACTGGAGAGATTCCAAGTGGATGGAAGCCCGGGACAAAAAGGACATGAATAAAGAGCCTATGGCAATCTATGAATGCCATATCGGTTCTTTTATGAAGCATCCTAACAACGGTACCGCCGAAGGATTCTACAATTACCGGGAGTTTGCGGACCGGATCATAGAATATCTGAAGGAGATGAAGTATACCCATGTAGAACTGATGGGTATTGCAGAGCATCCGTTTGACGGTTCCTGGGGATATCAGGTGACCGGTTACTATGCACCGACTTCCCGTTACGGAACACCGAAGGATTTTATGTACCTGATCAATGAACTGCACAAGGCCGGAGTCGGCGTGATTCTGGACTGGGTACCTGCGCATTTTGCAACTGATGCCCATGGCTTGGCTGAATTTGACGGTCAGTGCATTTTTGAACATCCCGATCCCCGTCTGGGAGAGCATCCCGAATGGGGAACCAAAATCTTCAATTACGGCAAAAATGAAGTAAAGAACTTCCTGGTAGCCAATGCCCTGTTCTGGCTCAGAGAGTTCCATGTGGACGGCATCCGTGTAGATGCGGTGGCATCCATGCTATATCTGGATTATGGTAAAAAAGAAGGTGAGTGGCTGCCGAATAAATTCGGTGGCAACAAGAATCTGGAGGCCATTGAGTTCTTCCACCATCTGAATTCTGTCATCCGTGGAACGTATCCCGGATTTGTGACAATTGCCGAGGAATCCACGGCGTGGCCGAATGTGACCAGCGATATCGGAGGCGAGGGATTAGGCTTCTCCTTTAAATGGAATATGGGCTGGATGCATGATTTCTGTGAATACATGAAGCTGGATCCTCTGTATCGTAAGGGCAATCATTACGCTATGACCTTTGCCATGAGCTACAATGACAGTGAGAACTACATTCTGCCCCTGTCTCATGACGAAGTGGTACATCTGAAGTGTTCCATGGTAAATAAGATGCCAGGTTATACTGCGGATAAATACGCAAATCTGCGTGTGGGCTATACCTACATGTTCGGACATTCCGGCAAAAAGCTGCTGTTCATGGGACAGGATTTCGGACAGGAGCGTGAGTGGAGTGAAGAGCGCGAACTGGACTGGTATCTGTTAGGTGAGAAGCTGAATCAGGGCGTACATACCTATGTAAAGGAACTGTTGGAACTGTACCGCAAGTATCCTGCAATGTATGAGATCGACAATACCTGGGACGGTTTCGAGTGGATGAATGCGGATGATGCAGAACACAGCACCTATTGCTTTGTGAGAAAATGTTCCAGCAGCAAGAACAATCTGCTGTTTGTATTGAATATGACTCCGATGAAATGGGAGAATTATACCGTACCCGTGCCGAAAAAGAAGAAATATAAGCTGCTGCTCAACAGCGATGAGGAGCGTTTCGGCGGCTGGGGCAATGAAATTCCCGCAGAGATCATGGCAGAGAAAAAGCCTTACCATTACAAGGATTATTCTATCAGCTTTGATCTGCCCCCTTACGGAGCTGCTGTATTTCTGTTCTAAGTCCGGTTAAGAAATCATAAAAAACGACCGAAATAAAAGATGAGTGTGACCAAAAGGTGCACTCATCTTTTTTCTTAACTATTCAGAGACATGTAAATATCACTAAGGCCTCTTTGAATGCTTGCATTCGTAAGAGGATTTAGTGATATTTATAGGGCGATATAGCCTCAATGGGCAAAAGGAAAGCTCTGAAAGAGCGATTTTGCGAATGAGTCTCTGAATAGTTATTTCAAGAGTTATTACCAGGAAGGACGACAAGCGTGAAGATAACATTTCAGAATCAGACGGTAACTGATACAGAAAATAGAACAGAAAGTATCCAGACGGAGAAAAATACCTGGGGCAGAGATAAAATACAGCGCAATAAAAAAAGTGTGAATGCAAATACTTTTGGAGCCGTATACGAGAGTGGGCAGATCCCAATGCCTGTGGGAAATGAAGAGAATAATAAGGGAAAATCCCTGATTGAACTGCAGCAGGATGCCGGGAACACCAATGTGGCATTACAGCAGGATTACATGACACTACTGTCACATACTATGTCCCAGGAGGATTATGCGAAGGCTTGTGAGGACGGATTTGACCCCAGAGAACTGGATCAGGATACCGCAGTTACCATCGTGGACAGGATCAAAGCAGAACTGGTGCGTTCCGGACAGAACATTGCCGGATACACGGACGACATAGATCTGGACACCCTGGCGGCAGCTGTGGGCAGCGATACACTGGCACAAAGTATTGAAGAACAGTTCCGGGCAACGGATATACCTCTGACTCCTGAAAATGTAGATGAATTAAAAACCGCCTGGGAGCTGGCATCTTCTCTGCAGCAGCCCCAGGAAGGCGAGGTCGGGTATCTTGTAGATAATGGATTGGAGCCGGAGATCTGGAACTTGTATGTGGCAGAGAACAGCGGCGCGAAAGTACAGCAGAATACCGTACCGCAGGAATTGCAGGACCAGATGGATAAGGTGATCACGGATGCCGGCCTGCCGGTCAATGATGAGAATCGCCAGAAAGCGCAGTGGCTGGTGGGAGCAGGTTTGCCACTGACAACGGATACCCTGCAGCAGCTGGCAGAACTGGATACGATTGACTATCCCGTCAGTGAGGATGCTTTTGCACAGGCAGCGGCATCGGCACTCGCGGAGGGGAAATCCCCTGTTCATGCGAATCTGGCACGGCAGGAAAATATATACGAGAAAGCCACAGAAATGGTACAGGACTGGTTCTCGGATGCAAAATGGGATGTCACGGCGGAGAATCTGGCGGCCAGAAAACAACTGGAAGAGATCCGGCTGCGCATGACAGCGGAAGTGAATGTGAAACTCTTACAGAGTGATTTTTCCATTGATACGGCCCCTATGGAGCAGCTGATCGAAGCACTGCGTAGAGCGGAGGCAGAAGTTGCGGATAAGTATTTCCCCAACGATGCGGATGCCGTGGCAAAATATGAGACCTATACACAGACCGTACAGGTGACAAACGAACTGCCGGGACTGCCGGTCAGCGTGTTGGGACCCTATAGCCTGGAACAGAAAGTTTCTCAGGAGACCGTGGCAGAATTTCACAGCGAAGGTAAGGCGTTGCAGACGGCCTATACAGAAGCAAATGAACGTTATGAGACACTGATGACAGCCCCCAGAAGAGATCTGGGGGACAGCATCCGCAAGGCATTTTCCAATGTAGATGACATTCTGACAGATATGTCATTGGATAAAACACTGGAGAACCAGCGGGCGGTCCGCATCCTCGCGTATAACCGGATGGAGATTACTGCAGAAAATATCGAGAGAGTCAAAGAAGCAGACAAACAGGTCACTGCAGTGATTGAGAAACTGACACCGAAGAATGTATTACAGATGATCCGGGACGGCGTAAATCCGCTGGAGAAGACTTTTGGGGAACTGGAGTCCTATTTTGCCGAAAATCCTCAGAGTTATGAGGAAGAGGCGGAGGACTACAGCCGTTTCCTGTATCAGCTGGAACAAAAGAAAGATATCACGGAGAATGAGCGGAAAGCTTATATCGGTATCTATCGTATGGTACACCAGATTGAGAGAGAAGATGGTGCCGCAGTAGGCGCGGTGGTAAATATCGGCGCAGAATTGCAATTTTCCACACTCCTGGCAGCTTCCAGGAGCAGAAGAACCTCCCATATGGACTGGAAAGTGTCGGATGATACCGGACTGACACAGGAAGTACGTTTATCGGAGAACAATATTTCAGAGCAGATTTCTGTAGGGATGGCAAAAGAAATATTGACAGATGTGTCAGAAGACGCTGAGAGCAGAGACGCATATTATCAGGAATGTCTGCAGCAGATGCGGGAAGCGGTAGAGACCGAACCGGGAGCAGCACAAATGTTGGAAAGGGGAGAGGTAAATACCAGTACTTCTAACCTGCTGGCAGCTCAGGCTCTGCTGGAGGATCCGGCGGAACTGTTCAGCGACCTGCAACGCTATCGTAAGAAATACAACAAAGAGAAAGAAATACCTGTGGCGGCAACCGGAGGGGAGCCTGCCGGAACAGAAGCCTCCGGATTGTGGGAACAGCTGGATCAGCCGAATTTTGCAGATGATTACCGGACCATGCTTCAGGATGCTTTACAGGAGACAGAGACGATCAGTCTGGAACAGGCAGAGAGCCATCTGGATGTGAAACAGTTACAGCTGGTACACAAACAGCTGCGCCTTGCAGGAAATCTTCAGAACAGGCAGGAGTATTTCCTGCCGATGTATCTGGGAGACCAGCTGGCAGGAGTGCATCTTACCCTACAGCAGGGAGCCGGAGAGACCTCGGCTGTGGATATCTGGGTAGATGCGGGAGACGAACAGCTGGAAGCGCATTTACAGGTCAACGGAGAACACATCGAAGGTTATCTCGTAGGAAATACCCCGGAAGAGGTTACGAAACTGGAAAAGACCTCCGATATATTCCTTGAATGGATTCAGACAGATACCTCTGCAGACTGGAAAGCGGAAAAGCTTTCTGTTGTCAGCTCCCGGGATATGACAAGGATGGCAGCCGGAGAGACAAAAAATGCAGATACCATAGAGAGTCGGATCGATACGGAACAGTTGTACCGTCTGGCAAAAGGATTCCTGCAGGCTGTCGCAGACAGCAGCGGAAAGTAAGGAGTAACAACACATGAGAATTAATTACAATGTATCGGCAATGTTATCCAACAATGCCTTATCTACCAATGATGACCTGCTGTCCAAATCATTAGAGAGACTTTCTTCCGGATTAAAGATCAATCATGCAAAGGATAATCCGGCAGGACTGGCAATGTCCAAACGTATGAATGCCCAGATCGAGGGCCTGTCCGTGGCAAACCAGAATGCTAGCGACGGCGTATCCATTATCGAGATTGCAGATGGCGCCATGACCGAGATCAGTGAGATGCTGCAGCGAATCAATGAGCTCTCCGTCAAGGCTGCCAACGGTATAATGACGGATGATGACCGAGCTACCGTACAGGATGAAGTAAAGCAACTGAAAGAGGAAATCACCAGAATTTCTGACGTAACAGAGTTCAACGGACAGAAACTGCTGAATGGGGAGTACGATCTGAAGGGATATACCAACAAGCAGGAAGTTAAGGTGAACTACTATTCTACCGACGTGCCGGTAAAAGAATATACCATAAAGTCTATACCGCTGACAAAGGATGCGGACGGCAATATTGTGCTGGACGGAGATGTGACGTTCGGAGATGGTTTCCCGGATGCGAAGACACTGAAGACTGAACTGAAGGATGATCTTTTGACCATCACCGGAGAAAACGGATTTGAGATGCGCCTTGATGTGAGCGGAACTTTGAATGGAGCACAGACAGGAACAACGGTTCAGGATCTGAAGATCAATGCCACAGGTATCGGCGCTATGCGCTTACAGATCGGAGCTAATGAACATCAGGTGCTGGAAGTAAATATTCCTGCGGTTTCTTTACAGAATATGGGAATCGAGAATGTTGATGTCAGTACTGCAGAAGGTGCGGACGATGCCATTGATCGCGTAGACGGCGCCATCAAATATGTATCTTCCGTTCGAGGCAGACTGGGTGCATTCCAGAACCGTCTGGAATCTACGATCAACAGTCTGGATATTACCAGCGAAAATATGACTTCCGCATATTCCCGTATCATGGATGTAGATATGGCGGAAGAAATGACTTCTTATACGACTTATCAGATCCTGGCACAGGCAGGAACCTCCATGCTGGCACAGGCCAACGAGAGACCGTCTCAGGTACTGCAGTTGTTACAGTAGGAAAGTTCTGAATAAGAGGACATGGCAGAATGACAAAAGAATGCAAACAACAATTTACACTTCGGATCACACAGGCGAATTCCACGCAGTTGATCGTGATCCTGTATGAAATGACCTTACAATATCTGGCAGACGGAGAGCAGGCAGCAGATGATGCCGGACTGGCGGAAGCTGTTCATAGAGCCAGGGGATGTATCAAAGAGCTCCTGAACTCTCTGCACAGAGAATACAGCCCGGCAGGAGAGCTTTCCAGACTGTACCTGTTCTGCCTTCGCAGACTTGCTGTATGTGAAGTCCGCAGAGACCGCACAATATTGGAAGAGATTCGCAAAGTGATCGCACCTCTCTGCGATGCGTACAGGCAGATCCAGGATCAGGATACTTCCGGCCCGGTGATGAACAATTCTCAGACAGTATATGCCGGACTGACTTACGGCAGGAACCAGTTAACCGAAAACATGGCTGACCAGGGCACGAATCGGGGAATGTTGGTATAGATTTTTTTCCTGATCCGCCGGCTGCAGAGCGGCCAGCTCTGTGAGATGCTGATACCTTTTTTGTAACGCATTGATTTCATAAATATAACTGTCAATGAGATCACTTTCCAAAGCATTATCGAAACCCGCATAGGCGATTTCCAACGCCTGGCGGGTTTTTCTTATGGATTCTTTCAGATCTATGGGAGAGAAATCCTCTTCAATGATTTCCGGGGAGGCATCTGCCTGACTAAAAAAGATTTTCATAACATTAACCGTCCTTTCTGCTAACAGTATAGGAACAAAAAAGGAAAAATATACCTGACATGGAGGAAAACGGAAGACATTTTTACACGGAAAGAGGAATAGATTAGGATAAAGAATTGTCGGGAATGCGAGAACAACAGTGGAACATCCGGAAAATTTATTATGGCTGATAGCAGTGGCGGCATTATTGCTGCTCATAAGCTTTTTGGGGAAAAAGGCAGAGTGGCTCCTCAATTTTGCATTGCGGGGCATTATGGGAACCATTGCCATTTATTTTATTAATATGGGTGTGACTTTCCTTGGATTTACTTCAGTGGTTGGAATCAATGCAGTAAGTATTTTGACAACGGGAATCCTTGGAATTCCGGGCATTGTGATGCTGTACGGGCTAAGTATTTATGAAATATTATAAAAAGGTGTTTTGACATACGGAAAGCGTGTAAAATAGCGTATTTCAGGATGACTGAAAATATGAAAAACAATTCTGTTTGTTAAAATGTACTAAAGTTTATCTTTTTACGAAAAAGGTATTGCCAGACGGAAAGTGAGCATTTATAATTCATCTTACAACCAATCGCGATGGTTGTTCAGAGCATCTTATAAGATCTTTTAGAATTTCTATTTTGGGATAGATTCATCCCGCATTACCAGAAGACTGATTTTGAATAGTTGGGAGGAAGGTGACGACAGGACTATACGCAGGAAAATAATGTGAAATCAGGAGAAGGAGATGAGATATTTGGGGTATTATGTATACTTTTGGCAATAGCTTGCTGTTTTGATTACAAAACGCACAGGATACCCAATTGGCTGATCGTATGCTGCATGTTTGCAGGCCTGGGGTATCGGTTGATCAGCGGCGGGCACAAAGGCGTTTTGGAATATCTGGCAAGTGCATTACTGACAACGATATTACTTTATTTTGTTTTTTGGATCG
>ERZ773110.2816-NODE-2816-length-10820-cov-2.382164_pt1 | contig 10820 bp, 6 predicted proteins | sample MGYA00580568_ERZ773110 | MGnify/ENA primary metagenome ERZ773110 (study PRJEB29015, sample SAMEA2737870) | human gut metagenome | biome: human gut; feature: human-associated habitat; material: faeces | place: China | collected 2012 ... | reverse complement strand
CACTCTCGACATCATAACTTTGCGGAATTTGCGAAGCTTTGGATGCTGACTGGCAACTTTGGAAATTTTAGCATTTTTTGCACCGGTAGCTTTTTCATCTGGTTTCATGTTGATCAATAACAAAAGAATCATGACAACCAGGAACATCAATGTGGACAGTGCATACATGGAAGGATTGATTCCTTTTCGCACCTCACTGTAAATCTTGGTGGACAGAGTGTCGACACCAGGTCCTTTTGTAAAATGTGTGATGATAAAGTCATCTAAGGACATAGTAAATGCCAGTAGGAAACCGGAGGACACACCTGGCAGAATGTCCGGAAATACGACTTTGAAAAAAGCGTATAACGGAGAAGCGCCAAGATCCAGGGCGGCCTCATAAGTGCTGACGTTCGTTTGCCGCAGCTTTGGCAGAACACTCAGGATTACATAGGGAATGTTAAAGGTAATATGTGCAATCAGGATTGTCTTAAATCCAAGGGAAAATCTACATGCGATGAATAACAGCATAAGAGAGATTCCTGTCACAATATCGGCATTTAACATAGGAATATTGGTTACACCAGTCACGACAGTACGCATTTTCTTTCGCATTGCCTGAATACCGATAGCGGCAGCAGTACCGAGAATCGTAGCAATCAGTGCAGATAACAATGCGATGATCAGTGTCGTATAAAGTGCGTTCATAATGGAATTATTTTTAAATAATTCCACATACCATTTTGTTGTAAAACCTCCCCATTTGGAACGGGATTTTGAGGAGTTAAAGGATAATACCATAAGGGTGATGATCGGCGCGTACAAAATGACGCATATCAGCACCAGATAAAACCGTTTAAAAAAATTCTTGATCAAAATGTAGTTCCCTCCCCGTCTTTATCGTATTTTGCAATCAATGCCATACTGATCAAAATGAAAATCATCAGTACAAGGGACATACCGCTGCCAGAGTGCCAGTTACTTCCTTGTTTAAATTCCTGCTCAATAACATTACCGATCAGGAGAATCTTACTTCCACCTAAGAGGTCGGAGATGACAAAAGTTGTCAGTGACGGTACAAAGACCATGGTAATTCCGCTGATGATCCCTGGAACACTCAGTGGCAGCAGGATTTTGGTAAATGTCTGCACACTGTTTGCACCAAGATCTCTGGCTGCTTCGATAACATTTGTGTCAATTTTGGACAGTACATTGTAAATTGGTAAGATCATAAATGGCAGAAAATCATAGACCATACCAAGTACGATGGCATATGGAGTGTTGATGATTTCCAGTGCCGGTAAATGGAAAAAATGAAGGAGACTGTTGATAACTCCGTTCTTTTCCAACAGGTTCTGCCATGCAATGATCCGAAGCAAAGAATTCATCCACATTGGCAGGATGAAAATCAGTACGATAAAGCTGGACTGATTGACGCCAAGTCCAGTCAGGATCATAGCCAGAGGGTATGCGAGAATCAGGCAGATAATCGTACTGACAAGGGATAACAAAAGTGCCAGTCCCAATGCCTTTAAATTCTCAGGTTCTGTGATCCTGGCAAGATTCATCAGGGTGAATCCACCGTCATTATTCGTCAGACCATAGTAGAAGACCATGATAAGAGGAATGATGATAAATGCTGCTGACCAGAGAAGATACGGACCGGCAAGCATCTGTTTTAATAATTTACTATTCTTCAATTGGTACCGCCTCCTCATCTTCAGATTCTGGTTTTTTCATGATCTGAATATCAAATGGGTCTACGCGCAGTCCGACTTCTGCTCCGACTGGGAACATATCGGTGCTGTGCACGAGCCATTCGTAATTATTTGCCATGACTTCCATCTCATAGTGAACACCTTTGAAAATAACATGTGTAACAACGCCTCGGATAATTCCGTCTTCTGGTTTTACAAGGTCGATATCTTCCGGACGGATCACTGCATCAACAGGCTTCTTCTGACCGAATCCTTCATCGACACACGGAAAGTTGGCGCCGAGGATATTGACGAGCCGGTCATGTACCATCGTGGCGGAAAGAATGTTACTGTCACCGATAAAGTCTGCAACGAACGCATTCTTCGGTTCATTATAAATATCTTCCGGTGTTCCTACCTGCTGGATATATCCCTGGTTCATAACGACGATCGTATCGGACATAGTCAGGGCTTCCTCCTGATCATGAGTGACGTAAATAAATGTAATGCCAAGCTCATTTTTTAAGCGGATCAGTTCGTACTGCATATCCTGGCGCAGCTTTAAGTCAAGAGCACCAAGAGGTTCGTCAAGAAGCAGGACTTTCGGTTCATTTACAATGGCTCTTGCAATAGCGATACGCTGCTGTTGTCCGCCGCTTAAGGAAGCAGGAGTACGGTTTTCGAAGCCTTCAAGATTAACAAGTTTTAACGCATAACGAATCTTATCATTGATGTAATTCTGAGATTTTCCTTTAATCTTTAGCCCGAATGCAATATTTTCTGCAATGGTCATATGGGTAAAAAGTGCATATTTCTGGAATACGGTATTTAACTGTCGTTTGTTTGGAGCCAGGTTCGTGATATCCTGACCATCGAAGATGATTTTTCCAGAGTCAGGAGTCTCGAATCCACCAAGAATACGAAGCAGTGTTGTTTTTCCGCAACCGCTTGGTCCCAGAAGAGTTAAAAATTCATTTTCCCGGATATAAAGATTCAGTTCGTCTAGTACGACATTTTCATCAAATGCTTTGGATATATTTACAATATCGATTAATTTATTAGACATGTTCATTGTCCTCCAAAAATGTAATTATAATTTAGAACTTAAGGCCGGCTATCAAGGAAGTCCTGATAGATAAGAAGTCTGCTCAGCCTAAAAGTTCGGCGGGGTGCTGACCCATAAAATAACGGCACCGGATGTGCCAAAAGCTTCTATATAATGTTCAGAGTGAGGTGTGAAATAAAAAGATTCTCCTTTTTTCGCAGTGTAACTTTTATGTCCGATATGAATCTTGATACTTCCTTTTAATACATAACCAAATTCTTCACCTTCATGTGGGAGATCCCGGTAAGTTAATCCGCCAGGCTTTAGAGTCAGACGGATCGGTTCCATCATATTTTTCTGAGCGTTCGGTATGATCCATTCGGTCTTGCTGCCAAGTTCAGAATCAATTTTCTCAAAATAGTCTTCATTTTGAAATACAATCTGATCTTCCGGCTCTTCCTGAAAAAATTCTGAGACGGTTGTGCCCAGGCACTGCAAAATGTCCATCAATGTCGCAATGGACGGGGAGGTGAGATCCCGTTCCAGCTGGGAAATAAATCCCTTGGACAGTTCACTGCGGTCTGCCAGCTCTTCCTGGGTGAGCCCCTTGGCGACGCGGAGTTCCTTAATCTTTTTGCCGATATCCATCAAAAATCCACCTTTCTGAAAGAATCATTATGGATTCCTTGTGTTGATTTAAAGTAAACATGATAAAAGCCGTCACCAACAAAAATAAAATTAAACTCAAAGTTTAGTATTTGTTAACAAACGACCTGAAAATCATTATACAGGAAAAATACTAAAAATCAACAGTTTAAATGAAAATAATTGAAAAATGAATGTAAAATTTCAGAATGTAAAAATGAGCAAAAAATGAGCAAAAATACAGATGAAGGCAGTTTTTTATGGACATGATAAATCATGAATGCTATAATAATTTAGTTTGACAATATGTCAGCTGAAAGGTATGTCATGCAATTGCATGACGCGCACCTCGCAGCAAGAATGCCGAGGCATTCTTGAATTATTTATGGACATAAAGATAAGAATGAAAAGGAACTGGATATGAGAAAAAATCGAAAGAATAATTCCCATACCTATAGGAAAAGAATTTGTATTATGGCAGTTCTTCTGGCTGGCAGTCTTATGCTGGGAGGGTGTGGAGTAAAGAAAGAGAAAGCGGCAGACAACGAACTGCCGGAGATTGTCATTGGAATGGATTATTTTGAACCTTACAGTTATCAGGTGAGTAATGGTGAATATAAAGGTATTGATGTGGAACTTGCCAAGGAAGCATTTCAGAGGCTGGGATACCAGCCTAAGTTCGAGAATATAGTCTGGGAAGATAAAGACGAACTTCTGGCAGATGGAACAATCGACTGTCTGTGGAGCAGTTATTCCATGAATGGAAGAGAAGATAAATATCAGTGGGCAGGTCCGTATCTGTACAGTCGTCAGATGGTGGCTGTAAGAAAAGAGAGTGAAATCAATACTATTCAGGATCTGGAAGGAAAGAAGATTGCGGTTCAGGCGACCACAAAGGCAGAGGATCTTTTCCTTCATAAGATTGCATCAGATCTTCCGCAAATGGGGCAGGTAAACTGTTTTTCTACGACGAATGAACTTTATGCTGCACTTAGAAAAAATTATGCAGATGCGATTGCGGGACATGAGGCAATGCTTGGCAGTCTGATACAGGATGGCAAGGGCGCTTACCGTATGCTGGAGGAAAGTCCTTATAAATCAGAACTTGGAATTGCTTTCAAAAAAGGAACTCACGAAGAATTGGCAGAAAAGCTTACAGAAACGCTTACAGAGATGCAAAGTGAAGGGATTACAGAAAAAATAGTTACAAAATACGGATTGGATGCGGACGAAACTCTGCCGGGAGGAGAAAGTAAATGAGCAGACAGATAAGAAGGCAGATACCGCAGAAACAGAAGAAAAAGAGGGTCGACAGAAATGCGTGTTTGCTTGTGTTTATTCTGATTTTTTCCGGAATACTGACTTTTCTTCTGCTGACAGCGAGAGATAATAGCAAGCTGAACAGTACTCTGGATGAGACCTTTGATTTTGTAAAAAACCGAATTGAAAGTTATGAGATTTATAACACCAATGATCAGGTGAAAAGCCTGGTACGTCTTTTGGACAAAACAACAGAATTAAGCAGAGTCATAGAACAGGAAGGAAATCTCAGTACAGAAATGCTGGACGAATATGCCAGGGAACAGCGTCTGACAGGAATCCTTGTACTGGATCAGAATCTGAAAGTGACAGAACAGAATGCAAAAGATGGAGATACTATGCCACTGTGGCAGAAACTGATCAAAAGTGATTATGTACGTGATATTGCAGAGCATCCGGAAAAGACTTATACCACCCGTCTGAGAAATAAAGGAAAGATCTATGATTTTGCGGCAGTGGCAAGACAGGATGCAGCAGGTATCCTGATCACATATGCGCAGAAGGAGGAAGTAAATGAGCTTAACGGAGATCTGACGATGGCATCGTTATTTTCTGACTTTCCTTTTGAGATGAATGGAAGTGTTGTGATCTGTGATGATGATAAGGTTGTCAGTACAAACAGACAGGAGCTGACTGCCCGCTCTATAGAAGAAGCAAAAAGTCAGTATAAAAATAAATTTGAGGCAGATGAGAATGGAATTGTCCATCTTCGTTCAGAGACAGGAAACTGGTTCGGACGTTGGGAGAAGATCAAAGACTACGATGCATATATCTTTTTCCCGGAAAGTCAGGTGTACATCACACGAAATATTATATGTGTGATTTATGTGCTGCTTGCACTGCTTCTTTTCTTACTTTATCGGGTGAACAGGAGCAGAACAGAAAAGAGAAGTATCCTTCAGGACCAGAAAAGACTTCGGGTGATCAATGCACTGGGGCATGCATATGCCTCTATTTCTCTTGTGAATCTAAAAACAGAGGAAATCGAAATCCTGAAATCTTCAGGAAATATGAAGCCGGATCAGAAAGGGGATATGCTTTTCAAAGCGCATCAGGAAGAACTTATAAGGCAGGTGATTGCAGAGCCATTTCAGAAGGCATACTGGGAATTTGTCGATATAAGTACAGTGGCAAAACGTCTGGAAGAACGTGAAACGCTGAGTTTTACAGCTCGGACAGTGGATGAAAGATGGATGACAATGATCATTGTGCCACAGGGATATGATAAAGATGGGAAATTGTGTACAGTTCTGGTTGCAATCCGTGATGCGACAGAAGAAAAAGAACGTGAGATTGCGCAGGATAGGAATCTGAGAAATGCACTTGCGGCTGCAGAACATGCGAACAGGGCGAAGACTGTGTTTCTGAATAATATGTCTCATGATATCCGCACGCCGATGAATGCGGTCATTGGATTTACTGCGCTTGCGACAACACATATTGACAATAAGGAGCTTGTTCTGGATTATCTGAAAAAAATCCATATATCCGGTCAGCATCTGCTCAGCCTGATCAATGATGTGCTGGATATGAGCAGAATCGAGAACGGTTCCGTACGGATTGAATATACAGTTGTACACCTGCCGGATATCTTGCATGACTTAAATACAATTATACAGGAATCTGTACATTCTAAACAGCAGGAGTTTTATATTGATACACAGGATATACTCCATGAAGATATCATTACCGACAAGCTGCGCCTGACGCAGGTGCTTCTGAATATCAGCAGTAATGCTGTGAAATTTACACCGGTCGGGGGTACGGTTAATATTTGCGTTTCTGAGAAACCATGCAGAAGAGACGGATATACAACAGTGGTATTCAGTGTGAAGGATAATGGAATCGGGATGTCGCCGGAGTTCAGGGAGCAGGTGTTTGACTCGTTTACAAGAGAACATACTGTTACGGAGAATGGAATCGGAGGAACCGGTCTCGGAATGGCAATCACCAAAAACATTGTGGATATGCTGGGCGGTACGATTCATGTTGAAAGTGAAGTTGGAAGGGGAACGGAGTTTACGGTTATGCTTGAATGTGAAATATCAGAGATGACTGTGAAGGAGGAACCTGATCCGGAGCAAAGAGAGCCCCTTAAGAATGAGAAGCAGAAGATCCGGGCAGAAATCCAGAGGCGTTATGAAGGGAAGAAAGTTCTTCTTGTAGAGGACAATGAGCTGAACCGTGAGATCGCAACAGCGATCATGGAGGAAATTGGTCTGAATGTGGATTGCGTTGAGGATGGTACAGATGCTGTGAATATCATGTCATCTGCAGAAGGCGGAAAATATGACCTGATCTTCATGGATATTCAGATGCCGAAGATGGATGGATATACCGCAACCCGGGAAATCCGTACATTGAATGATCCGAAATGTGCAAATATACCAATCATTGCGATGACTGCCAATGCTTTTGAAGAAGACCGTAAAAAGGCAATCAAAGCGGGTATGAACGCTCATATTGCCAAACCAATCAGTGTAGATATAATTCTGGAAAATCTGGAGAGAATGCACCAAAACAGAAAGTATTTTAATGAACCTGCTGAGAAAAGTTAAAAACTTTTCAGCAGGTTTTAATTTATCCAAAAAATTACATGCATACTGTCAGAAGTGCTAGTGTAAATATCTGAGCGTTCACGTATAATGTAGATAAACAAAAAATCTTCTCACAAAATTAAGTAAAAAAGAGTCCGAGGAGTACATTAAAAAAGAAAGGAGATGTTTGTATGAGCAAAAAAGTGAGGTTGTGGATGGCAGGAACAGTAGGAGTCTTAATGGCAGGCTTTATGAGCGTAAGTGTTTATGCCCTTGAAGAAAAGGATGTTATTGGAACCTGGTATGTAAATGAGCTTTCTATGGGCGAAGGTGCATCCTTTCATCCGGGGGCAATGGGAATGGAAGTGACCGTGGACATTAAAGAAGACGGTAAAATGGAAACAACAAGTTCTGTTTATGGGGAAGAGCCTGAAGTAGATGAATCAGAGTGGAAAATAGAAAATGATAAAATTTTGATGACTCATAATGATCAGACAGGGGAATGCGAGTACAAGGACGGTAAGATAACCTTAACAGCAGATGGAACGACAATGATCCTGAGTCAGGAAAAGGAAGAGTATGAGCCGTATGTACCGGGCAAACCGGTAGAAAATCCAACCATGAAGGATTTTGAAGGAGAATGGAGCTGTACTCTGATGGAAGCATTTGGAATGCAGATGCCGGTTAATGATGACTTTACAGGATTTGAAATGAGTATGTCTGTGGAAGACGGAAAGGCTGAAATTATCTTAATAGAGAGCGGAGAAGAGACAAAAGTAGAACTTCAGGGCGACGTGGAAGGAAACGCACTGGTATTAAAGGCTGTAACAGAGGATGAGGCAGGAACTATGTTTTTCAGTCTTGATAATATGAAGTTCAATTTACTGGATGATGGAAAACTGTGTTTGATAGCAGAAGACGATGCAGAGGAATCTGATGACGGCGAAGAAGCAGACGATTCTGAAACAGGTGAAGTTGATTTTTCCGTAAAGACATATTTTGAAAAAATAATTGTTACAGAATAAGGTAAAATACTGCCGCACCATTCCGGGGCGGCAGTATGGGATTTCAGATAAAAAAGGAGGATAGGGTATGGGATTATTTGATAAGAAAATCTGTGACATCTGCGGGGAGAAAATTGGTTTATTGGGAAATCGAAAACTGGATGACGGAAATCTGTGTAAGGATTGTGCAAAAAAATTGTCACCATGGTTTGAAGACCGGCGGCACAGTACGGTAGAGGATATAAAACGTCAACTGGAATATCGTGAAAAAAACAAAAAAGCCGTAATGGATTTTTGTATAACACGTCAGATCAATACCAGAAATTACAATGTTTTTATTGATGACAATAAGGGGAATTTTACTGTTGCACGGAAGCTGGATGTCAATGAAAATCCGGACATAGTTCCTTTATCTGCTATTGTGCAGTGCAGAGTTGATGTAGAGCGACAGCAGAACGAGGAAACATATACAACAAAGGATGGGGAAACCGTAAGTTATCAGCCACCGGTATATAAGTATGAATTTGATTATACTATGCGTATTAAAGTAAAAACTCCATGGTTTGATGATATGGATTTTCGTTTGAATACTTTTTCCATAAGTAGCGATAACAGAGGTGAATTGATGGAAGTGGAGCAGACAGGTCATCAGATCATAGCCGCCCTGACACCAAATGCGGCTGGAATGCAGCAGCCCGGAATGAACATGAACAGCGGAATGCAGCAGTCCGGGATGTACATGAACAATGGAATGCAGCAGTCAGGAATGAACATGAACAGTGGAATGCAGCAGCCTGGGATGAATATGAACAACGGAATGCAGCAACCCGGGATGCAGATGAACAGCGGAATGCAGCAGCCCGGCGTTTTGTGGAAATGTCAGTGTGGTGCAGAGAATACCGGAAGATTCTGCGAATACTGTGGCCAGCCAAGACCATTTTGAGTGATGATAGACAGAGTGGACAGAATTGTTCACTCTGTTTGTGATAACAGGGTTTGAGAATGGATGGTTTCTCTGAAAACTATATAATAAAATATAGCTTTATAGTATACTTATCACAGAGGTGTATTAATGAGAGAGGAATTTTCATGACATACAATAAAAAAAGGGCACTGTCGTATGGAGGAATCCTGATAAGTGTATTTCTGGCGTATTTCTGCAGGCTGGTAAGACCGGAAAATGTTTTTATGAGAAATCTCGCAGATCAGTGCCGTAACTGTATTTATCTGGGAATGTATTGTGCCTGGGTGATCTATCTGGAAAAGCATGTAGTGTATAGAAAAACGCGCAGATGTCTGACTGCAATTGGCTGTCTGATGGTATTTTGGTTTTTTGTGCGGACAGTAAAATTTCATATTTTTCATGATCCGCTTGGAGAACATATCTGCTGGTATCTGTATTATATCCCGATGATCCTGATCCCGGTCCTTGGACTGGCAGCAGCGATGTTTCTAGGGGAAAAGGACGGCGAGAAAACGGGCAGAAAAATTATTGTTTTGCTGGTTTTTGCGGTGATTATGATCGTCTGTGTTTTTACAAATGACCTGCATCAGCTGGTGTTTCGGTTTTCCGGGCGGCCTCCGTTTTCGGACAGAGATTACAGCTATGGTATTCTTTTTATAGTGATCCAGGGATGGATCATATTTTGCCTGATATGGATGGAAATTATACTGATCAGAAAAAGCAGGATTCCGGGAAGGAAGCAATTTTGGCTGCCTGTCATTCCGGGAATATTGCTGCTGGGATGGAATATCGGGAATTTACTCCGTCTGCCCCTGATCAAAACAATTGTCGGGGATATGACAGCAGTATGCTGCCTTTTAATGGCGGCAATTTATCAGGGGTGTATATTATGCGGCCTGATACAGACAAATAATCGATATTTTGAATTATTCCAGACCTCCGGAGGACTGGATGCAGAGATTACGGATGATTCTTTTCAGCGTTATTATCATTCCGGTGATTTTCCGGAGCTGTCACCGGAACTGCGTAAAATTGTAATAAACAGATCAGCTGTACAGGAACAGGGAATCCGGATCAACCATATTCCTATAAGAGGAGGACATTTGTTCTGGTCAGAAGATATTTCGGTGCTTCTGGATCAGTATCAGGATATCCGGGAACAGCAGGAGGAGCTGACTGCCAGAAATCGTCTGCTGCAGAAAACCTATCAGAAAGAAGCTGAGCGGAGAAAAACAGAAGAACAGAACCGACTGCTGAACATGATACAGAATCAGACAGCCGGACAGCTGGAATTGCTGTCACAGCTGATGGATGAGCTGGAAAGAACGGAGTCAAGGGAACACTATGACCGGATCCTGGGAAAAATCGTGGTTGTTGGTACATATTTAAAAAGAAGAAAAAATCTGGTATTGACACAATATGCATCAGACGGAAATCTGCTTACAATGGAGGATCTCAGACAGAGTCTTGCGGAATCCTGTGACAGCTTAAAATTATGTAAGATCCGGGCGGCTTATTATGTCGAAAATGGTGAAGTGCAGCTGAATGCAGATGATATACTAAAATGCTATGATACCTTTGAATGGCTTGTGGAACGATTGCTTGATATCATGCAGTCTGTTTTTTACC
>ERZ773110.2814-NODE-2814-length-10839-cov-2.678320_pt1 | contig 10839 bp, 9 predicted proteins | sample MGYA00580568_ERZ773110 | MGnify/ENA primary metagenome ERZ773110 (study PRJEB29015, sample SAMEA2737870) | human gut metagenome | biome: human gut; feature: human-associated habitat; material: faeces | place: China | collected 2012 ... | reverse complement strand
TAGACCAGTAAAAGAGGCAGGTCCGCAGAAATTTTTGCGGACCGCCGGGAAAACGCAGGAATGAAATTTTCTGCAAAAGGGCAGCCGGAGAAGGCTGCGACAGTAAAAAAGGAGAATCAGAAGAATGAATGGACAGCAGTGGGCTCCAATGTGCGCGGGCTTTGCCGTTGCTGTGGTCCTGTTCCTTGTACTCGGGTATTTCCTGAGGAAGAGGGACATGACTGCCCATCTTGCTCCCGTAAAGCGGGAACTCAAGAAGGAAAAGCAATGGCTGCGGCGCGGGGAGTATAATGCGGCTATGGTAAAGGGCCGCCAGAATCTGGAACTGTTTCTGAAGCTGGTGGCGGAATTTAATGGGATCGAGCTCGACAATTCTGCCCAGGCGATGGCGAACGCCAAGAGCGGTCCGGATGGAAGAGGACAGCGCGAAACTTACCGGATGAACGGGAGAAAGCGTCAGAGAGTCATGACATTCCAGCAGTTTGGATGGTGGCTCGACGAGAATGGGTATCTGGACCGGGTCGGAAAGTGGGAATTGAACGAGATCCGCGTGATCGGAAACAAGGCGGTTCATGAGAACTATGTTTCTAAGGAAGATGCCTGGAATCAGTACAATTATATGGAAGATGTTCTGCGGATCGTCGCTGACCACCACGCAAACCGGCGGAAACAGAGAGGACCGGCGGTTAAAAAGAGCCAGACGGGGTGCCATGGGGCGAGCGTGAAGAAGACGTCCGTGGCACAGATGAAAGGACGCGGACAGGGGCAGTCAAAGAGTGGAGGACAGAGTCAGGCAGGAAAAAGCCAGGCGAAGAACAGCGGACAGGGACATGCCCGGAAGCGTGAAGGCGGAAAGCAGACCAGTGGCGGGAACGCGAGGCAGGACGCAAAGGTAAGCGGCAATCAGAGAGTGGTTCAGAAGACCGAGGGAAAGAAAACGGCGGAACAGAAAAGCACTGAGAATAAGCAGACATTGAGAAAGCCGCAGAACGGCAGCAATGGGAAGGCAGCTGGAAAGAATGAGACGTCGGAGAGAACTCAGCAGAAGAGAGAAGTAAAAACAGCGGTCAATAAAGCCCAGCAGAGCAGGGAAGTAAAGATTGTAGAGAAGACCGCAGAGAATGCCCAGCCGGAGAAGCTGAGTTCTTCCGCGAAGAGGCGTCAGAGAAGAAAGCGCGCGAAAGCAGCCAGAGAGCAGGCGGAGATGCAAGTGATTGCTCCGCTGAGGAAACAACTGGCTGAAGCTCAGCAGCCTAAAATCACATGGCGCGATATCGTCGGAGGCCTAGGCTGGTGTTTAGGCCTCGGCGGTCTGTTTGCCTGGATTTCGACCCGCAGACAAAAAAATAAATGACATTAAAAAAGGATTTTTCAGCGGCTTCGAGGATCGCATCTGCGCTTGTCTTCGGGGTGGTCGTTTCAGTGCTGCCGAATATCACGGCAGCGCTCTGCGCGCTGTTCTTTTCTTTTTTGATCATCTTTCTCTTCCCAACTGACGCCAAACATCTTATTAAGCGCTGGCTTCAAATCAATCTTTTTATTCTTTTCATTTGGCTGCTCACTCCCTGGACGACGCCCGGAACTTCGATCGGATCCGGCGGGATCTTTTCTTATGAGGGCGTTTACCTCTCATCTTTGGTGACGATTAAAGCCAATGCTTTGTTCTTTGTCTTCTATGCATTGGTGAGTTCGCTGTCTTTCTCACGGCTGGCTGCAGGTCTTAAATCTCTCAAGTTTTCGGAGAGCCTCATAGTTATCCTGCTTTTCTGTGCGAGAGGCATCGATATTTTTGAAAGCGAATACCGTCGAATGAAAGAGGCAGCAAAGCTCCGGGGATTTGAGATGAAAGCAAATAAGCGGACCTATCAAACCGTGGCAGCGGTTATTGCGCTTTTGTTCGTTCGAGCTGTCCGGCGAAGCCGAGTCCTGGACGATGCGATGAAATTAAGGGGTTTTGACGGCCGTATACGAACTCTGAACCATGAAGTTTGGAGATATAAAGATACGTTCCTTTTAATGTTATTTTGCTGTGCTTCGGTGGTATTTGCCTATCTGGGCTGGAGATAAGTCGTGAGTCTTCTGGAAATTAAAAATTTAAATCTGACCTATCCGAACGGAAAGAAGATTTTTGAGAATGCCGAAATCACTCTGCAGCCCGGAGAGAGTCAAGCTCTGTGGAGTCCCAACGGAACCGGTAAAACTTCGCTCTTTAGAGTGGTCACCGGACTCTTGAAACCGCAAACCGCCGATATTTTCTTAGAAGACAAAGCTGTAACGAACGAAGAAGAGTTCAAAGCGCTGCGGCTTAAAGTCGGCTTTGTGCTCCAGCACGCCGACGATCAGCTGTTTTTTCCTCAGGTCATAGATGACGTCGCTTTCGGTCCGCTCAATCAAGGTTTAAGCGAAAAAGAGGCAAGAAAGGTCTCCGAAGAAGCTTTATCCAATTTGGGCATTCTCGAGCTCAAAGACGCTTTGAGCTACGAATTATCCGGAGGACAGAAAAAACTTGTCACGCTTGCATGCGTTCTTTCTATGAAACCGCAGGTATTGCTCTTAGATGAACCCACGAACGGACTCGATGTTGACAGTAAACAAAGGTTGATCGAAGTGATCAATAAGATTGATGCCGCCAAAATCATCATCAGCCACGACCCCGATATGCTGTCCTCAACCTGCACAAAATTTTCGACGATTCGAAACTGCAGAATTGAATCGATTGCCAAGCCGGAAATGCATGAACATTGGCACACGCACTTTTACGGAGGGGTCCCTCATACTCATCATGAATCTACCTAATGCAGAGTTCTTCCTCCTCTACTTGGGCGATCGAAAGTCTGTATGAAACGCCTATGGCATAAGATGGAAAGCATAGAAGAATTAAGGAAGCTAACCAATGACCGAGCTCAAGATTGAGAAAGTCACAGAGGACAGTCCGCTGAAAGCAAAGGTTCAGCGGATCTATATAAAGTCTTTTCCGCTCTTTGAGCGCGTTTCCCTGGAACCCTTTTTTAACTCCGTTTCCGACGGTGTCGAGATCTTTGCGCTAAGCGACGAAGAAGACGTGGTTGCTTTTTTCTGCACACTCAGAAAAGGAAAGTATTACTACCTCTTTTACCTTGCCGTTGACGAAGATAAACGCGGAAAGGGTATCGGCAGTGACATCTTGTCCGCGGTCATTAAGAACGCGGATGGTGCGACCGTCTTCTTAGACTGCGAGGGCATTTATCCCGGCTGCAAGGACAGAGCGGCACGTGTTAAACGCTTGTGTTTTTACCATCGCAACGGATTCAAAGAAATCGGCCCGCTGAAGACCTGGCGCGGAGAGAAATTCAGAACGCTGGTTTACGGCGACAAAGAAATTTCCGAGCAGGAAATCGAAGATTTCTGGGAGATTTTCGGTCATTTATGGGAGGGGCAGGAGATTGCCACCATTCCTGCTGCGCCGAGTTCACAGGATGGGAAAACAGCAGGAAAAGAACTGTAAAATGCAGGCTTCTAAGGCATAGTCAGCCGGATTATTTAAAAAGCAAATGAGGGCTGGCTAGTCATAAGTAGCCATGGGATTGAGTTAAAGACCAATCAAGTTAACCGATAATAGAAAGAAAAAAAATGAAATTAAAAGCTGTGATCGCTGTGTCCGTTCTCGCTATTGCAGCAGCAACCGGCGGCTGGATGTATTATCGATACGAGTCTGCCCCAAAGAATTTAGAGCTTTACGGTAATGTTGATATTCGGCAAGTGAATTTGGCTTTTCTGTGGCCGGAACGTATCAAGTCGATTCTTGTTGAAGAAGGAGATTTCGTCAAAGCCGGTCAGCCAGTGGCAGAACAGGAAACGGACATACTTAAAATCGAGATTGAACAAGCTAAGGCTGCGGAGCAGGCTGCGTACCAAACTTATTTGGCCTTAAAAAACGGCAGTCGGCCGGAAGACATCGCCAAAGCTGAAGCTGCTGTTTTAGTCGCGCAATCCCGTCTGCATCTAGCTCAGAAAGATTTTGAGCGTGTGGATGGTATCTTTAAGTCCACGAAAGGTCAGGGCGTGAGCAAACAAAGCCTCGACACCCAAAGCAGCCAGCTGCAGGTCGCCAAGAACGAATTGTTCTCTGCCCAAAAGAGCTTGGAACTTGCAAAGATCGGTCCTCGCGCCGAAGATGTTGCCAGGGCCTATGCACAATGGCAGCAGACAAAAGCGCAAGTTGCCCAATTAGAATTGAAGTTAAAGCAGAGTACGTTGTATGCGCCCCTCGACACAACGGTTCGTTCGAGGCTCCTTCAGCCGGGGGACATGGCTAGTGCTCAAGTGCCTGTATTGGCCCTGGCTATCAATTCTCCTAAATGGGTGCGTGCTTATGTCAATGAAGTCAATCTCGGCAAGATCAAACCAGGGCAGCAAGCTTACGTCACGATAGATGCCTATCCGAACGAAAAAATTCCCGGTCATGTCGGATTTATTTCTTCCGTTGCGGAGTTTACGCCTAAAACTGTTCAGACGCCTGACTTGAGAACCAATCTTGTCTATGAGGTGCGCATCCTCGTTGACGACAAGGAGAATCATTTGAGATTGGGTATGCCTGCGACCGTCAGTTTTGAATAAGAGTACCCATGGCAGAGAACCAAAATGCTCCGGCCGTCTTCGCAAAATCCCTAAAAAAAGTTTTTGCTAATAATAAGAACCCGGCCCTTGACTCTGTCGCACTTAACGGTATCGACCTAGTCGTGCCGAAAGGCGGCTTAGTTTCTTTGGTTGGACCGGACGGCGCCGGCAAAACGACTTTTATGCGTTTGGTCTGCGGGTTGCTGATTCCGACTTCAGGGGAACTGGAAGTCTTCGGTATGAATACCGCAACAGATGCCGAGGCGATTCAGAAACGGATCGCTTACATGCCTCAGCGTTTTGGACTGTATCAAGACTTAAGCATTAAAGAAAATATGGATCTTTTCGCTAATCTTCAGGGTGTTCCGGAAGGTGAACGAAAAGACAAATATGGTCAGCTTTTATCGATGACGGATTTAGCTCCGTTTGCCAACCGTTTAGCAGGCAAGCTTTCCGGGGGTATGAAGCAAAAGCTTGCGCTGGCCTGCGCTCTGATCCATGACCCCGAATTATTGATTCTGGATGAACCGACCGCAGGTGTTGATCCGGTCTCGCGAGAAGAGCTCTGGAAAATTCTTAAGGCAGCGGTAGCTCAAAAAGGCATGAGCGTGCTCGTGAGCACCGCTTACCTGGATGAAGCAGCCATGTGCCATGATGTGTACATCATCAATAAAGGCGTGATCTTGGCGCAGGGGACTCCTGAAGCGCTGACAGAACCTTATAAGAATCGAGTCTATTTTGCCCGAGCCGACGGCCGTACGCCTCGTCAGATGCTTGATCTGGCGTCACATTCCTCAATGATTTTGGACTCAACTCCTTCGGGAGACGGGGTGAGGCTGCTTTTGAAGAAAGACGCGGATCTTACAGAGGTAGCCAAGGAACTCGATATTCCGGAACTCAGTCCTCAACCGCCGAGGCTGGAAGATGCGTTTATGTCTCTTTTGATCGCAGCGGATAAACCTCAGAAGGATTTTGGAGAAAATGCCGGCATAGAAAACACAAAAATTGACGATGGAAAGCCAGTCATTCTCGTTGAGAACCTTGTTAAGAAATTCGGCAATTTTGTTGCCGTCGACGATACCTCTTTTAGTGTTAAACGCGGAGAGATATTCGGATTGCTCGGACCGAACGGTGCCGGCAAAACTACAACTTTTCGTATTTTATGCGGTCTTCTTCCAGCAACTTCGGGTAAGGTTGAAGTTGCAGGTTTCGATCTCCGAACCGCCAGAGCTTCTGCTCGGCGCACAGTCGGTTACGTAGCTCAGTTTTTTTCTCTTTACAGCATTTTTTCCGTGGGATTTAATCTTAAGTTCTACGGCGGTGCCTACGGATTATTCGGGAACAAATTAAAGACGGCCATGGACGCGGTTGTCAGGCGCTTCGGCCTAACCGGACTTATCAGTAAAAAAGCGGGCGGTTTAAATGACGGCTACAAAAAGCGTCTTTCGATGGCTGCTGCTTTGATGCACAATCCTGATATCTTGTTCCTTGACGAGCCGACGAGTTCCATTGATCCGCTTGCGCGACGTGTGTTCTGGCGAAGCATCAATAGGCTTGCGGATGAAGGCAAAGCCATCATTGTGACGACGCACTTTATGGAGGAAGCGGAGTACTGCACGCGCATTGCGATTCAAGACAGAGGACATATGCTGGCCCTTGGCAGCCCTAAGGAAGTTAAAGCGGTAGCCGGGCTCCCGGAGACAGCCAACATGAACGAAGCGTTTATTAAGATCGTTAAAGCTTACGGCGAGGCAGGGGCAGCAGATGATTAACTCCGATTTTTTGCGCCGATTACGCGCACTGACTATTAAAGAGTGGTGCCAATTAATCAGGGATCCAAGCTCATTCGCTGTCGGACTTGTGCTTCCTTTAGTTCTTATTTTTATTTTTGGCAGCGGCCTTTCTCTGGACTTAGGCAACACTCCGATTGCTGTCATCAACCAAGCGCCCGGTCAGGTTTCGTATGCGATTGAACAAGGGTTTAAAGGTTCTCCCTATTTAACTCCGATTCGATGCGGCAATATTAAAGAGGCGGAAAGCCTCATGAGGAAGAAAGAAGTAAAGGGGATCGTCGTGATTCCCAGTAATTTCGCCGGTCAATTTCAAGCCGGGAAAGGGAAGCTGCAGCTTGTGGTGCACGGCGTTGACACAGTGAGTGCTTCCTCACTCGAACGCTATATTCAGCAGTCCGTTCAACTTAGTTTGGGAAAACTGGGTTATTCATCCGAGAAGGGTGCCGTACCGGTGGTTCGGCTCTGGTTTAATGCGGCAAACTCTTCCACATGGTATTTTGTTCCCGGGCTTGTGGTTATCGTGATTACGATTGTCGGTGCATTTCTTACGGCACTTGTGATTGCACGAGAGTGGGAGCGCGGGACGATGGAAATGTTGTTTTCGACGCCGGTCAAGCCCGCGGAGATTCTGCTCTCAAAGGTGATTCCGTATTTTATTGTCGGCATAGGCGGTTTGTTTCTTTGCCTCTTTGCAGCACGGTTCATTTTTGAGGTTCCGATTGAAGGATCTCTGACAGTTATTATCGGGTCCTCATGCATATACCTTCTGACGGCATTAGGCGCCGGTCTTTGGATTTCTGGTATCACTAAAAATCAATTTTTGGCCTCTCAGCTCGTGATTATTATTAGTTTTTTGCCGAGTGTGATGCTGAGCGGCTTTGTTTTTGACCTGAGAAACGTTCCGTCTGCTATTTCAGCGGTTTCATATGTTCTCCCGCCGACCTATTTTATGGAGCTCATTCGCGCTTCTTTTCTTTCAGGGACAGATGCCGTAACGGTATTAAAGGACGTGTCGATTCTCGCCGGGTATGCCTTTTTATTTTTCTTCTTTGTGACAAGAACACTTAAGAAGACATTGGAGAAAAAATGACCTTTGGTGAATGGCTAAAGTGGTTCGGCAATCTCTTCGTGAAGGAAATTCTCACGTACTTTATCGATCCGGCTTCTAGGTTTATTTTGATCGTGCCTTTGATTATTCAGATTTTTTTGTTCGGTTACACCGCAACATTTGATTTGAACCATGCACCGATCGCCGTTTTGAACGAATCCCACGGCAAATATTCTCAGCAACTGGTGGCTCAAGTCGGCGCATCTCCGACTTTCTATATTCGTCGATACTTGCAGAATGCTTCTCAGATGAAAGATGAGCTTAATCCTCGAGATTCGCTAGCGATTGTCCACATTCAATCAGATTTTGATTCAAAGCTCGCGCAAGGCAAGGAAGGTCCCGTACAGATAATTACGGACGGGAGAAACTCAACAACAGCCGGTCTTGCCGCCGCAGAGCTTTCAATGATCATTCAAGACTTTAATCATCGTTATGTCGGTGTTCCGGAGGGTATCAACGTTGAAATGCGGGCTTGGTATAACCCGAATCTTCAAACGCAATGGAATATTGTGACAGCGCTCATCGGCACCCTGAGTTTTATTCAGGTCCTCATGCTATCGGCTCTGTCGGTGGCTCGGGAACGAGAGTACGGAACGTTTGATCAGCTGCTTGTTTCGCCATACAGACCTTTTGAAATCCTTCTGGCGAAAGCGACGCCTCCGATCTTTATCGGTATTGCTCAAACCTTTATTGTCGTTCTTTTTGCGGTGTTTTGGTTTGATATACCCATGCGAGGGTCTCTTTTACCGCTTTATTTCGGGATTTTCATTTTTACGTTATCGACAGTCGGAACCGGACTGGCGATTTCTTCCATATCGCAGACGATGCAGCAGGCGATGATTTTCTCGTTTGTGCTGATTGTTCCAATGGTTATTTTGTCCGGTCTTGTCACACCGGTATACAACATGCCGGAAATCCTGCAGGTGCTTACCTATGCCGATCCTTTGAGGTTTGCCCTTGAATATGTTCACGGCGTTTATCTTGAGAACTTATCCATATCAGAACTTTGGGGACAGCTTCTTCCCATGCTGATTACTGCTGTCATCACTTTGCCGTTCGCTGCGTTCTTCTTCCGCCGTTCACTATAGTGATTGTCAGAAACGTGAGTTTAAGACCTTAAAAACAGAAGGCCGAATCTGTCAAAGATTCGGCCTCTGTCTCAATCAGATCTGCTTAGCTGATCTTTTTGTAGGCTTCGTTGGCTAGTTTCTTGCCAAGTTCAACGCCCGGCTGGTCAAAAGCGTTAATGCCGAAAAGCGTTCCCAGCATTGTGGTCTTATGCTCATACATGGCCATTAAAGCACCTAATGTCTCAGGAGTGAGCTCTTCAATGGAAACGGTGGAAACCACATTGAAATACTTGCTCTTCGGATCCCTGGTTACGAGCGCTTCCGTCTGAGCTTTGGCGTTAGCCATTAAGACGCGATGCAGTTCCTTGTGAGCGTGGCCAGGTTTCTCGCACCAAAAGACGTCGATAGCGTTCTTTGCTGTTCCTTCACGAAGGAATTGATAGAAAGAATGCTGAGATTCATTTCCGTGTCCGCCCCAAACCGCTAAAGAGGTTTTGCCGATCACCGGCGTTCCGTCGGCAGCAGTACTCTTGCCTAAGCTTTCCATTTCCAGCTGCTGCAGCCAGTCAACCATGACACGAAGACGTTCGTCATAAGGGAGGAAGCAGTAAGAAGAAACGTCGAGTTTTTCCGAGTTCCAGTAAGCGAACATGGCCATGAGCGCGGGCAGATTGTTCTGCAGCGGAGCGGTCGAAGCATGTTGGTCCATCGCATGGGCGCCCGCAAGGAATCGTTTGAAAGTATCTGCGCCGAGAGCGATTGCGACCGGCAAGCCGATGGCACCCCAAACAGAGAAGCGGCCTCCGACCCAGTCCCAAATGGGAAAAAAGTTTTCTTTCGGCAATCCGAACTGTTCCGCAGCATCCGGTTTGGCGGAGACCACTACGACGTGATGCTTGAAATCTTTTTCAGGGATACCGGCTTTCTTCAGCCAATCCAAAATCTCCTGCGTATTGGCTCTTGTTTCCTGAGTCTTAAAGCTCTTGGAAGAGATGACAATCAGGGTAGAAAAAGGATCCAGGACGGAAGTGATTCGGTCAAAAATCACGCCGTCGGCAGAAGCTAGAAAGTGAAGTTTGATTTCCGGTTTGTTGGGACGAAGGGCGTTGTAAACACACTTCGGGCCCATGTCGGAGCCGCCGATTCCGATATTGATGACATCGGTGATTCGGTCGCCTGAACAGCCGCGCCATTTCCAGTTGCGGACATCTTCAGCAAACTTACAGAAAGCTTCGAGTGTCTGGTGAACTTCTGCGGCATGAGGGACATCCGGAGAAGGGTCGCGCAAAGAGGTGTGAAGGGCAGAGCGATGCTCGCTGGCGTTAACGATCTTTCCTTTACGCATTTCGTTAAAGGATTCGATCATCTTTTTCTCTTTGACAAAGTCAATAAGAGAAATGAGCTCCTTCTGGTTAATTCTTTGCCGCCCGATATCCAGAGTGATGCCGCAGGCGCTCTTTTGATAATTCTCAAAAGAGTCTCGGATAAAAGGTGTTACGGTTAAAGACTTCATTGTCGTGTCTGTTTTGAAATCAATCCATCAATTATGACGCAGACCGCGATTATTGAGAAGTCAGAACGTATCCTCAATGACGCTTGTCTTCACCGATCAAATGAAGCGAGTCTTCCTTGGATTGATTGTGGTGGTGTTTGAAAATCACTGCCAGCATTGAGCATCCCACAAAACATCCGAAGAGCACCATGATCGTGACGGTTCCGAGGCCTGACTTAATGAGCAGGGAGTAGAGACCGAGCATCACGAGAATGGAAGAGTTTTCGTTGAAGTTCTGGACGGCAATGGAGCGTCCGGCGCTCATGAGGACATGTCCGCGGTGCTGCAATAACGCGTTCATCGGAACAACGAAGAAACCAGCCATCATGCCCACGCTGACTAAAAGTAAGCAGGCAATCGCAATGGCAAAGGAGATGTGGAAACCGAAGATGTCAAAGCCGCCGGGAATCCAGGAAGCTTTATAGAAGGACATGACAGCTACAGAAAAGCCCATCAAAACGCCGATCGGAAGGACATCTACGCTTCTTCTTAAACTGACATAGGCGGCCGCTAAAACGGCACCGATGGCGATACCGATGGCAACCACGCCCTGGAGAATAGCTGCTTTAGATAAATCGAGGCCGAGGTTGGAATTTGCCCAAGCAAGAACAAGGAACTGAAGTGTGGCGCCGGCGCCCCAGAACAGCGTTGTCACGGACAGGGATATTTGACCGAGTTTGTCGTGCCAAAGCAGGGAGCAGGATTTTCCGAAATTAACAA
>ERZ773110.2808-NODE-2808-length-10872-cov-5.628270_pt1 | contig 10872 bp, 9 predicted proteins | sample MGYA00580568_ERZ773110 | MGnify/ENA primary metagenome ERZ773110 (study PRJEB29015, sample SAMEA2737870) | human gut metagenome | biome: human gut; feature: human-associated habitat; material: faeces | place: China | collected 2012 ... | reverse complement strand
GGATGTGGAATCATCTACCTTGTACTCTTCGTACTGGTATTCCTCTTCCCACTTCCAGATGCAGACCAGAAAGCAGCTGGTAAGAAAGAAGGACTTATCGACAGCCTGAAACACACACACTTCTCCTTCGAATCTATCGCAATGATCCTGATCGGATTCACATGTACAGGTACTTTCCAGCTGTGGCTGAACTGTGCACAGAACTTTGCAAAAGAAAATGTAGGCTGGACTGACCCGTCTATCATGCAGACTTATTATTCAGCAGGAACACTGATCGCACTTGTTGTGACAGCACTCCTCACAAGAAAGATCAAAGATGTTCGTTTTATTGTAATCTATCCGGTTATCTGTCTGGCAACACTGATCGTTGTTCTGACAGGCCAGAACCAGACACTGATGATCGCCGGTGCATTCATCATCGGTTGGGCAGGTGCAGGTGGACTGCTCCAGATTGCTACCTCTGTATGCAACATGCTCTTCCCTAAGATCAAAGGTACGGTAACTGCTCTGGTTATGATCGCATCCTCTCTGTGTAACTACACGATCCTGACAGCAGCATCCAAAATGCAGCCATCTCAGGTTATGATCATGAACATCGTACTTACAGCAGTTGGTGTTGTACTTGGTCTGTTTGTAAACATCCGTTACAAAAAAATGGTTGAACTCGCAGAAGCTGAGAACTAAAATTATATATACTTTATATAATAGAAAGGAAAACTCATGAATACAATTAAAATCCGTGATATCGAAATCGGTGCAGGTGCACCGAAAATCATCGTTCCGATCGTTGGTATTACAAAAGAAGACATCATTGAAGAAGCAAAAACTTTTGATTCTATCCCGGTTGATGTTGTTGAATGGCGTGCAGACTGGTTTGAAGGTGTTTTTGATTTTGCCAAAGTTGAAGATGTACTCAAAGACCTTCGTGAAGCTCTTGGAAACATCCCACTCCTTATGACATTCCGTACTTCTAAAGAGGGCGGCGAGAAAGCAATCGAGCCGGATGCTTATGCAGAGCTCAACATCAAAGCAGCTCAGACCGGATATGTAGATCTCATTGACGTAGAGATCTTCACAGGTGATGAGATCGTTAAAAAGATCATCGACGGAGCTCATGCAGCAGGTGTTAAGGTTATCGCTTCCAACCATGACTTCTTCAAAACTCCTGCTAAAGCAGACATCATCTATCGCCTCCGTAAGATGCAGGACATGAATGCAGATATTCCAAAGATTGCAGTTATGCCACAGAACAAAAAGGATGTCCTGACTCTTCTGGCTGCAACAGAGGAAATGGCAACAAATTATGCTGACAGACCGATCATTACCATGTCTATGGCAGGTACTGGCGTCATCAGCCGTCTCTGCGGTGAAGTATTTGGTTCTTCCATGACATTCGGTGCCGCTAAGAAAGCATCTGCACCGGGACAGATGGGAGTAAATGATCTGAATACAGTCCTTGGACTTCTTCACAATGCAATGTAACATATAATATATTTACTTCTTGAAAACACCGGTATTTTTATTTAATATAGAAATATCGGTGTTTTTATAACTGCAAAGCGTTGAACTGTTACAGTTACATTACCATCTATACTTATTTTAAGGGAGGTCCTTCATGAAAAAAATACTTCACTGGCTGGACGAGAATCTCGAAGAATTTATCCTGGTCATCTTCCTGATTGCCATGACACTGATCATGGGGATTCAGGTATTCTGCAGATATGTTCTTGGAATGTCCCTGTCCTGGTCCGAAGAACTTACCAGATATCTCTTCATCTGGTGTGGATTCTTGAGTGTAAGCTACTGCAGCAAAAAATGCCTTTCTATTAAGATCGAGCAATTTGTCGCAATTTTTCCACGCCGCGGAAAAGCAATCTTCAAAGTAGTGAATCACACCTTCGAGCTGATCTTTTTTATTTACATGATTCCGTTTGCTTATTCTTATATGATGTCTTCTGTTCACAGCGGACAGCTTTCACCGGCATGCGGCATTCCGATGTACTATGTACAGGCCGCACCTCTGGTTTCTTTTGTACTGGTCACATTCCGTGTCCTGCAGCGCTGGATCATTGAGTTCCGTGTTGCAAGAGGTGAAAATGTATTTGACCCGGCACATCCGGAACGCAATACCCCAGAATCCTTTATCCAGGCAAATGCAGAATCCCATAACGAATCTGCTCTGGAATCAGGAATCGATAACCGCATCAACACGATCAAAAATTCAAATGAGGAGGAACACTAAATGCCAGTTGTAGTTTTATTTATTATCTTTGTTGTCTTACTGGTCATCGCAGTTCCGGTATCCATCACCCTTGGAATCACATCTGTTCTTCCGTCTGTGTTTGATCCGTCCTTTACTGTTGGTGCCAAATATCTGATTCGTGCCATGTTTGGCGGTCTGGACTCCTTCCCGCTCCTGGCAGTTCCAATGTTTGTCCTTTCCGGTATCATCATGGCCAAGGGCGGTATTTCCAAAAAGCTGTTTGATGTTTTTGCCTATTTTCTTGGCAAATTCACTGCTGGTATGCCATGTGCCGTAATCGTCACCTGCCTTTTTTACGGTGCGATCTCCGGTTCTGCTCCGGCAACGGTTGCTGCTGTTGGAAGTATGACGATTCCAATCCTGTCCAATCTTGGTTATGATCTGACATTTTCTACTGCAATCGTTGCAGTGGCTGGTGGACTCGGTGTTATCATTCCGCCTAGTATTCCATTCATCATGTACGGCATGGCATCGGGTGCATCTGTCAGTGATCTGTTTCTTGCCGGAATTATCCCAGGACTCATGATCGGAGCCCTGCTCATGCTCTATGCGATCTATCACTGCAAACGCTACGGTGAAGACAAAGAAAAAATCCATGCAGAGGTACAGATGCTTCATGACAAAGGGCTTCTGAAAGTGCTCAAAGAAAGCTTCTTTGCACTGTTAAGCCCGGTCATCATTCTCGGATGTATCTACACAGGTGTTGCTTCTCCGACAGAAGCTGCTGTTATCTCCGTATTTTATGCCCTGATCATCAGTCTGTTCGTATACAAGAGCATTAAGCTCCGTGATATCTGGCCGATCCTTGTAGAAGCGATCCGTACTTTTACACCAATCCTGTTCATCCTGGCAGCCTCTACTGCCTTCTCCAGAGTACTGACTCTGATGCAGGTACCGCAGACCGTCAGCGAATTTATCCTGAACAATTTCCACAGTCCGGTTGCAATCCTGCTGATCATTAATCTCTTCCTACTGATCGTAGGAATGGTCATGGATACCACACCGGCAATCCTGATTCTGACACCGATCCTGCTTCCGATCGTGCAGGCTATCGGTATGAATCCAATCCAATTTGGTGTAATCATGGTTGTCAACCTTGCCATCGGATTTGTAACTCCACCAATCGGAGTCAATCTGTTCGTTGCAAGTTCACTGACAGATGTGCCGGTTATGCAGATTGCAAAAAAAGCCCTGCCAATGATCGCATTTTTCCTGGCAGCGCTACTCCTGATCACTTTCATACCGGCAATCTCTATCGGAATCTTATAGGAGGAAAGACATGAAAAAATTTACTACATGCAATACATCCGATAAGAAAAAGCGTCACATCCTCCGTATGCTCCCGGTGCTGACTGTGGCTGGTGCTTTGAGCATTGCCCTTACAGGATGTGGTACTTCTTCTGAAGATGAAGTACAGCGTTATTCCTGGCCACTGGCAACCGCCAGCCCGGAAGACACTGTTACACAGATCTTTGCAGAAAAGTTTGCCGAGGAAGTCGCAGATTTAAGCGATGGCAAAATGAAGATCCAGGTATACGCGAACTCCACACTCGGTGGTGACCGCGACCTGCTTGAAACCTGCTCAGATGGAGATATCCCGTTTGTCGTGCAGAATACTGCACCTCAGGTTTCTTTCATGAGTGACCTGGCAGTCTTTGATCTTCCATGTGTTTTTGATTCTCTTGACGACTGTCGTAAGAAGATCGATGACCCGGAATTCTACAGCCTGATCAGTGATGTTTACACCGACGGCGGCTATCATCTTCTCGGTATGGCAGACCAGGGTTTCCGTGTCATGAGCACAAACAAACCAGTCAATAGCTTCGCAGATTTCAAAGGTCAGAAGATCCGTACTATGGAAAACAGTTATCATCTGGCATTCTGGAAGGCACTCGGTGCAAACCCGACTCCAATGAGTTTCAGTGAGGTTTATATCGGTCTTCAACAGCATACGATCGATGCGCAGGAAAATCCATATGAAGTTATCGTTTCCAACAACTTATATGAACAGCAGGATTATGTGGTCGAGACCAATCATCTTCCGCATCTGATCTCTCTGATCGTCAACGATGATTTCTTTAAGGATTTTCCGGAGAATGAACAGGATATCATGACAGAAGCCGCACAACTTGCAACAGAATATGCAAGAGAACAGTCCGATGCACGTATTGCAGATAAAATTGCAACCATCGAAGAAAGCGGTACACAGATCATTACCCTGTCCGATGAGACACGTAAAGAGATCCGCGAGGCATCCAAAGGCGTGTATGATTCGATTAAGAAAGTGATCAAGCCGGAGATTTATGAAACATATATGGATAAAGAATAATACCAGCGATGAGATGTAAAATTACGTATCCTATCTGTTTTATACAGGCTGTTGAAAAAATCCGGATATACTAAGAAAAGAAAATCCTACAAAAAACGCCCCACAAAATGACAAACTCGCTGTCGCTCAAACAGTGTCATTTTGTGGGGCAAAGTAGTATTTTATTTCCTAAGTATATCTACGAATCTTTTCAAGGCCGGTACAACCCAGACAGGATACGTTTTTTATCCCTCATTCGTGGTAGTTATTCTTATGGGGAACCGGACAGCGGCTGCGCCGTTAGCCATAGACTGGAGGCGCAGGCACGCTCCTCCAGTCTGATGATTCGTATGGCAGATATAAAAACATATCCCTTCGTATTTATCAGATCTTATGTTTTCTATCTGAAAATGCTTCAAAATAAAAAGCGTCTCCTATCTGATCTTCAGGACTTGAAAAGATCTGTTTAAAGTACTTAGAGAATAAAAGATTACTTTGCTCCAAAAAATGGCACTGTCTGAGCAACGTGAGTTTGCCATTTTTCGGAGCGTTTTTTGTAAGCTTTTCTTCTCTTAGTACTTCCAGATCTTTGAACCTGCCTGAAAGAGCAGATAGGAGACGCAATTTATTTAATCTTTCCAGATTCATGAAAAATCTGCAGCCACCAGAAGGGATATGTAATTTATATTATGACTACGATATCATCGTTCTATTTTACATTCAGGTATACATCCTCATGTGTATGGAACCCTCCATCTATGACCACTTCATCCATATTCTCTTTCGTCACAGCCACCGGCGTAATCTTATAATACGGAATCTCATATTCTCCATCATTGGTCGTCTCGGTAACAGGATATTCACAGTCAGCTGACCCGATATCCTCCCCATTTCCAAGCATCACCGCCAGTGTCGCCGCCGTAGATGCTTCCTGCTCAATTGGCTTATACACCGTCATGGTCTGGGTTCCTTCTACAATACGCTGGCATGCAGCCAGTTCTGCATCCTGTGCGACAACAGCGACCTGTCCGGCAAGGCGGTTTTCGGACAAAACTTTAACTACCTGACTTGCCAGATCGTCATTACCACACATAACACCAACAATATCATCCGTCACTTCCAGCCCCTTGTTTACATGGGTTTCCGCTATTTCTGCAAGCCAGTTATCACAATAACCAGAGTAAACGATATTAAGCTTACTATCCACCAGTGCATCTTTAAATCCCTTCTCAACTTCCTCAACATTTTTATCTGTCGGTGATCCATAAATCGCAAAGATATTTCCGCCATCCGGGCAGGCTTTTTTCAGAGCTTCACCCATCAGTGTTCCAACCATCTCATTGTCGATCGTAATATACAGATCCGCATTTACATTGGGAATGATACGGTCATAGCAGATTACACAGATTCCTTTGCTTTTTGCTTCTTTTACCACATCATATAATGCATCGCCATCAATTGGTATAATAATGATCACGTCCATTTTTTTCTGGATGAAATACTCAATCTGAGAAATCTGTTCCTCCACTTCTCCTCCGGCCACCTGCACATTTACTTCTGCCCCAAGACTCTGCGCTGTAGACACAAACATATCACGGTCACGCAGCCATCGTTCAATTACAAAAGAATCAAAGCTAAGTCCAATCTGCAGTTTATCCTCTTCTGTTGTATGTGCTGTTTCCGTCTCCACACTCTGCTTTCCACATCCTGTAAGCATCAGTGCAAGCACTATCCCGATTATAAGAAAAATGCCTGTTTTCTTTTTCATTTTCCATACCTCGTTTTATATTCACTTGGTGTCATATCTGTCTGTTTCTTAAAGATCCTGCTGAAATAATTCGGATCTGTATAACCACTCCGGATCCCGGCTTCTTTAATACTGATATCCGGCTGAGCCAAAAATTCCTTAGCTTTTTCTATCCGCACCTTCGTCACATATTCAATAAAGTTTTCTCCGGTCTCTTCTTTAAAAATCTTGCTGAAGTAATAAGGGCTGATATTTACAATGCCAGATACATCATCCAATGAGATGTCTTTATTATAATTCTCCTGGATATACAGCATCGCTTTCTTTGCAGCAGAATTGGACTGGTCTTCCTTCTGATCCCGGATTGCGCGGCAGGCATTCACCATCTTGTCCAGAAACCATTTTCGCAGTTCTTCATACCCTGTACATGCCATGGCTGCATCAAGATAATCGCGTCGATAGCTAAATCCATAATTGATCGCGCCTGCTTCAAATGCTTTTTTCTCACCCCAGATAATATATTCCAGGGTCTTCAGCCGGATGTTATTCATGTCGTCTGCATAATGTGCCACCATCCAATCAAAAAACACATTTATCTCCTGGATACATTCTTTTTCTTTTCCCTCTTCCAGATAACGGAAAATATTTTTTTCCATCTCTACCGGAAATTCCTCATCATACACACCATTCTGGGAAAGATCTTCGATATGTATCACACGGCTCTTGCTTCCATTCAATGCACGCAGTGCCTCACGATAAGAGCGCTCCATCTCCTGCATTTCCCGTACTCTTCCGATTCCGACACGAAATTTCGCTTCGATACGATCTTCTAATCGGGTAATCAGGCTTCGTGCCTGTTCAACCAGATCGATTCTTTCTTCATATGGATTCTCAGACAGTGCACACGGAACCACGATTGGAATACGATTGGACATGATCGATCCCACTGCACAGGAAAAAGAAGATTTTACGATATCTCTCAATTCCGCATAAAAGTCCTGTGCCTTAACATTCATTCCAACCGGGCTTACCAGCCTTCCATTCTCATAAGACTGTCCAAACTGAATGATCATAACATAGCCCTGTTTTTCCTCAATATCCAGAAGCTGTTGGTAATAGTCTGCCACCTGCATCTCCTGTTGGAAAAGAAGGCTTCCAACAAAACTGTTTTCTACGACCGGAATGACTGTTTCCAGTTTTTCCTGTATTCTCAGAAGGTTACTTCGCTGATTTCTTTTTGTATCAACTTTTGCTGTGGCCTCTTCCACTGCTGCAATAATCTTGGCCTTTGAGATTGGCTTTGTCAGATATCGCTCGACTCCCAGATCAATTGCTTCTTTTGCATAATCGAATTTGTCATAGGCCGATACAACATAAAACAGAGCTGTTGTATTAAATTTTCTTATTTCTCGCATAGCCTGTATTCCATTAATACCAGGCATATGAATATCCATAAATACGATATCCGGATGAAAAGTCTCCGCGATCTCTGTTACGGCTCTTCCTGTTTTGGCAGTTTCCACGATACATGAATCCCCAAATGTACTGGATATAACATTCTTAAAGGCTTCCAGCATGATTCCTTCGTCATCTGCAACTAAAATTCGATACATTCTTCTGTCTCCCCTTTGTTATGCAATATTTCCACATTATTCTCATTCCAGTTCATCTTTATACACAGGAAGGATGATATGAACTCTGGTCCCTTTCCCTGGTCCGTCACTTTCAATCGTAAACAGATTTTCTTCTTTATAATACAGCTGTAGTCTGTCAATTACATTCCGAACAGCAATTCCCGTGGAAAAACGGTCTTCTTCATTCTGATCTGCGCGTCCGGCCATAACCCTGGCTATCATTTCTTCTGTCATTCCCGCACCATTGTCGCTTACTGTAACATCCAACATCTCACCATTTCGGTGAATTTCCATACGGATCCATCCCGTTTCCATACAGTCATGAATTCCATGCTGCACTGCATTTTCAACCAGTGGCTGCAGAATCATACTCGGAATACGAATATTATCAATACCTTCATCCACTTCCTTAATATAGGTGATATCTCCGGCAAAACGGACATTCAGGATATAAATGTAGTTATCTACCGCCCCAATCTCCTCCCAGAGCATGGCGTCTTCTTCCATCTTACGTACATTATAACGGAAAAAATCTGCCATCTTTTCAAGAAAAATTCCTGTATTATCCGCATCCCCCATCATGGCAAGCTGTGCACCTGCATTCAGACTGTTAAACAAAAAATGCGGATTGATCTGCGCCTGAAGGTATTTCAGCTGAGCCTCCTTCAGATGGGTTTCCATAAGAAGCTCCCGTTCCTTCATCTGTGCCTGACGTTCCATGCTTTCCTTAAGCTGCTCAATATTCTGCCGGATACTTTCCAGCATCTGGTTAAAACTTCGTGTTACAACACCAACCTCATCTTCAACAACTACCGGAAGCTGAGGTACATTTAAGTTACCCTTTGCAACTTCATGCGCTGTATTGGACAATGCTGTAAGTGGACGGATCATATTACGGACAAGAAGCGTTGTGACTGCAAGACCAAGTGCATATACAACCAGCATAACGAAAATACAGAGTTTATAGAGTACATTCATTGCCAAGAGCAGCAGCTGGTAATTTGCCGAGTTCGTTTTAAATCGTAAATTATTCAGCTTATAAATATAGACATTGATATATTCATAAAGCTCATTTTCATCTTCGTAGGAAGTTTTGTATTTTTCTACATTTCTTCCTCGTTTTGCCTGAACCGTCTCATTTGTCTGTTCCAGATAACTTTCTGACATTCTCCGGATATTTTTTTCCAGCATTTTCACTTCATTATCCAGATTTCGGTCATTCAGTTCTTCGATCAGATTCTTGTAATTCTGTTCATAACGATAATAATTTTCCAGAGCCTGTGTGCTCTTGGTATTTAAATATTCATAAACCGTACTCTCTACCTGCTCCAGCGATTCCGAGAGTTCATTCACAGCCGTATTACTGGAAAAGACTGCATCAATTCTTGTAACCGCTGTATGAATCTGCTTAAAGATAAACACATTGATTCCCAGCGCAAACACAAGAACCAGAAGCATAACTCCGCTCAGTCGGGTCTGTATAGAGTTTTTTACGGAAGATATCTCTTTTCCCTGTCTCATTTCTCATCCTCCGTCCTGTAATCCTTTGTATTCTCCTTTGTGATCACATGCTGGTTTACACTATAATAGTTATTACTATGTCCAAGTGACAGATACTCATCCAGTGCATTGACGCTGTATCGGCCAATCTCGTCCATATCCAGAGCAATCGCAGAAGAAATGATTTCCTTATCGATGGCATCCAGAATCACATCTGAATAGTAGAATCCGATCACTTTGACATTACCTACCTGGTTATAATCGATCAGTGCCTGATAAACACACTCTGTCACAACTTCGTCCATACATACCAGAACGTCAGGTAGATTTTCATCATTTACAAACATGTCACGTACAAATTCTTCTGTATCAAAATCTGCACTGCTGTCTACACAGTATTCCGTCAGGTCTACAGACTGGCCTGTTTTTTTCTGTGCCTCCAGTTCCTTTTTGACCTGCGAATAGACAAGATTCGTCTCCTGTGTCTTGGAACTGGATGTAGAAAGAAACATGACACTGGTAGTTTCCTGCGCTTTCAGCATGCCGCTGATCTGCTCTGTGTAAGCACTTCCCGTCTGATAACTGTTTAAGCCGACAAAACTGATCCTGCCTGTTGCAGTATCATCCGTCATAACCGTTACTACAGGGATTTTTTCCTTCAATGCTTCATTGATCAGATGCTGCTCTTCTTTACTTCCATCCGCTTCCAGAATGATTCCATCCACCTGGGAAGCAATTCCGATTTTCAGACAGTCTGCCTGAGAATAGCCGTTCATCTGTTCAGGAGAAAGAAGTTCTACATACGCATCTTTCTCTTCTGCTTCCTTGGATGCACTCTCATAAACCGATTGCCACATACCAGTATCTTTATCATTGGAGATCATCAGATAATGTCTCTGATAGCTTGCCGCATGCTCCCCTTCTCCAAGCTCTACTCTGTCCAGACTTTTCTGAAAATAAATCCAGATACCGGAAAGAAAAAAGATGCAGCCTGCCAGGATGCAAAAAACTGTCAGTGTAAATTTCTTCATAGCTTTCATTCTTTCTGTTTATTTTTACCAGATATCAGTGTAACATATTCCACTCCATAGTGCAAAAGTGTTGTTGTCCATTTCATATCCAGTTATAAAAAGGGCCATTGCGTCACACGCAATGACCCTCGTCATTCATTTTATTGATTTGTTATCTGCTTCTATCATCCATTCTTTCTGTTGGATAATACATCGAATACTACTGCGATCAGAAGTACGGCACCTTTTACTACATACTGCCAGGAATCACCGATACCCATGATTGACATACCCATGTTGATAACACCAAGGAGAAGTGCACCGATTACAACACCACCTACAGTACCGCTGCCGCCGTATGCGGAAGCACCACCGATGAAACAGGAGCCGATTGCATCCATCTCGAAGGA
>ERZ773110.2789-NODE-2789-length-10921-cov-2.891496_pt1 | contig 10921 bp, 1 predicted proteins | sample MGYA00580568_ERZ773110 | MGnify/ENA primary metagenome ERZ773110 (study PRJEB29015, sample SAMEA2737870) | human gut metagenome | biome: human gut; feature: human-associated habitat; material: faeces | place: China | collected 2012 ... | reverse complement strand
AGAATGAAATCGAGGTGATTGCTCCGGATAAGTTACATATCAGCCCATGTAAAGGCTGTGGTGCCTGTCAATGTCATAAAGGCTGTGTGGATCAGGACGATACGAATCCAACGATTAATAAACTGGTGGAAGCAGATATGATTCTTTTTGCAACACCTGTATACTGGTGGGGAATGACAGCGCAGTTGAAACAGGTCATCGATAAATGCTATTGCCGTGGACTGCAGTTGAAAGAGAAAAAGATTGGGGTGATTGTAGTAGGCGGCTCACCGTTAGATAATATACAATACGAATTGATTTGTAAGCAGTTTGATTGCATGGCAAGTTATTTGTCATGGGATATGCTGTTTCAGAAATGTTATTATGTAAATGCAAGAGATGAACTTGCAAAAGATGTAGATGCAATTCAGAAGCTGGAGAATCTGGGAAAAAATGTATAATACAAAGAAAAGTATAGCATACTACCATCTTCCGGGGCTGTTCGAATTTTATGAATTGTACCGTGAATTTTTGCCTTTATTTCGCAAACATCGAGAATATTTTTATGACTGGTGTGAGATTGGCTCAATTTACGGAGCCCCGGCAGACTGTATCTGGGGTGGCGGCCGTGCCGGATTTGGAGAGCAGGAGCCGGAAGAGGTTCTGGAATTGATGCAGGAATATGGGATTTCAGCCCGGCTGACATTCAGCAATTCATTACTTAGAGAGGAACATTTATCGGATAAAAAGTGCAATGAACTTTGTACTCTGTTTGAAAAAAGTGTAGGAAATGGAGTGATTATTCATTCTGACTTGCTGTTAGAATATTTGAAAAAGAATTATCCGGGGCTCTATTTTGTTTCATCAACAACGAAAGTGCTGACAGATTTTGAACAGTTCTTGAATGAAGTGAATCGAAAAGATTTTCAGTATGTTGTACCGGATTTTAGGTTGAATAAATCTTTTAATAGTATATTTAGTTTTATTTTCAGCACTCGCGGGCCCATCTTCTTGAGAAATAATTATATTTACATCAGATTCAGTAGAAGCAGCAGCATCAATAATTCCAAGATAATATTCTAATCTTTTAAATTTATTATTATTAGGATTTATACTATATTCATTAGTTTCATTACTATCTAATAAATTAAGAGGTGCTAAATATAATCCTTTATCTTTAATTATTACTTTATATAAAGTAGTAACAGATTTTTTATTAATATTACGAGTTATACGAATATAAGAAAGACTATCAGAAGAAATAAATCCTGGTTGTATATCCCCCGTAAAGGAAGACTCACCTGTAGTATCTTCTTCAACCCATTTACCAATTCCTGTATATTCAATAAAACTTATTCCATCTTTAGTATAAGGAATTTGAACAATATTATCAGATTTAAAGAATTTATTAAATCTATTATCTTTTTTACTTAAAAATACATTTTTAATAATACCACTATGACTTCTAACAAATCGTTCAGTCATATTATAAATATCAGTGCCTTTAGAATCAAAATCATTAACATTAAATAAAGTAGCAAAATTATCTATTATAGTAGGAACAATATTAGTACCATTATATTGAATAGGCTTTAATAAAAATTCATTAACAACAAGTTTTGTAATAGAATTTCTTTTAAATCTAAATCCATCTACTATAAAAGCATATTTAACTATATCAAGCATTGCTAATTTAATATATGGATGTTTATTAAAAGAATCTAATTTAGATTGAATAAGAATATCTTCAATATTTTCTATATTATCGTGAAAATATAAACTTTGTCCTGTATATCCTTTTTCTCTAACATTACGTTGATTATAAGTATTTACATCAATATATTTAAATATTCCAGGATCTTCTGAAAAATGTTCTTTAATATATAAAACTTTTTGAACAGGAGTAAGTTTAGCAAAATTATTTATTTCTTCTTGAGTAGGATTATTTATATCTACTGTATCAAATTTAGTAGTTTCATAATAAGTAAAACCATTTATTCTTGCTTCTTCGCTTTTCCAATAATCAATATTTTCATTAGCTAACTCTTCTCCATATTTAGTATCAGTTATAAACTTACCCATCTTATTAAGTGTAATTGGAGTAGTAAGAATTGGAGTAAGTTTATAAAGATAAGAAACCATATATTGAATTAAATCAATATATTGTTCATCATTTAATTTAACATTTAATTTTTGTTCAATATTATCAATTATTTGTGCAACGTCTTCACGTTCCATAGTAAATAATTGACTATTTATTTTAATAGATGGAATAGTCGCATATTGCATAAATGCAGCTAAATATGGATAAACACTATTTTCAATATTTATATTTTCATCAATAATATTAGGATATAAAGCATCAACAAAAGTTTTATCTTTTACATATAAAGTAGAACCTACTAAATCTCTATTGGAAGTATATTTTTTAGCATCTTGTAGTATACGACGAGTACTTCTAATAGTTTGTTTTGCTCCAAATTTATCTGGTTTAGTAACTTGAAGAATTTTTTCAATATTATTAGAAGTAATTTTTAATTTATTAAATTGAATAATAATATATAAATCAAATAGAAAATCATCTTTTACAGAAAATCTATTTAATAAATCTTCTTGGCTTAAATTTACGTTTACATTATTTGTTAAATGTAAATAATCAATATTTAAATCAATACCAAATCTATTTTTAAATTCTTTTCCATATAATTTAGTTAATTCACCAAGTATATCATTAGTAGAAGTAAAATCAGCAATCTCTTTACCATCTACTTTTATATTATATTTTTTAGCAAGTTCTGTAATAGCAACTTTTATAGGACTTTTATTTCCTATATTAGTAAATATAGAATTAGTTTTAAAATAAGCATTAACAATTTCTGTTACAGCAGGTTGCTGTAAAAATGCAATAGCGGTAATATAATCAGAACCTATATCTAACAAAGTTTTAAATACACCAAATGTATATTCATTTTCATTATATACAGTACCAGATTTAATAGCATCAAGAATATGTGCAGTAGTTTGAGAACCGTATGTTGTAAGTAATTGACCTACAATATTTTTATTATTAACAGTATTTCCTATACTATCGTGTTCAACAATTATATATTTATTATCTTCACTTAATTTAGCATTAGGCCAAGCTTTTTTAATTTCATCAAAATTATAAATTTCATTATTAGGATATTTTATAGTAATAATATGATTTTTAGATAATTTAGTTTTAGCATAATTACATATACTTACAAATGTATCTCTATTTACAGATGCGGCTTTAAGGCGAGCACCAGACATAGCGTTCTCCATAGAATCTAATTGGTCAAATAAATTATATGTAGAACGATTAATAACAGCATCTGAACTTTCTATAAGTTCTTCATAATGTTCATGAAGTTTATCAATATTATTTTTAGCATCTTCTAAAGCTCTAAAATTACTTTGAGAATAATTTTCTTCTTTAGCGCTTTGAGATTTAAAAATATTAATAATACAATCTAAAATTAAATTATTTCTTGCTTCACGAGTATTTTGATCTTCAATACTTAACTTTTTAAATCGTTTTAAACTAATATTAGGATTTTTTATAGCCTTATAAATTTTATATCTATATTTAATATCTTCGTCGGTATTACCATCATTATATTCTATTTTATGAATTAAAGCATCCTCTGGATCAAAATACATTTCATAACAAATGCCATAAACACTATCTACATCAAAATCAGAACCTGTTTGTGGAACCCATTCGTCTGGAACAACAATAGTAGAACCTTGAGAATCATCAAGAAACCCAACTACTTTAAGTATAGCAATAGATTGTTTGCCCTCAGTAGGCATACGATAGCCTAAATGTAAATCAAGTCCTTCTTTACTTATATGATCTAATTGTTCTTTAGTAAGATTTTTAGGAAGTAATTTACTCCAACGAGGAAGCATAACTTCTATATAAGCTTCATTTCCAGATCCATTCTCATTAGCAGGATGATATTCTAATTTTTTACTAAATCCAACATTAGTAATTTGCGCAGCATGCCATCCAGGTAATTTTTGTTTTGTAATAGAATTATTAAATATAGATTGAGCGATACTTTGTAATTTAATAGAGGCATAATTCATAAAATTAGGCATACGTGGAATATGCGTAACGGGATCAGGTGTTATATAATCTAAAAAATTACTATCTAAATTTAATCGTTTAGCTTCTTCTTGTGCTCTTTTATAAAAAGAATTAAAATCAATTAAATCTCCAGAATTATTCTTATTTACAATATTTCTATTTTTATCAACTTTCAAGTCTAAATTATTAAGTAATTCATTAAAACTATCTTCAATATTTTTACAATATGCCTTGAATAAAGTATTAACATATTTAGCAGTTTCTTCAGTAGTATTATCTATAATCTTTTTAAATAATTGAACTGCAACTTTATTACTTACATCTACCATATGTTGAGGAACATCTTGTTGTTTATATAAATATCTATAATAATATGTTCCTATTACATTGCCTTCATTAAGTTTATCTTTAAAAACTGTTAAATTATCCTCTGTTACATTACCCTCATTATCCCAAAATGTTAATACATCTTTTTTAGCGGCTTTATCAGTTTCTTTAGTATTTACTTGATCAATACCATATTCAGTCATTAATTCATATAATTGATACAAACTACTATCTTTAGGTAAAAGTTTAGGAATTAATACAAATTCGGCATTTTTAATTTGTCGAGGATAATAAGTTTCAGTAGTAGCATCATAAGCATGATCAAAATAAAAGTTTTTCTGTACTTGAATTTTAGCATTAATTCTATCCAAATCAATATCTTTTACATCTATATTTGGATCTAATAATTGAGTAATTAAATCGGCATATTCATAATAAGTGCCGTCAGTAACTCTACGTCTAATAAATTCTTCAAATGTTATATAAGATTGAGCATCATTAGTAATAATACCTTCTTTATATCCTCGTGCTATAAATTCAGCTCTATCTTCAATATTCTTTTTTTCTTTATCAGTTAATTCTTTATTTCCATATTCTTTTTCAAATATGTTAATAAGTTCTTTTTTAATAGCTACATATCTATTAGAGCCTCTAACAGTATTATTAATCGTAATAGCTTTAAATCCATTTCTAATAGGAATAGTAATATTATCAGTGCTTATTCCTTTACGGGGGATGGACAATTGATCTATTGTTTTTAATCCACCATTATAATCATCTAAAAGATCATATCCAGTATATGCTTTTCCTTGAGCTTGAACTTCTTTAGCTCGTTTAAGAAAATCTTGATAACTTTTATAAAATTTACTATCACCTTCAAATATGTTATCAAAAGCTATTGTGTTAATAGTATAATTTATAGCAAATTCTTTTATTTGATCTATATTATATCTATCTCCAATAGCTTCTGTATATTGACTAATTCTTTTTTCTATTTCTTTACTATAATTAATAAGCCATTCTTCAACAATATTTTCAATAGTTTGTTTAGAACCATCATCCAGATTTAAAGTATAACCGTTAGCGCCATCAGGAGAATAAATAGTATTCATGAATTTTCCCCCGTAAAGGAAAGGCACTCCAGCTTCTTCATTACTTAATATTTCAGCTGGATTAAATCCATTTACAGGGAATAATCTATTAAATTGAAAAACATTACCGGTTAATTTTCCATTTTTAATAATACTTCCTCTATAATGATAATATTCAAACAAACCATCTGTATTATCTTTAGGAGTAAATATACCATTATTATCAATAGTGCCAACTTTAGTAAGTTGTTTAAAACCTTGTTCTAATTCTCCAAGAACATAATTATAAAATATTCTAAAAATAGGATGTTTTTTATTAACAGATTTTTCATTAAATAAACCAGAAATACTATGTTTAGGAGCTTTTATAATAAAATTCTTTGGAGCGTCAGATGGAGTTCTCATAAAATACCATCCTTTATTAATATCAGCAATTTTATCATCAGTAGTATAAGAAATAAGTTGGCTTATAAGATAGTCTGTTTTAGACATTGTAGAATATAATGCAGACTTATCAGTTATATAATCTTTAATACCATTAAATAATGTATAATCTAATAATTGTCTTGCATAAGTATTAACAAACGTTTCTCCTTGTTCATTAATATCAAATAATCCCCTACTAATTTTTCTACCTCGTTCATCATATTGATCAAAAAGTATAGGATTATATTTATATTGATCACTTAATGAAACAAATTCTCTTAATTTATTAAGACCAGCATTAAGATCTTCTTCAGTAGAAAAATTGATTTGTTTAAATAAATTAGTAATCCAACTATTTCCAATAAAATCTGCGCCTAAATTTCCATCAGCGTTTCTACTATTCAAATCAACTTTTACAACACTATATTTAACTAATGAATTACTTATACTATATAATGAATTAATAAACGCATCACCAAATATAGTGTCATCTATCTTAAAAACCGGTCGTTCTTCATCAAAACCTATTCCAGCTTCAATAGCATATTTTTTTCTATAATAATAATCAGCTAAATTTTTATTATTTCTTAAAATTTCTTGTTCATATTTATCTTTAGATTTTTTAGCTTCATTTAAGAAACCATCAAATATACTAATAAATTTTGTATAATTATCTATTTTATTTCCATCATTAATATATTTATCTATAGCAGAAACTTCTGCATTAGGAAAATATTTAAGATAAATATTTAAAAACTTATTATGAAGATTTAATAAAATATCATTTTGAGCATTACTTCCAGTTTCTTCTTTTTTAGCTAAATTAATATAATCATATAATTCTTGAATATTTTCTAAATCTTGAGCAGGATAATTAGTACGAATAGTACCTTTTATAGCATTATAATATTGATAAAATATAGCAGTAATAGGATCAGCAGTTGCATTACTATTACTAAATTCAATACCAGATTCAGAAATACTAATAATAGTTTTATTAACTTTAGGATTAGCTAATTGCCCAAATACATAATTTCTAAATACTATATCGTTCTCCATATCTTCAGCAAGTTTAATTAAACCCGCATAATGAGAAATATTGTTAGCAACATTTTTAATTTCTTCAATTAAAGATTTAGGAGAAGTAAAAGTGCAAAAACTATATATTGCAGATATAGCTTTATTATATCCAATAGGAGTTTCTACTCCTAATTCATTATTAAGATCTAAAGTTTTAGACTCAGCACTTTCTAAATTAGGAATAGTTTCAAAATATAATTTAAGTCTTTGAGAAACAGTATTTAAATAACTACCTCTTGAAGTTAAATCTTCAATATGAGATTTCATCATTTCATCAATACCATCATTTTCTTCATCAACAAAATTAATATCTTCTTCATTATTAGCTTTTTCTGCATTAATAATATCAGATACATCCTTAAATGTTTTAGTTAAAAATGTAATACTACTATTATTAATTACTTCTTCATAAAAAGCTTCTTTATTTTCAAGTAATTTATTTACAAGATTTCCATAATTTTTAGTTTTAATATCTCCATATTTAGCTGCAATATTGCCATAAATAGTATATAATTCTTTAATAGTATTTTCAAAATTTTCTTTATCTTTAATAGCCTTATATTGATTAGCTTTTCTACGAAGATCATTAATTTTTTCAATATATTTTTTACCTGTAGAATTATTCTTAAATTCATCAGAATTAATCAAAGGATTAATATATTCTGTAACAAATTTAGAACGAATAGTAGTACTACATCTACGCAAAATATCTGCCCTATCTTTACGATTAACATCTTTATTTTTTGCTAAATCGTAATATAAAGCAGATATTATACCAGCAGTATGCCGATAAGCTATATATTTAGCATGAACAGAACTAAAACCGTTTAATTCTGTACCTATACGACTACGACGAAAATTAACAACACTTGGATGTTGTTTTTTATAATATTCATTAAGTAATCGTACACAAGTATTATGAGGAGTATTTTCAATACTACCTCTCCATTTAGAATCTTTTGATGCAAATTCAATAAAATTAGCATCTTCTTTCAAATAAGCAGCTATAATAGCAGCTTTCTTGTCATTACCATTTGCTACACCTTCTACGATAGCAAGTTCTTTAGGATTTAAATTAAGTCCTTTAATTGTACACGGCATAATTTTAAGTTTATTAGTTTCACCAGAATAAACATTAAGATTTTAACCTTATATGTTCAGAAAATTATTATAGGAAACGAGCCGTTTTTAGCCCGTTTCCTATAATTAAAATTTATTTATATACAGATCATCAGCAAACTATTTTCATCCAGCCATTTTTAACAAAACGAGCCATTAACGGCTTATCTTGCTCATTATAATTATTCAAATATTCATTTACCGATGCCGTTATATTTTCATTACTTTCAATAAGTTTATCAGTAACAGCAAAAACATCATCTTCAAATTCACTAAAAGTATCAGTTTCAATATCTTCTAATTGATTTTTAGTTATAATATCAGCAGATTCTTCTTTAGTTTCAATAGTAGTGTCTTTTTGTTGTTCAACAGTTTGAATTTCAGCAATAGTGTCATTAAATAAATTTCCAAATAAATTATATTCACGTGCTAATATAGTATTATTTTCTATATTATCAAATTTTATACCAAATATTTTTATTAAAGCATCTATAATACGCTGCCAAAGAGTTTTTGGAGTTTGTTTATCAATAATAGCTTTATCAGAAGTACTTTTAATTTCATTTAAAGCATCAATAAGAGAACGCTGAGTAAGACTTTCAACAAGAAATTCTTCTGCAAATAAAGAATCTCTTTCTTCTTTACTTCTACTATTCCAATATTCTTGAGCAGATTTATCAAGATAATTAAAATAAGTATCAGGATTTAAAATTGTATCAAAAGCTGAAATTAAATGACCATATTTATCAGGATTAGATTTAATAGCTAATTTGGCTTCATTATAAATATCTAATATTTCATTAACATATTCTTGTTTACGATTTCCAACTTGTTCATTAAGAATTTGATGAAGTCTTTCGTGAATAAGAATACGCATAGCTTCATATTTATCTTTATTTACAGCAGTAACAAAATGTTTAAATAAAAGAATACTATTTTTATTAGTTTGTGCTTTAGCTTTAGTATTTCTTTTACTATATCTAACTTCTTTTGGGAGCAAATCTAAATCTTCTGCAATATTAATAATACTTTCATTAATTCCTACTTTTTCTGCAATAGATCTTCCAGAATAAACAGTTTTAGAACTATCGCCATCAAAAATATCATCAGGAGTAAATAATCTATCTTGCTGTTCTTCCTTTACGGGCGTGCTCTTTTGAGCTTCAATAAAAAATCCTTTTTTATTTACTTCAAAATAATGACCAAATTTATCAACATCTTGATTAGTATTAAACGCATTATTTTTAAGTATAAATTCAGTAAAATTATTATAAACAAATTCTTTTCCATTAAGAGTAAGAACTAACTTACCATTTCTTTTAGAAAGATATTTATTAATTTTACCATTAATAACATCTTGATTTCTTATAGCAACAAAACTTTTAAAATATTGAGTGTTACTTAATATTTCCTCAACAATATCATCAATAATTCTTTCATTTCCCTCCACTTTAGATATAATCTTACCAGGAGAAGAACTATTCCCGTTCTTATAATATCTAATAGCAGTACTCTCTTCATTACTATCTTTTTTATATCTATAAGCAACTAATGTATAATTATCTTTTCTTCCTTTAAAAGCTAAAGCCGTAATATCTCCAATAGAAGCTACGCTATAGCCTTTAAATAAATTATTAAATCCTCTATTATTTCCTCCAAATAAAGAAGCTAATTTATCTGTAAATTCATCAAAATTACCTCCAGATAATCTTTCTTTAATAATATTTTTAAGTTCTTCTTTAAGATCATTATATATTTGATTAGACTTATCTACTTTATTTTCTTCAGTAAATAAAGCATAAGCTGGACTTCCATCATTATCTTGAATTAATAATCCCATAGTTTTTATAGTCATACCTCTTGATGGATAAGTAGTTTTAGATCCTTCAATATTAACAGTACCACTATTCATAACAGCTATTACAGGATTATTCTCATAAGTAAATTTTAAAGCAGGAGAATTAATAGGCAAAGATTGCTGAGAAGTAATAGGAACTCCTGTAACAGTATCTTCTACAGTTATTTTATAATTTAATGCATTATCTGCAATATCTTTAGTTTGTTGTAAATTAACATACATAGAAGATAACCATCTTCTATAACTTCTAATCTTTAATTCAGGACTAATATTTATGCTATCATAATTAAGAACAGATAATATTTCATTAGCAATAATTTTAGCAGCATCAACAACTTTATAAGTATCGACTCCTATATATCCATCATCTATTAATTTTTTAATTATAGGATGATTTACAATAATTTTAGCTCCATCTATATTACTTACAGGAGTACCTTTACTATTAACAAATTCAAAAGGCTTTTTAGATTGTTCAGAAATAGAGTTATAAATATCATCTGTTTCTTGTTCAGAAAGACTTTCATTAATTATAGCGCCAACTTCAATATTAGATTCGTAAATACTTAATATATTAAGTAAATCTTGAACATCTTCAGATTGTTCTATTAATTTAGTAAATAATTCATCAAAATAAGGACTACTATAAGTAGAGCCGCCTTTAGTAATATTATATCTAAAACCTTTTTCTTTAGGCATATATACTGTATTACCATCAGAACTTGTAGTAGGAATAATAGAATATCCAATTTCAACGCCATCCTTTTTAAAGAACAATAATTTACCGTTACGTTCAATATCTAATTTATCTCCAGGTTTAAGATTATAATATATTTCTCTTGCTCTACTATCTGTTTTTACTTTATTAGCAACAGCTGTTCTTAATCTTTGATTAACAATTTCATATTCTCTTTTTGCATATTG
>ERZ773110.2756-NODE-2756-length-11030-cov-14.424601_pt1 | contig 11030 bp, 9 predicted proteins | sample MGYA00580568_ERZ773110 | MGnify/ENA primary metagenome ERZ773110 (study PRJEB29015, sample SAMEA2737870) | human gut metagenome | biome: human gut; feature: human-associated habitat; material: faeces | place: China | collected 2012 ... | reverse complement strand
ATGGTAACGAATATAAGATTATCACTCAGGTATTTCTCTATAAATTCCTGAATGATAAATTCGGCTATGAATTGAAAAATGCGAAAAGTGAGATAGCCAAGAAACTTACAGGCGATGTAAAATGGGAAACGGCATACGAGACTCTTTCGGATGATGAGCGTATGCTGATTCAGAGTGCAATTTCGCCCGATGTTCCGATGCTCGAACCATACCATTTAATTGCCAATCTTTGGAACCAGCAGGGAAAAGGTGATTTTGACACCATTTTCGATTCTACAATGACAGATATAGCGGAGCTGAATGCAGATATATTCTCCACGCAGACCACTGCCAACACGAAGATTCCATTGTTCGAGGCACTGACACCGTTTGTGACCGATTCGGCACAACGTGCGCCATTCGCTCGTGCTCTGGTGGATAAGCTTGTGAATTTCTCTTTCGAGGAAGCGTTTGCACAGAATTACGATTTCTTCTCCAGCATCTTTGAATATCTGATTAAAGACTATAATACAGCCGGCGGCGGTAAATATGCGGAATACTATACCCCCCACGCCATTGCCACGATTATGGCTCGTCTGTTGGTGGGTGATAATGCCGACCTGCATAGCATGGAGTGTTACGACCCATCGGCAGGAACAGGTACATTGCTTATGGCACTCAGTCATCAAATAGGTGAAGACCGTTGTACCATTTTCTCGCAAGATATATCCCAGCGAAGCAACAAAATGCTGAAATTGAACCTATTGCTCAACGGACTTGTATCTTCGCTTGACAATGCCATTCAAGGAGATACGCTTGTAAGCCCTTATCACAAGAGCGATGACGGACAACAGTTGCGCCAGTTTGATTTTGTGGTGAGCAATCCGCCCTTCAAGATGGATTTCTCTGATACCAGAGAGAAGATTGCTGCCATGCCAGCCCGTTTTTGGGCAGGAGTCCCCAAAGTGCCGGCAAAAAAGAAAGAATCAATGGCGATATACACCTGTTTCATACAACACGTTATCAATTCGCTGAAAAAGACAGGTAAAGGTGCGATTGTTATCCCTACTGGTTTTATTACGGCCAAAAGTGGCATTGAGAACAAAATCCTTCATACAATTGTAGATGACAAAGTGGTGTTCGGCTGTGTTTCTATGCCAAGCAACGTGTTTGCCAATACAGGTACGAATGTCAGTGTGCTGTTCTTTGATAAGTCGGCAACCGCTGACAAAGTAATCTTGATTGATGCCAGTAAATTAGGCGAGGAATATAAAGATGCTAACGGGCTGAAAAAGGTGCGCTTGAACGATGACGAGATAGAAAAGATTGTCGGCACATTCCAGCGAAAAGAGGCTGTGGAAGATTTCTCTGTAGCTGTTACTTACGAAGAAATAAAGGAAAAAGGATATTCTCTTTCTGCCGGGCAATACTTCGACATCAAGATAGATTATGTAGATATTACGGAAGAAGAGTTTAATTCCCGAATGGCGGACTACAAGCAAATCCTTTCCGATCAATTTGCAGAGAGCCATCGTTTGGAAGAAGAAATCATGAAACAGTTGGATGCTTTGCAGTTCAACTCAAATGTAGGTAACAATGAGTAACGAAATACAGTTTCTATTATACAATCTTCCCGATAAAGAGGAAAAGGTGCAGGTTGTTATAAAAGACGAGACCATTTGGTGTACGCAGAAAGCTATGGCAGAGCTTTTCGGCATTGACAAATCAGGTATTAGCCGCCACATAGCCAATATATTCAAAGACGAAGAACTACAGCAAGACACGACAGTTGCAAAAATTGCAACTGTCGTAAATAGAGGCATACGAGGTGAGGTTGAAGAGTTGGTAGATTTCTATAATCTTGATATGATTATCGCAGTTGGCTATCGTGTTTCTTCACCCAAAGCTACCAAGTTTCGCCAGTGGGCGACCAAGATTCTCAACGAGTATATCAAGAAGGGCTTTGTACTTGACGATGAACGCTTAAAACAGGGAACGGCAGTATTCGGAAAGGACTATTTTCGTGAATTGCTTGAAAGGGTACGCTCTATCCGTGCCAGTGAACGGCGTATTTGGCAGCAGATTACCGATATATACGCAGAGTGCAGTATTGACTATGACAATAACTCGCCTACCACACACGATTTCTATGCCATGATACAAAACCGTTTTCACTATGCTATTACTGGACAAACGGCAGCAGAAATCATCTATACTAAGGCAGACCATACCCAAGAACACATGGGGCTGACCACATGGAAGAATGCTCCTGACGGACGTATCTTGAAATCGGATGTGTCAATAGCTAAGAACTATTTGCAGGAAAATGAAATTCGTAGGTTAGAGCGTGCCGTTACGGGATATTTCGATTATATTGAAGACCTCATAGAGCGTGAGAATGCGTTCAATATGGAGCAGTTTGCAGCCAGCGTCAACGAGTTCTTGACCTTCCGCAAATATCAGATATTACCGGACAAAGGACGCATTTCTGCGGCACAAGCCAAGGCAAAGGCTGAAAGCGAATACGACATTTTTAATAGAACCCAACGTATTGATTCTGATTTTGATAAACAGATTAAAGGAATGTTGGATAAGTAATTCTTCCACAAGTTGTGGAAAGATTTGAAAAATTAAAATAGTCCCACAAACTGTGGGACAAATAAAAAGCAGTAATGAAATTGACAAAATATAAATTAGGAGAGATACTTGATGTAACAAGAGGAGCAAGTCTCAGTGGCGAATTTTACGCCACTGAGGGAAAATACATTCGTTTGACTTGTGGAAACTTCGACTATCAAAATAATTGCTTCAAGGAAAATAAGTCAAAAGACAATCTTTATTATGTCGGTGATTTCAAGTCGGATTTCTTAATGGAGGAAGGGGATATTATTACCCCTCTGACAGAACAGGCTATTGGTTTACTTGGCTCTACCGCCATTATCCCAGAAAGTGGTAAATATATTCAAAGTCAAGATGTGGCAAAGATTATTTGTAAAGAAGAACTGTTAGACAAGGATTTCGCTTTCTATCTCATATCTTCTACTTTAGTCAAGCAACAATTAAGTGCTGCTGCCCAACAAACCAAAATTCGTCATACTTCGCCTGATAAAATCAGGGATTGTACCGTATGGATTCCTGAATTAGCTGAGCAGAAACGTATTGGCAAGTTGCTTCGTAGTCTTGACCGCAAGATTGAACTTAACCGAGCGATAAATCAGAATTTAGAGGTTTATAATCTCTGGTTGTAGCTTAAAGGCATCGGCATATACACGCATTTGGTAAAGATTGATGTGTGGGTTCAGTTTCTTACGAACAAACTGAATTATTTTTTCTTTCTCTTGCTCATCTATGTTGACACCAAAATAGATCGACTCAAAACATTCTCCTTTCACCGGCATATAATGGTGTATCTCTCGCCAATCCCATGTTTCCTTAGGATGTTTGGCTTGTGTTGGAGTCAAGGCTGCATACATAGCACTTGGTTTAGGCATTACTAATCTGACCTCCTGCTCATATTCCCACTCCTTCGCTTTTGTTTGCCATTGGTAATTGAAAATATCCTGTGCTGAATTATATGCGCTTGGACGTTCGATGATATTACAATATTGAACATCAAGGACAATAGGATTAATGTATATTGAGCCAAACATTGGAGGAACAGATTCTAGTACTTTATCCAAATCAAGACCGATGCAGATGCCTTTGTGGTTATAACAATAATGTGCCCACATGAGTATAGAGTCATTGATTTTTGACAAGCTGCACAGCCATGTATCATTACGCAAATTGAATGCATCGTTTTCCTCTTTCTCTACCCACCAATCCTTTGGTATCCATCCTTGAAGTTTAGAGTCCGGCACATTTGAGTAGTCAATTAATTTAGGATGACAATCAAAAGGGTCATTCAGTTGAGACGCATTAGTGAATTGGAGATTCCGGTTTCCAATCATGCTCTTTGCGCCAACTATATCTAAATATTTGTAGAGTATACGAGACATTTTTTATTCTATTGTTATTTGTCCATTCATTAAAAGTGGTAAAAGTTCGTCACGCTGCTCAGTCAAAACTTTGAGCTGTGCGATATTATTATGTAAATGTACTATTATATTTTCAATCAGTAGAGAAAATTTTATTGCTATTTCAGAATTATAAGGAAAATCAAATTTCATCATAAGTTCTGGATTTATTCTTCTGTGGCTATGAGAAGTACCAGTAGCACCTTGCGTACAGTATTCAATGAATTTTGCACTTTTAGCCAACATGAACAAGAAACCTTTTGTTTTCAGAGAAGCAGGATTCCATACAACAAATTCTGTTGAACAAATCTGATTAGATCCTCTATTTCCACAGATTACTCGACTTGTCCAAGGATTAAGTTTAGATACCAAAATACAATTGTTAGTGACTATAAACTTTGCACTTTGAATATCTATTCCATATTCTTCTGCGTAAGTTCCTGTTTTATCATATTCGGGCAAACTATAATGTTTGAATAATTCATTAGGCTGTGCCTGTGGATTAACTGTTTCTTTTGAAATACTTGCTAATTGATAAATGTTTGCATTTGTCCACTCTTTTGGAATCATTCTTTTTAACTTTTCATTCCATACCATTTCTCCACCACTTGATTTATACGGCTTGCCATCTTTGTTGGGAAAGTCAAACTGCACAAACCAGTAATCATAGAGTTGCTTTGCCATCGCTTCTAAATTCTGATTTATCGCACGATTAAGTTCAATTTTTTTATCTAATGCAGAGAATGTTTCGCCAATTTGTTTTTGTTCTTGCAATGGAATTACTGGAACAGGAAAGGAATTGAGAGCTTCTATGGATAACGCATAGCGTTGTCCGCTTCCAGAGGCATTACAAGCGAAATATTTCTTTGCATAGTCTGTTTGTAGAAGAGCGTTCAGATAACGTCCATCTAGAATGTCTTTGTTTGGAGTAATCAGAGCGCAATGGTAACCCAATATGACATCATCAAAATCATCGGCAATATAAGTAGGAATGCCAATGTCGTCACGGGTTTCACTGTCCTTAGTTAAGGCTACTTGACCTTTCTTCAATTGGAATTTGGAAATTTCATTGGAACGGGCTGTAGCAAGCATAAAACTATCATACTGAGCTGCGGTAATAGCCCAGTTATAATAAACATCTACAAAGTTACAAAGACGAATTTCTTTTTCTCCGTCTTTCATTTTCTTGTCTACTCCACTGATTTCAACAGTAGTGATGTCTCCCAATTTATATTTTTCCATTTGCATCCAGTTTTGGATGCAAAGTTACGCATTTTCAGGCAGAATCCTGTATGATTACTTATCCCAAGTACTTCTTATGAGCTAATTTTACATTGTTTTGGTTCACAATCGCATAATGCAGTGTTGTGTCAATACGTACATGTCCAAGTAAGCGTTGCACCTGTTCAATAGGCATACCTTTGTCGATAGCCATTGTCGCAAGGGTACGACGGAACTTGTGAGGATGAACTTTAGGTATAGAAAGTGCTTGTCCCAATTTCCGGATTTTTACTTCTACGCCACTGATAGTAAGGCGTGTGTGAGGAGAATGGAGTGAGACGAATAAAGCAGGATTGTCGTCAGTACGCCCATTGAGGTATTGTTGCAAATGCAGTTTGGTTCGGGCATTGAAGTAAACAACACGTTCCTTATTTCCCTTTCCGAATACCACACACTGTCGTTCGTGAAAGTCTATATCTTCACGGTTCAGTTTTACTAATTCACCTACACGAATGCCTGTAGATGAAAGAAAGTCTATAATAGCAAGGTCTCGTTTGTTAGTGCAACTATCTCGAAGTTGCTCCAATTGTTCGTCAGAAAGTACCTCTTTTACAAGTGAATCAGTTTTAACCTTGTGGATACGTCTGACCGGACTTTTGGCGATGTAGTCTTCATCTTCTAACCATGCAAAGAAACTGGAAAAGATGCGTCGCATATTGTCAATGGTAACTTTACTGGATTGATGTTCTTCTTGATAATCGGATAGATAAGTACGAATGTCGGATGTGGTAATATGACAGATAGCCATTGAAAGTGTAACTAATAGCCGTTCAATGGTATTACGGTAGTACGCCAATGTCTTATCCGAACACCCCTCTATTTTCTTTGCTGATATAAAAGAGTTAAGAAACTGTTCGTTTTCTTGTGTTTGCTGGTACACACACTCCTCTTTTTCGATAATCTCAACGTTATGCAGTTCTGATGTAAGCACAGCTTTAAGCTGCGCCATTTGTCGGCAATCTAAGTCACGCTGCATCTTCGCAACTATCGCCTGAATGATGTTTTCTTTCATAATTCTGATATTTACGTCCTTATATATAATATAAGAGACTGCTAAATCAGAATTTACCGATACCTGACCGTTCATCAAAAGCGGTAGGAGCCCGTCACGCTGCTTAGTAAGATATTCTTTTTCTTTTTGAATTTCAAACTGTTTATTATTAAGAGCTGATACTCGCTCTTCCCATAAATCCAAAATTGTATCACTTGGCTTTAGAATTGGAAATTTCAACACGTCTTCACGAGAAACCTCTTTGAATGTTGTACCAGTACCAAGTTGTTCTATCTGCCTGATGTGAATGTTTAGGTAATAATACAGGTAAGTTGATATGTTTTCCGCTTTTGGAACAAAGTTCTTAAATCCCTGATTGGTACACAACTCAGTTTTAGCAATAGACAACAGACCTATTGGCGCACGGCTTGACATTAATATTGTATTTGGAGGCAATAAATGAGTACTGCAAGAATTATATCCTGCTTGTGAAATCTTGCGTTCTCCCAGATAGACGAATTTTTGCTTCTGGTCAGATAAATCTTTCGGAGTAATCCAAACAATATCTCCTCCATAATTTTGCTCATTAACAGTTGAAGGGGTTGCACCATTATAAACATCAGCAATATCTTCTATCGCTTTGGTTTTCCATGACGCAGGAATATCACGCTTTAATTTCTCATTCCATACCATTTCTCCACCACTTGATTTATACGGTTTGCCTTCCTCATTCGGGAAGTCAAACTGCACGAACCAATAGTCATAGAGTTGTTTCGCCATCGTCTCTAAATTCTGATTTATCGGTATATAAAGAGAAAAGGAGAGGAAAATCCCCCTCCTTAACCCTTAAAACAAGTGTTAGACATTCAAATCCTTCATTGCCAATCCATAGTTCTCTTGCTCGAACAGGTCTCTATGGATAAGTTTCAAGTCTAGTGTCTGATAATACTTGTAATCATCACCTTCGGTGCAGAGGTATCTGTAACCGTAGCGTGGCATGTACTCCTTAAAGAAACGAGCTAAGTCTTTCAGGTTTTCGGCTTGGTTCTTCTTGAAGTTGCTACGCACGATGATGATAGACCAGTCGGGGAAGTTGCCTCTTCCACAACTATACTCCCAGAAGCGGATGTAGCAGTCTAAATCACGCTCACGGATGTCCACACAAAAGCCATTGGCATTTTGCATCACGCTACAACTGTTTCTGTAGCCGAATTTCTCACACAAGTAGAGATTGAAATCAAGAATCAAATTGTTTTGTAACATAATTGATTGAATTTAAAAAGTTAATGAATAGTGAATTATAAATGAAAGCCTCGCTTGCGCTTAGCCTTTTTCTTTTTCATCAGGCGATTGAACTCGGCTTCTTCTGCGGCAGTGGCATCGTAAGACGAACTACCATTCAACAGACCAAGACTGATACTTGAACCATTGTCGGAATGGGAAACGCTTTGCTGCACCTCTTCATCTTTATGCGTGAATCCTTGTTTATGGTATTCAAATGAAGATGCACAAGCATTCTGTTCCAATCGGTTGTCGATATTCAAATAGCTGAACTCCCGACTGACTTTGGAACCGGAGAAAGAAAAGCCGTTGTACTCAAACTTGATTCCCTGTATTTCCCGTGTAGTTCGGCTGACCTTGAATTTCATATCAATGTCACGGTCGGCAAGGGCTTCTTTCAGTTCATCCCAATTTTGAGCTTTGGGCAGCTCCTCTTTCAACGCTTTGTATATCTCGTGTTTTGCCCGGTCGTATGGGCGCAAGCGTTCCTCCTTGATATGGTCTTTGCCGTTTGCAAAGTGCAGGCGGTATTTTGCCGTCAGCATCTTACACGCCTTTTCATTTCTGCGGAAATCGTTCTTGTCGCTAATCGTCTTACCGTCATTGTCCACACGATTAAAAACGATGTGGCAATGCGGATGCTCACGGTCGATATGCCGGGCGATGATGTACTGCGTGTTTTCGATACACATCAGTTTCATGTAGTCGTGGGCGATTTGCAACATCAACGTATCATCAGACTTCAGGCGTTCGCCATCTTCAGGAGAGAAGTTGAGTGAGGTGTGTCCGACAATATTCTTTACCTTATCGTTGAGCAACGCCTGTAATTCAAATTGCTCTGCCATCTGTTCAGGTGTACCATCCACTCCGGCTGCTTCCAGCAATTTGGATTTTTCCTCTTTGAGGACATAGCGGACACAACCTCCGAATGATGTCCCTTTTGTCTGCTTACCTATCATCTTTCAGTTGCTTTATGAGTTGGTTAATATGCTGCGCCACCTCCTCGCATCTTTTGGCAACGGCAAAGAAACCGTAGGTATTTGCCTGCTTCGCCAACTGGTTGAGGTTGGTGCTTTCACCTATCAACTGACGGATGATATGGATATGTTCTTTCGTGATTCGTTCACGTACCGTCCCATTCTCGATGAGCGAACGGATGACTGCGCTTTGGGTCTGCTTGCTCCGTCTGCAAAGCGCACCGAGCCATGCGAATTGGTCGTATGACAGACGGAGAGTTATCGTATATTTCTTTTCCATTTGGAATTGCTTTTAGTGAATAATTTGTGACCATCGGGAGCTGCCTCCTCAGACTTTTTGAGGAGCAAGTGGTCGGGAAATGTAATACACCGACATTAACTTGCTACAGTAAAAAAGTCTCGATTTCTCTCCCTTTATTCAAAGTCTGAATCCTCGTTTCTTAGGTGGTGAAACCTTCGGTTGAGGGATGCTTCGTTGTACGCTGATGAGCTTCAAATCGAATGTCTCTATCAGTGTTTTCAAATTCGGATTCCTATTAATCATCTGCTGGAGTATGGCTTCATCGGGGCGTACCTTTAACAGATAATCGGCTATGTCGTAACCCTCCTTCCGTTCGTTTTCGGTTGCTTTGGTTTCTAGATAATCGAACAGTTGCACATCAATTCCATAGCTTTTCATCAACCCGATTTTGCTTTGCCAATAGTCGGTCGCTCCCAAATCAGGAAATAACACAACGCTTCTTCTGGCAAGAACGGATAGGCTGTTGGCATTGAAACAACCGTTCTTTCCACCCGATGCAATCCATAGAAATTGGGGTAGGTAGTAGGAAGCAATGATTGCCGTTTTCTCGCTTTCGACCAGTGCGATAGGACGTTTTTTATCTTTTGGAAGCAGATGCTCACCGAAGAAACATTGCTTTAAATTGTAATCCCCCTTGTGTAATACGGAGTGTACCCACGTGACATGATTGTATGGTTCTTTTATCCGCCTGCCTGTCGTTGTATTGTAAAGCATTATCTTACCTGTACGGACTCTGTTCTGATAATCCGTTTGCCAAAATACAGTTGCGCCATCCCAATGTTTGGAAGTACCAACTTTGTATTTCTCCATCAGCTTCAATGTCTCTGCCTCTCCGAATTGAGCCGATAAGAATTGAAACAGTTTGTTGTCGGGATAGCGTTGCAACGACTGGTTGACTATATCCAAATCAATGTAGGAGGTGACTTTCGGCTCGACTTCTTTAATGGGCGTATAGTTCCGAAAGGTATCTTCGGACAACTTTTCCTTCTCAGACGGATTCCGCTCAAAGTAATCACGGGGCGTGAAGTGGTAACCACATTTCTGTTCGTGGTCGCAACGACCCACGTAATCAGGAAACTGTATCTGTTTCTCTGTATCAATGTACTTGGAGAAACATCTTTTACGGTGGCAGTTCGGGCAAGTATGCCGGGTACTGACACCTTTGTAGGGTTCTAATATGAATCTATGTGTACTCATTGTTTGTTTCTTTTTTAGTGTGTCACTTTTGTCGTTATTGTCGTTTTCGCTTGGAAAGTGTCAAAACCGACAAAAATGTCACGGGTTAATCTTTGAATATTCTCCATGCTTCTCTTTGCGGAACAGTGTTCCGATATTGTCATTGAGAAAGCGTTGAAATGTCCGTTCCTTCATTCCGTTTTGCTCTGCTACCTGTATAGCTTGAGCTGTCGTAAAGGACGGAGGCAGCAGATTGACTATCGCCTGTTGCTGGCTGTTGAGGGCATTCTCATTCAGAATATTTTGTACGCTTAATGCTGATTCCTTGAAATATTCAGTCAGTTTAATGGCTCTCTCCACCGTCAGCAGGTCGATACACGTCTTGTCGCACTCACCGCAAGTCCATCGCGTCAGTTGGATAATCAGACAAAAGCGGATGATGTATATCTCCAGCTTGCAATAGATACTTACGATGGTGTCGTTCGTTTCCCGGTCGCACCATTCTGAGAAATGGTGCTGCCACTCGTAAAGCCGTTTCTTGGCATCCTCTGAGAAAAAGAGGATTTGTGGCTCAATCTCTCCATGTTCATTGAGATGGCACTCCGATTGTATCAGCTTATCTATGACGGTATTCCATTCTTGTTCAATATCTTCTGGTAGTTCTTTGTCATTCCACCGTGCTTTCTGTTGCAGGTTGGGCATTACGAACAGGATGCGGTCAATAAATCCATTGTTGGAACGTTCACCTTTAGCCAACTCATTCAAAATTTTCTTTTGGATAGTACCAATGACCGATATATACGGACGCTTGATGAAGATGGAACTCTTGGCATTCTTTCTGTCGGACATGGTGGTCTTGGCACTGAATACCGATAGCCAAAATTGTTCCTCCGAACCGTTGTTATAGCGGTTGAAATTCTTGAACCAAGCGGATAATTCATCAGCCCATAAGCATAGCCCACGTTTGTTCTGCGCATGAATGAGGCTCAACCCTTCGGGCGTTACATCCGAAACCAAGAAGCGTTTGC
>ERZ773110.2748-NODE-2748-length-11074-cov-2.527271_pt1 | contig 11074 bp, 10 predicted proteins | sample MGYA00580568_ERZ773110 | MGnify/ENA primary metagenome ERZ773110 (study PRJEB29015, sample SAMEA2737870) | human gut metagenome | biome: human gut; feature: human-associated habitat; material: faeces | place: China | collected 2012 ... | reverse complement strand
GCAAAACTTCTTGTGGAAGGAGCATTAAAGGAAAATATAGACGTTTTGTTTACAAAACCTACAGAAGCAGAGGCTGTTAAATTATTTGCTAACACATATTTAGCACTTAGAGTATCATTCTTTAATGAACTTGATACTTATGCTGAGGTTAGGGGACTTGACACAAAACAAATTATAGAGGGAATCGGACTTGACCCAAGAATCGGAAATTATTATAACAATCCGTCATTTGGATATGGTGGATATTGTCTGCCAAAAGATACAAAACAGCTTTTGGCAAATTATGAGAATGTCCCTAATAACATTATTGGAGCAATAGTAGAAGCAAATAACACAAGGAAAGATTTTATTGCAGAACAAATACTTAAAAAAGCAGGATTTCCACAGAACCAGAATGGCGTTGTAGGAATTTACAGGTTGACAATGAAGGCAAATTCTGATAATTTCAGACAGTCATCTATTCAAGGTGTTATGAAACGAATAAAGGCAAAAGGACTTAAAGTCGTTATATATGAACCTACGCTAAAAGAAGAAACATTCTTTAACAGTGAGGTAATAAAAGACGTTAATGAATTTAAAGAAAAATGTGACGTTATAGTTGCAAATAGATTTAATAATGATCTTGAGGATGTTTTAGATAAGGTTTATACAAGAGATTTGTATTTCAGAGATTAAGTGGTAGTATTTAAATTAAAGGAGAAAGATGCATGAAGAAATTGGTAATTATTCCTGCATATAATGAAAAGGACAGTATTGTAAATACTGTAAAAGATATTAAAGACAATGCACAGGGTTTTGATTATATTGTTGTAAATGATTGCTCAACAGATAATACTTATGATGTATGTGTAGAGAATGGATTAAAGGTAATTAATCTTCCATTGAATTTGGGAATTGGTGGAGCTGTACAGACCGGATATTTATATGCGTTTCAGAATGGATATGATATAGCAGTACAGTTTGATGGAGATGGACAACATGATGCAGCATACCTAAATGAGATGGCAGATTATCTTGTGAAAAATGAATGTGATATGGTAATCGGTTCAAGATTTATTGAAAAAGAAGGATTTCAGTCATCGTTTATCAGAAGAGTAGGAATAAAATATTTCACATTTTTAATTCATTTGCTTACAGGAAAGACAATAACAGACCCTACTTCAGGTATGAGAATGTGTAACAGAAGAACAATTGAAATGTTTGCCAAAGAATATCCTATAGATTATCCGGAACCGGAAAGTACGGTTCGTCTTATAAGACATAAGAGAAAGATTGAAGAAGTTCCGGTAATTATGAGAGAGAGAGCAGAAGGCGTTTCATCACTTTCATCAGTTAGACATTCGGTATACTATATGATAAAAGTATCCATAGCAATTTTGGTTGAGAAGTGGAGGTAGAATATGACAATTCGTTTACAGATTGTAATGACAGTAGTATTTTTATTGTTGTTTTGCATTATATATAATATGGTCAGAAAGAGAAAACTTGATTTAAAATTATCATTGCCATGGTTTATTGTGTTAATAGGACTTATAATTTTAGTCTGGATTCCTGATGCAATAGCAAAAATATCAGATTTAATGGGAGTATATTCTCCTGTAAATATGATTTTCTTATGTGGATTTGTATTTGCATTAATTTTAATATTTGTACTTACAACAACAGTTTCAAGATTAGCTGTTCGAGTAAGAAAGTTAACACAGATGGTAGGAATATTAAATAAAAAATTAGATTCAATAGAAAAAAATGAATTAAAATAATAAATAAAATTAATCACAATAAAAAGAATTCGTGTTGGTATATGCTGATGTGAATTCTTTTTTTCTTTCCGCCAAGTGTGAAAGAAGAAATTGTTTCTTGCCAGGCATGGGAAATCAAAGTTTATAACCGAACGGTGAGTGTGGTCACTATCTGATATTTTTTTATTGAGCAAAAATAAAAAATAGCTTTTGTGAAATATACAATAGATTGAATTTTAAAGAGAAAATAATCATATACTTTATAAAATAATATTGGAGAGGAAGATGACCAAAGCCATTAGGCAATGGCATCAGAAAATATGATGAGTGAATGTGCGGAAAGAATTATATCGGAAGATTATGCTGATTTTATAATAGAGATTGGATTTAGGGAAAATGAAGCACGGCAGGAATATAAAGATTTGTGCATACAGGATATAGGGTATAAATTTTCCGCCATATATTATCCATTATCTGAAATAAATCCGATAAGTGTGGGTGAGGATACATATATTGCAATTCCCAAACTTTTTGGACTTATGGATACGTCTGCAGTCGAAGCAACGGGAGCATTGCGACTGCAAAGAGTAAGAGGCACATCTTTAACAGGAAATGGTGTAATAGTTGGTTTTATAGATACCGGAATTGATTATACAAATGACATATTTAAAAATGTTACGGGTAGGACGAGAATTTTATCTATATGGGATCAAAGTGATCAGAGTGGAACTCACCCGCAAGGAATAGAATTTGGGAGTGAGTATACAAGGGAAGATATTGACAGGGCATTGCAAAGTGAAAATCCGTATTCGATTGTTCCAACTAAAGATACACAGGGGCACGGAACATTTATGGCAGGAGTGGCATGTGGAAGTGAGGATGTGGAAAATAATTTTATTGGTGCAGCAAATGAAAGTCAGATTGCGGTTGTAAAATTAAAAAAGGCAAAGAAATATCTTAGGGATTTCTATCTCATAGAGGAAAATGTTCAGGATGTATATCAGGAAAATGATATTATGCAGGCAGTGACATATTTGAGAAATCTGTCAAGAAGAGAAAGCAAACCACTTGTTTTGGTTTTAGGTTTAGGTACAGGAAGTGGTCAAAGGTCCGGAGGTTCAGCTTTATCCCAACAATTAAATGATTTGGGTGAAATGATTGGATGTTGCGTAGTTACTTGCGCAGGAAATGAAGGAAATGCAAGACTTCATTATAAAGGCAGCGTGTTAAATAAAGAATATGAAGATGTAGAACTTAGGGTGGGCGAAGGAACAAATGGATTTACAATGGAACTTTGGGGAAATTCACCGGATATAATATCGGTTGCTTTTATTTCGCCTTCGGGAGAAATGATATCAAGGATTCCGGCAAGAGTAGGGCAAAGTGATACGGTAGAATTTTTGCTTGAAAAAAGTAAAATAGATATCAGTTATAGTCTTGTTGAAGCAGGCGGTGGTGTTGAACTAATATTTATGAGATTTATAGACCCTACGCCCGGAGTGTGGATAATCAGGGTATATGGAAATAATATATTAGAAGGTGATTACAATATCTGGCTTCCCATAAAGCAATTTATAGACAAAGAAACATATTTCTTAAAACCAAATCCTGATATAACTTTGACAGTTCCTTCGACAACTCAGGCTACAATAACGGTAGCGGCATATGATAATATGACAAATGCGTTATTTACAGATTCAAGCAGAGGTTTTACCAGAACAAATGAAATTAAGCCGGATATTACTGCGCCTGGTGTAAATGTCTATGGACCCGGAATAAACAATAATTATGTGCGAAAGTCAGGAACATCGGTTGCAGCAGCTTTAGTTGCAGGAAACTGTGCACAACTTATGCAGTGGGGAATAGTGGAAAAAAATGAAACTCAAATGAAAACAAATTATATAAAAAACTTTTTAATAAGAGGGGCAATAAGGGATAGAAACATAGTTTATCCATCTAAAGAATGGGGATATGGTAAAGTAAATGTATATGAAGCCTTTAGCATACTTAGAAATAAATAATAAAGTGTACTAATTCTCATCACCCATAGAATAAAGTGTACTAACTGTTCTCTCCCATTGATTTTTTTATAAATATATATTAAAATAAAGCAGTTAAAGACATAGCACATTGTGCCAGAATTTACATTAGTGAAGGAGAGAACGATGAAATTATCAAAATTAGTTGGCGACAGATTTAAAGAAAGACCTGCAAATTGTCAGATTGACAGTCATGCACTTATGGTTAGAGGAGGCTATATTAAAAATGTAGCAAATGGAATTTATTCACAGTTTCCGCCGATGAAGAGAATTTCACAGAAAATAGAAGCAATTATCAGAGACGAAATGGATAAGATTGATGGACAGGAAGTTTTATTCCCTGTTGCATTACCGGGTAGTCTTTGGGAAGAATCAGGAAGATATGAAAGTGTAGGTTCAGAACTCTTAAGATTTACAGACAGAACAGGAAGTAAGATGGTTCTTGGAATGACACACGAAGAAGCATCAGTTCAGTTAGTAAGAGAATACGCTAACAGTTATGCAAAATATCCATTTATGATTTATCAGATACAGACAAAATTCCGTGATGAGGCAAGACCTAGAGCAGGACTTATCCGTGTACGTGAATTTACAATGAAAGATGCATATTCATTTCATACATCACAGGAGGATTTGGAACAGTACTATCACAAGTGCTATGATGCATACTGCAGAATTTTTGCAAGATGCGGAATTCCTGAAGTAGCAGTTGTAAAATCTGATTCAGGTATGATGGGTGGAAATATTTCTCATGAATATATGCTTCTTACACCGGCAGGGGAAGATTCAATAGCAATTTGTCCTGAATGTGGATACAGTGCAAATGTAGAAGCAGCAGAATCAATTGTAGAAAATGAAAACAAACTTCCAAAAGAAGAATTGAAGGAAGTTCCAACACCTCATGCAGGAACAATAGAAGAACTTTGTGATTTCTTAAAAATACCTGCAGAAAATACTGCAAAGGCTGTTGTATATCAGAGAAATGAAGATGACACATTTGTTGTTGCGTTTATAAGAGGAGATTTAGATATAAATGAAGCTAAACTTACAAAGGTAGTAGGTTGTGACATTCATCCGGCTGATATTGTTGATGACAGTGTATTAACAGCAGGATTTATCGGACCTGTTGGTATTTCTGATAAAGTAACTGTGTTCTTTGACAGTTCATTAAAAGGAATTGATTATCTTGTAACAGGTGCTAATAAAGTTGACACTCATTATACAGGATTTAATGTTGAAAGAGACTGTGGATATGTTGAATATTATGATTTGGCAAAAATTGCCGAAGGTGGAATCTGCCCACAGTGTGGAAAGAAAACAATTACAATTTCAAGAGGAATTGAAGTTGGTAATATATTCCAGTTAGGAACAAAGTATTCAAAGGCTATGAACTTTACATATACTGATGAAAATGGAGAAACACAGTATCCTATCATGGGATGCTATGGTATTGGTGTAGGTCGTATGGCAGCTTCAATTTGCGAAGTAAGACATGATGACTTCGGACCAATCTGGCCAATTACAATTGCTCCATGGCAGGTACACATTTGTTGCTTAAGAAGTGATGATGAAGAATGTAAGGCTTATGCAGATAATTTATATGAAACACTTCAGAATAAAGGCATTGAAGTAATATATGATGACAGAAAAGCAAGACCGGGAGCTATGTTCGCAGATGCTGACTTACTTGGAGTGCCTGTACGTGTTGTAGTAAGTCCAAGAAATATGGGAGAAGGTGTTGTAGAAATCTCAACAAGAGATAAGAGCATTCAGCAGAAGACACCTACAGATGATGCAGTAACAGAAGTTGAAAACATTATTGCACAGTTAAAAGAACAGATTTATTCACATGTAAAATAGCATTGAGAAATGTAACTTGATTGTTAGTAATTAAAAAGGTTAGAATGATGTATAACATCATTTTAACCTTTTTTTATATTATAGCTACTATGCTACATTTTACTTTTTTTATTGTGAATTAATATAGTTGATGATACAATAAATTTAAAATAAATGATAAATTGTATTGTCAAAAACATTAATAAATGACTTAATCTCTGAACAGAACCAGATTGATGTATCAGATAGAATCTGACATTTCAATATGATGTTGTTTGGGGATTTTTTTACAGGAGAATGTAATGAAATTCTAATGGTTGAGGAAGGAACAATGATGAATTTTAAAGAAAAATGTGAGCTGTTGACATATCTACAAGAAAAATCATACGTGGAAGATTTTGATGAAAAAGATTATAGTATATTAAGTGAATTATCTTATGATGAAGATGCCTATATTAGAGCTGTTGTTGCAGAAACTCTAGTAGAGTCTAGTGATGAAAAAGGCGAACAGATATTGGTGGGCGTCACATTGCTGATGAAAGCCGTAAATGTAAACAAAGCCGTTATCGGCATCGAAAACAATAAACCCGATGCAATCGCCCACCTGACGAAGCTGGCAGCCGCTTATCCCGGAATCGAGATCATGCCGCTGAAAGTGCAATATCCGCAAGGAGGTGAAAAGCAGCTGATCGACGCCGTGATCCGTCGCCAGGTAAAGAGCGGCGCCCTGCCTATCTCGGCCGGAGCCGTCGTGCAGAACGTAGGAACCGCCTACGCCGTCTACGAAGCCGTCCAGAAGAACAAACCTCTGTTTGAGCGCGTCGTGACCGTAACAGGAAAAGCCGTTGCCAATCCGTCGAACTTCCTGGTCCGTATGGGTACGCCTATCAACACGCTGATCGAAGCAGCCGGTGGTATTCCCGAAAACACGGGTAAGATTATCGGTGGCGGTCCGATGATGGGCAAAGCGTTGGTAAGCGCCGAAGTTCCGGTAACCAAAGGCAGTTCCGGCGTATTGCTCCTGACCAAGGAAGAATCTGTCCGCAAACCGATGCAGGACTGTATCCGTTGCGCCAAGTGCGTGAACGTCTGCCCGATGGGATTGAACCCAGCCTTCCTCATGAAGTTCACCGTCTACAAAGACTGGGAAAAAGCCGAGGCCAACTATATTCAGGACTGTATAGAATGCGGTTCCTGTAGCTATACTTGTCCAGCCAACCGCCCGCTGTTGGATCAGATCCGGTTGGGCAAAGGCAAAGTTATGGGTATTATTCGTGCAAGAAAGTCATAAAACAAGAGCAATATGGAAAACAAATTATACGTGTCTCCCTCGCCCCACATTCATGGCGGCGACAGCATAAGCAAAAATATGTACGGTGTACTGATTGCCCTTGTTCCGGCTTTCCTGGTATCACTCTACTTTTTCGGACTGGGTGCGCTGATCGTAACCGTAGCCTCGGTTTTCTTCTGTGTCCTGTTCGAATATCTGATTCAGAAGTTCCTGATGAAAAAGGAACCGACCATTTACGACGGTTCGGCCATCCTGACTGGTGTTTTGCTGGCATTCAACCTGCCGTCAAACCTGCCGATCTGGATCATCGCCATCGGTGCGCTGGCAGCCATCGGTATCGGTAAGATGTCGTTCGGCGGCCTGGGCAACAATATTTTCAACCCGGCACTGACAGGACGTATCTTCCTGCTGATCTCTTTCCCGGCACAGATGACCACCTGGCCCGTTGTCGGACAGTTGACATCTTATGCCGATGCAACAACAGGGGCAACCGTCCTCTCTCTGATGAACGAGGGTGCACTCGACAAAATGCCTACACTCAGCGACATGCTGATCGGTAACATGGGCGGTAGCCTTGGTGAAGTCAGCGCACTGGCACTGCTGTTAGGTATGTTCTATATGTTATGGAAGAAGATCATCACCTGGCACGTTCCGGTATCCATCTTCGTCACGGTATTTGTCTTTACAGGTATCATGCACCTGGTGAATCCGGTTCAATACGCAAGCCCGTTCGTCCATCTGTTGTCCGGAGGTCTGATGTTGGGAGCTATCTTCATGGCGACCGACTATGTGACTTCGCCGATGAGCAAGAGCGGTATGATTGTCTACGGTGTCGGCATTGGTATCCTGACAACGGTTATCCGTCTGTTCGGTTCTTATCCCGAAGGTATGTCATTTGCCATCTTCATCATGAATGGAGTTACTCCGCTCATCAACAGTTATATGAAACCTAAACATTTCGGAGGGAAATAAGTATGGCAAAACTAAAATCAACATTACCCAATATGTTCCTTTCACTCACGATCATCTGTGTAGTGGCCGGAGCAATATTAGCAGGTGTGAATATGTACACCACCGGTCCGATTGCCGCCACCAAAGCAGCAGCGCTGGAAGCAGCGATCAAAGCGGTCACTCCGGCATTCGACAACAAACCGACAGAAGAAGCCTATATGGCAGTTACAGCCGATGGCGACTCGTTGAAAATCTACCCGGCAAAACAAGACGGCAAATTCGTCGGTGCCGCAGTGGAGAGCAACACAATGAAAGGGTTCGGCGGTGAGATCCGCGTGATTGTCGGTTTTGACACCGAAGGCAAACTGCTAAACTATTCAGTCTTGCAACATGCCGAAACACCCGGATTAGGGGCTAAAATGCAAGAATGGTTCCGTACGGACAAAAATCGCCAGAGCGTTTTGGGACGCAATTTGTCTGATGGCGAACTGAAAGTAACCAAAGACGGTGGAGATGTCGATGCCATAACAGCTTCGACCATTACCAGCCGTGCATTCCTGAACGCCGTGAACCGCGCCTACAGTGCTTTTTCCGGTGCCGACGGATTGACCGGAGCAACCACATCATCCGATAACACAACTAAAGAGGGAGGAAACGACAATGAGTAATCTGAAAATATTGATGAACGGAATCATCACAGAGAACCCGACATTCGTATTGCTGTTAGGTATGTGTCCGACATTGGGAACGACCTCTTCAGCGATGAATGGTATGAGTATGGGACTTGCAACCATGTTCGTGTTGATCTGTTCCAACATGGTCATATCAGCATTGAAAAATGTAATCCCGGATATGGTCCGTATTCCCGGGTACATTGTCGTAATCGCCACCTTCGTAACGGTTGTGCAAATGTGCATGGAAGCATTTATTCCTGCCTTATACGCAAGTTTGGGATTGTTCATCCCGTTGATCGTCGTCAACTGTATCGTGTTGGGACGCGCCGAAGCTTTTGCCGCCAAGAACGGAGTCGTGGCCTCGGCTTTCGACGGAATCGGTATCGGTCTCGGCTTTACGATTGCCTTGACACTGTTAGGAGCTATCCGCGAATTGTTGGGGACGGGTAAACTGTTCAACCTGACAATCATGCCGGAACAGTTCGGCTCGCTGATTTTCGTGTTGGCTCCGGGTGCATTCATCGCACTGGGATTCCTGATAGCTATTGTTAATAAACTGCGTAAAGCATAAAACAAGGTAAGATATGGAATATATATTGATATTTATCGCCGCTGTATTCGTCAACAACGTTGTGTTGTCCCAATTCTTGGGTATATGTCCGTTCCTCGGCGTATCCAAGAAAGTGGATACAGCAATAGGCATGGGAGCAGCCGTTGCATTTGTGCTTACCATTGCGACACTCGTGACTTTCCTCGTACAAAAATATGTGCTGGATGTATTCGGCCTGGGCTTTATGCAGACCATCAGCTTCATCCTGATTATCGCAGCTCTGGTCCAAATGGTGGAAATCATCCTGAAGAAAGTTTCTCCTGCCCTCTATCAGGCATTGGGAGTGTTTCTTCCGCTGATCACGACAAACTGTTGTGTGTTGGGTGTCGCCATCCAGGTCATCCAGAAACAGTATAATTTATTAGAATCTGTAGTATATGCATTCTCTATTGCTATTGGATTTGCATTAGCTTTGATTATCTTTGCAGGTGTCAGAGAACAATTAGCAATGACAAATGTCCCCGATGGCATGAAAGGAACCCCGATCGCCCTAATCACAGCTGGTCTGCTGGCTATGGCGTTTATGGGATTCTCGGGGATCGTTTAAAGATTTATGATTTATGATTTATAATAACAGGTAATACTGCTTGATAATAACAGGTAATACTGCTTGATAATAACAGGTAATACCGCTTGCCGCTATAAATCATAAATCATAAATCCTTTCATAAATCATAAATCATAAATTTTCTCTCCTCATGAAACAGAAGATTTTAGTAGCAGGTGGAACTGGTTACATCGGATCACACACCACAGTAGAACTGCAGAACGCAGGTTATGAAGTTGTCATCATCGATGACCTGTCTAACTCCAATATAGAAGTATTGGACGGTATCGAACGCATCACAGGCATCCGTCCTGAATTCATCAAACTGGACTTGAAAGATAAGGAAGGAACCCGCGAAGCACTGAAAGCTCATCCGGGAATCAAAGGGATCATCCTGTTTGCCGCCAGCAAAGCAGTAGGCGAATCCGTACAGCAGCCGTTGAAATACTACCGCAACAACGTAGTGACACTGGTGAACCTGTTGGAACTGATGCCGGAATTCAATATCGAAGGCATTGTATTCTCGTCTTCCTGCACCGTTTACGGGCAGCCTGACCCTGAGAATCTGCCTGTAACCGAGAACGCTCCGATCAAACCGGCTACTTCTCCATACGGAAATACAAAACAGATCAACGAAGAGATCATCCGCGACACGATCCATGCCGGCGCTCCTTTCAAGAGCATCATCCTGCGTTACTTCAACCCGATCGGAGCACATCCGACAGCAGAGATCGGCGAATTGCCTAACGGCGTTCCTCAGAACCTGATCCCGTATCTGACACAGACTGCTATGGGTATCCGCAAAGAGCTGAGTGTATTCGGTGACGACTATGACACACCTGACGGTTCCTGCATCCGCGACTATATCAATGTTGTCGACTTGGCTAAGGCTCACGTGATCGCCATGGACCGCATGTTGGGTGGCAAGTCTCTGGATAATGTGGAAATCTTCAACCTCGGAACCGGCAACGGCGTTTCCGTATTGGAACTGATCAACACATTCGAAGCTGCAACAGGCGTTAAAGTCCCGCACAAAATCGTAGGACGCCGCGAAGGTGACATCGAAAAGGTTTGGGCCAATCCCGAACGTGCCAATAAAGTTTTAGGCTGGAAAGCGACAGAAACACTGGCCGACACATTGGCTTCGGCCTGGAAATGGCAGGAAAGACTGCGCGAACGCGGTATCATGTAATCGGAATATTTCTCGTTACCATACAAAAAAGGGGGGCCAAAGTTTATTATTAAACCCATCGGCTCCCCTTTTTCATTAAGAAGCCTTGGAAAGGTGTATACAGTATCAAGACAAGCTTATCATCAGACAGCACACTGTATATCAATATATTGAAAATAATTTTGAAGAAAATGAAATTGTAATCACTTTATT
>ERZ773110.2745-NODE-2745-length-11093-cov-2.551006_pt1 | contig 11093 bp, 5 predicted proteins | sample MGYA00580568_ERZ773110 | MGnify/ENA primary metagenome ERZ773110 (study PRJEB29015, sample SAMEA2737870) | human gut metagenome | biome: human gut; feature: human-associated habitat; material: faeces | place: China | collected 2012 ... | reverse complement strand
GCCGGATTGGCCGCCCCTCTTTTACATACCGAATTGAAAGGAGACGGAATGGGTATGAGCAATCAAACGGAAGAAAAGGATCTGTTCCATGCGGTATCCCTGTCCGGCGGTAAGGACAGCACCGCTATGCTGCTGCTCATGGTTGAGCGAGGGCTGCCGATCCATGCGGTCCTGACGGCAGATACGGGCATGGAATTTCCGGAAATGTATGAGCATCTGCAAAAGCTGGACGACTATCTGTTTGCAGAGCGAGGGCTGCATCTGACGTGGCTGCGCCACCCAAAGGGCTTTGAGTGGCTGATGTTTGAGGAAAAGAAGCAGCGATCAGCCAGCATTGAAAACCGGCAGCGGCTGGGTGTTTCTCTATACGGAAACGGCTGGCCCGGTCCCCGTGTGCGCTGGTGTACGGGGCAGCTGAAAACGCATCTCATCCATAAGGAGATCAACCGGCTGAAAGGACAATACCGGGCCGTGAGTTATGTGGGTATCGCCGCAGATGAGCCGAAGCGCATCAAAAGCGAGCGCTATCCGCTGGTGGATTGGGGAATCACGGAGAAGGAAGCCCTGCAAATCTGCTATGACCGGGGTTATGACTTCGGTGGGCTGTATCAGATTTACCACCGCTGCTCCTGCTGGTGCTGCCCGTTGCAGGGCATTGGGGAGCTGCGAAAGCTCCGGCAGTATCACCCGGAGTTATGGGAGCGGCTGCGGGAAATGGACAAACGTGCGTTGGCACAGTTCGGTCCCGGCCCGCTGGGACAGTTCAAAAAGGATTGGACCGTTGAGCGGTTGGAGCAGCGATTTGCAGCGGAAACCTTACAGAAGGAGCGTGAACGATGATGTATCGAGAACCAAGTGATTCCCCTTGGGGCGTTGTTGTGCGGTGCGATACCCTTTGCACCGGTGTGTATAGCGTGTCCACGGCAGGCCACGGCGGCATTATGGTCCAAACCGACGCAGCTCGGCGGCTGCTGTCCCCGGAGGCCCAGGCCGTCGGCTTTCAGGCAGGCAGGTATCTGAATTTTGAAGAGGACTGCGATGCGTCGGTGGCCCTGCGGGAACTGATGGACAGCGGTATCATTGCACCCCGGACGGATAACTACTTCCGCCCCGGCGAGTATGAAGCCTGCATTGACAGGAGCCTGCAGCGCTGGAACCCGGCTTATTGGCGTGCACGGCAGAAACGGCTCTCTGTACAGGCGGCAAAAGCGACAAAGGAGCGTGAACGGTAATGGACTATGTAATCAAGATCATGACCCCGGCAGAGCGCAGCTACTGTTATACCGGCAGCCAGCAACTCGACAAACAGACCGGCTGCATCGGTCATTTGCGGGGCGATATGGACAGAAGCGGGAAAGGTTTTTTCACCTCATGGGAGGATCATTGCGGGGAGCTGAAAACACAGGCGTTCAAGGATGAGTTTGATGATTTTATCAATGCCCTGCGTTTTGACGAGCGCTATGACGGCATTTTCAAAAACCGCAGCAGCCTTTCCCGATACTGCTATGAACACAAAGAAAGTGTGTTTGCCGAGGATTTTATTCCGCAGTACGGATTCCGGGTGGATACGCCGGAGTATGCCTATCTGCTGCGGCTGAATCCCATGCAGGGCGATTATAACCTGTATATCTACTGTTATCGCCGGGAAGCACTGGACCGGCATTTGAAAAACGCCGAGCGTGGCATCTGCTTTGTGAACCCGCAGGGAAAGACCCTGTTCCACATCCCGGACGGGGACAGCATCCGTGTAATTCGGCCGGATGGCACGCAGCGTGACCACGCCTGCCGGGATATCGACGACCACCGGGCCGAAATCGGCAGCGGGCATTTGTATGGCATGGCGCAGTTTGCCCAGCAGATGGAGCAGACGGGCAGCACCTTCGTGCCGCTTCGCTCGTCACTCCCGAAGCAGTGCTACTCACTCCTGCTGGATACCGGAAATGTGGTGATCCTGAAACGGGGCGAAACCGGCTATTACAAGACGGACATTCCCCACACCTCAAAGGAGGAAGCCCGTGCGCTGGTGGAGGAATATAACCGCAAACTGGGCGTGACCCGTGCCCAGGAGGAGGCCATGAAGGGCGGCTCCATGTTCGGCTTTGACAAGCCCATTGCCGACCCCGCCAACTACGATGCACAGGGACAGCCGCTAAAGCGCCGGGAGAAAGACCGAGGTGACACAAGATGACCGAGCAGAAACATATTATCTGGAGCAGCGATCCGGACTACGAGGATTGGAGGGGCGATCTGGAGGAACAGTACCCCGAGCTTTCCGAGCAGGAACGGATGGAATTGATGGTCGAGCAGAACAACGACTATCTCGATGACGAGCGGTGCAATCTGAACATTCAGCTCTCCCGCCCCATTCTGCTGATCGCAGACATCGGCCGATGGGATGGGCGGTATCCCGGTTATGCCGAGATCAAAAGCGGCAATATCCGCGATTGCCTGTATTCTGAGATGGACTATTCCACATGGTATGTAAACCGGCTGGGCGATCTGCGCTGCGATGCCGTACATCACGACGGCACGAACCATTATCTCTACCGTGCCTACAAGGAGAATGTGAGCGAAGCACAGATCGACCGGCTGAAAGAAAAGCTGTACAGCGGCACCGCCACCCGCGCCGATGTGACCCGTGTGACAAAGCGCCTGGGCGATGAGATCGGGCGGGTCTACGGCTGGCGGTTTCCGCCCGTCCGGGAAGCGGCGCGAGAAAGATAGGAGGAAAACGGTATGTCTGTTGATGCAAGAAAAGAACGCTTTGAGCTGGTGGAGGTGTTTGACCGTCCCATGCTCTTTACCTGCCTGCGGGTAGACCGAAACACGGTGCCCAAGGGGCTGTATCTCTATGAGGTACGCAATGACGACGATCAGTGCGGGATCCCCGTGGAGATCGGCCGCTGGATCATGGTTAACCACTGGGGAACGCTGCTGTCTGCGACACCCATCAAGCTGGAGCCGAACCGGTACAATAACAACGCCTACCGCCATATCGACCCGGAAAACGACTGGAACTACACCGGCGATCTGTGTTCGGCCAGGGAATATATGGATAAATACCTGCTGAAAAAGGACAGGGAAAAACCAAAGGAAAGATAGGAGGTGCTGCCCATGGCACGCAGATTTCAGGAGATCACGGAGGTTTACCGGCAGGAGATCGCCGCACTGGCCCGCGCAGACCGGTGGACGGCATTTCTGCGCTCTGCCTGCCGGAATTATAAGCTGCCCTTTGAGGAGCAGGTGCTGGTACACGCACAGCGCCCGGACGCAACGGCTGTGTTGGAGATAGAGCGCTGGAACCGTCAATTCGGCCGATGGGTCAATAAGGGTGCTACCGGCATTGCCGTATTTGATCGGGACTATCCGGGACGCACGCGCCTCAAGTATTATTTTGATATATCCGACACCCACGAAAGCCGTTTGTCCCGCCCCGTGCCGCTCTGGCAGGTGCCTGCCGAGCAGGAGCCGGATGTGATCGAAGCGTTGGAAAACCGATTCGGTGCGCTGGACGATAAAGGCACATTGGAGGAAGCCATAGTATCCGCCATGGAAAACGCTGCGGCGGACAATATGACGGACTATCTTGATGATCTGCAGAATTGCCGGGACAACAGCCTTCTGGAAGAACTGGACGAGCTGAATTTGTCAGTTCTCTATCGCCGTCTGCTGGAGAACAGTACGGCGTATATGATGATGTGCCGCTGCGGGCTGGAACCGGATGAATATTTTGATCCGGAGGATTTCTCTGAGGTGTTCAATTTCAATACCCCGGAAACGCTGAATGCCCTGGGCGTGGCCACACGGGATATTGCCGAAAGCGGTTTGAGCGCCATCGCATTGACCGTCCGAAGCCGTCAAAAGCAAATTCGCACAATTGCGCAGGTACCGGAAAATGAGTATCCTATAGACAAGCAAACAGAAACACCGACCGAAAGGAGCGAAAACCATGGAACTGACATACACGATAAAGGACGGCTACCGGCTGCCGGATCTGCTGCCGCCGCAGGAGCCGGAAACAGCCCTTGGGAAATACGGCCTGTTACGCCGGAGGTATCTGAAGGAGCACCGGAAGGTGCTGTTCACGAACCTGCTGACATCGGGCAGGCTGAACGAGCATCTGGCGGAGATCGACCGGACGGCGCGGCAGCGCGTGGAACAGACGGTGACGGCGATGGCTCAGGCCGAGGGCGTGACGGAGGAGCTGAAAGCCGCCGACCCGATGAAGTGGGTGGGGCTGATGAACAACCTGAGAAACGCCGCCGAGGGGACAGTGCTGGCGGAGCTGATCTACAGCTGAACACCGAACCCGAAGAAGCGGACAGTGCGGAGGAAGCAACCTCTGAGCTGCCCGCTTTTTTGGATGAAAAGAAAATTTTCGCCATCATTGAAAACCGCAATGATGATCTGATCTACAAGAAGGCGCAGATCGAACTGTTTTTCCGGTCACATCCGGACGAGGCCGAGCGTGCCGAATATCTCCGCTCGGCATATCAAGACCGTTTCACCGAGATCCTTGCAGACGGAGCACGGCTGGGGTATCGTCCGCAGAAAAACGGTCTGCTCATGTGGGAGGGTGCATATCTTTCCCGTACCAGCGAAACCGTGTTTTCGTGGGGGCTTGTGGCAGGCTTTACGGCACAGCTCATTGACAAACGGGAATACTATGTCAACACCGAGATCAAACCGTTTGTGCCGATGGAATCACAGCAGCTTACGCTGTTTGATATGCCTGCGTTCGACCAACCGGAGGATACACCGGTCGCACCACTGTTCTCCCATCCGAAGCTGCCGCAGCAGATCATGGATGAAGCCCTGTGCGTAGGAGCCAACGATGAGCATAGCCGGCTGATCATCTGCGCTTACTTTATGAAGGATAAGCCGGACAACGCCGCATTCCTGCAAAAACACTACGGCGAGAACGGTGTAGGCTTCTATTTTGGCGGAGAGAAAGTTTCGCTTTGGTATGACGCCGAGGGGATGCGTATTGCCCGCGGCAGCACGGCGCAGCGGAGCAATGCCACACTGATCTCCTGGGAGGAAGCGGCAAAGCGTATCCGGGAGCTGTTGGAGCTGGGGCGGTATATGCCGCAAAGTGAATTGGATGAGGTCGATCACTACGAGCGGATGCGGCTTGCTGACAGCATTGCCTACACCAGCCGGGACATGACAACGGAAGCGAGATACGCGGGATTTCTGCCGCTGGCCATGCTGGCGCAATCCGTCAAGGGCGGCTATCCGGAAACGCAGAAGCAAATTTATGAGCTTCTCTGTGCGCCGGATACGCTGCAAAAGTGCGTGGACGAATGGACGGCGTTCAACGCCGCGCTGGATGCAGGGCAAGACCTTTTGCGTTTTCGCTTTTACCGTCCGAAAGAGATACTGGAGCGGCTCCGTGATCTACAACGGGAGCCGCTTCATTTTACCGTTGCCGACGGGTTTGCTCCCGACCGGCAATTTTTATTTCCGCCGATGAGATCGACAAGGTGCTGCGTGGATGGGACGGCAGCACCGACTATCGCCTTGGCGTGTACGCTTTTTACGCCACGCACAAGGATAAGACCGAGCGTGAAAAATACCTCAAGGATTATCACGGCGAGTACAGCGGTCATAGCGGCGGGAATGACAATCTCACCCACACCCGTGGCAAGGGCATTGAGTTCAGCCACGGCAGTATCACGGCCCCCCTATGCCAAGGTCACGCTGAAATGGCCGGAGGCGGCCAAACGCATCGGGGAGCTGATCTCCCAGAACAAATTTCTCTCAGATGCCGACTGGGCGGCCATGCCGGAGTATGAGCGGAAACAGCTGGCCCGGAAGATCGTCAACTTTTTCATGGATACACCGGACGATGTGGTGCGGCCTTTTTCGCAAAACGCCATTGCGGACTATTGGGAGTGCGTAAAGGCTGTGACCGTTCAGCTCTCCGACGCCGACTGCGTGCAGGAAATTTATCAGAATATGCTCCCTGCCTGGGAAGCCACGAAAGAGGAGGATCGGCACTATACCCTGCGCAAGCAGGGCATAGAAGCCATGCGTGCCTATCTGGACGGCACCTATTCCGTGTTTGGCCTTGGGAAAACCCTGCAAATGCCAACGACCGAGGCCGTTTCCGAACGGCCGGCAGCAGAACCGGAGGTATCGGAGCCGGAACCGCCCATAGCGGAAGTGGAAACCACAGAGATAGAACCGGCATTACCTGCCGAAGAAAAAGCTGTGCTCACAGCGCCGCAGCCCAAACGGGAGCGTATGCGGTTTGCACCGCTCTATCCGGAAAAACCGGCCGGGCAGCGACACGACTTTCACATCACGGATCGGGAGCTGGGCGTGGGCAGCAAGGCGGAGAAGTATGCGTCCAATGTGGCGGCGATCCGCACTCTGCAAGCAGTGGAAAGCGAAAACCGGCTGGCGACGCCGGAGGAACAGGAAACCCTTTCCTGCTATGTGGGCTGGGGCGGCCTTGCCGACTGCTTCGATGAAAAGCACAGCCGGTACGCCGAGCTGAAAGCGCTGCTCACCGAGGAGGAATATGCCGCCGCCCGTGCCAGCAGCCTGACCGCTTTTTATACCCCGCCCGTTCTCATCGACGCCATCTACCAGGCGCTGGCACAGATGGGCTTGGAAAGCGGCAACCTGTTGGAGCCTGCCTGCGGCATTGGCAACTTTATGGGAATGCTGCCGGACAGCATGAGGGATTGCAAGGTCTACGGCGTGGAACTCGACAGTATTTCCGGCCGCATCGCCCGGCAGCTTTACCAGAACAGCCGTATCGCCGTTACCGGCTATGAAAAGGCGGAGATACCGGACAGCTTCTTTGACGCTGCTGTGGGCAATGTGCCGTTTGGAAATATCAAGGTCGTTGACCGGCGCTACGACAAGCATCACTGGCTCATTCACGACTATTTTCTCGGAAAGACGCTGGACAAGATACGTCCGGGCGGCGTGATCGCCTTCATCACCTCAAAGGGCACGATGGACAAGGAAAGCCCTGCCGTGCGGAAATATCTGGCCCAGCGGGCCGACCTCATCGGAGCGATCCGTCTGCCGGATACAGCGTTCAAGGCCAATGCCGGAACAGAGGTCACCAGTGACATCCTCTTTCTTCAAAAGCGTGACCGGATCGTGGATATTGAGCCGGATTGGGTGCATCTGGACGCGGATGAAAACGGTATCCGCATGAACAGCTATTTCGTCCGGCATCCGGAAATGGTGCTGGGCGAGATGGTCATGGAGAGTACTCAATACGGCATGGACAGCGTGTGCAAGCCCTATGAAAATGCCGATCTTGCCGATCTTCTGAGCGAAGCGGTATCGGGGCTTCATGCACAGATCCCCACCTATGAGCAGGACGGGCCGGAGGAGGAAGATTTATCCATTCCCGCAGACCCGAATGTGCGTAATTACAGCTTTACCAGCGTAGACGGCAAGCTGTATTTCCGCATTGACAGCCGCATGGAGCCGGTCGAACTGCCGCTGACCACCGAGAACCGAGTGCGCGGCATGATCGCCCTGCGGGACTGCACCCGTCAGCTCATCGAGTACCAGGCGGAGAACCATCCCGATGAGATCATCCGGCGCGAGCAGGAGAAGCTGAACGGGCTGTACGATGCCTATGTCAAAAAATACGGGCGGCTTTACACCCGCGGCAACAACCTTGCCTTTTCGGATGACAGCAGCTATCCGCTGCTGTGCTCGTTGGAGGTGCTGGACAACGAAGGCAATTTCGCCCGCAAGGCGGATATGTTCACCAAGCGCACCATTCGCCCGCATGAGCCGGTCACGCAGGTGGATACGGCATCGGAGGCGCTGGCGGTATCTCTCTCCGAAAAAGCGCAGGTGGATCTCGGCTTTATGTCCGGTAAAAGTGAGGACGAGCTGGTGCAGGAGCTTTCCGGGGTCATTTACCGGAATGTCCGTTGCGGTCTTACGCCGGAGGAGATCAGTCCGGTGCAGCTTGATCTGGCGGCATATCCCTATGTCACCGCCGAAGAATTTCTGTCCGGCAATGTGCGGAAAAAGCTGCGTATGCTGCAGGCGCTGCAAGCAGCGCTACCGGCTGAAAAGAAGCAGGAGCTTGCCGCCATGGAAGCTGTGCAGCCGACAGAGCTGACCGCTGCGGAGATCGGTGTGCGGATCGGTGCATCATGGGTGCCTACCGATGTCTATCAGCAGTTTATGTTCGAGCTGTTCGGTACCAGCGTATACGCCAGGCAGAGAATGCGGGTCGTTCGCTCCGAATACAGCGGAGAATGGAACATCAGCAACAAAAGCATGGACGGCGGCAACATCAAAGCCGTCACCACCTACGGCACCAAGCGTATCACGGCATACCACATCCTGGAGCAGACACTGAATCAGCGGGTAGTCAAGGTGTTCGATACCGTTGTGGAGGACGGCAAGGAGCGGCCGGTGCTGAATGTGAAGGAAACTGCCATCGCCCAGGATCGGCAGGAGCTGATCAAGTCCAAATTTGCCGATTGGCTGTGGCAGGACATTGACCGGCGCGAACGGCTGTGCCGCATCTATAACGACACCTTCAATTCCATCCGACCGCGGGAGTACGATGGCAGCCACATCCGCTTTGTGGGGATGAACCCGGAGATCAGCCTGCGAAAGCATCAGGTGAACGCCATCGCCCATGTATTGTACGGCGGCAATGCGCTGTTGGCACACGAAGTGGGTGCAGGGAAAACCTTTGAAATTGTTGCCGCCGCTATGGAAATGAAGCATCTGGGGCTATGCACCAAGTCGCTGATCGTGGTGCCCAACCACATCACGGAACAGTGGGCGGCAGAATGGCTTCAGCTCTACCCAGCCGCTAACATTTTGGTAGCTACCGAACGCGATTTTGAAAAGCGCAACCGCCGCAGGCTGTGTGCCCGTATTGCCACCGGAGATTATGATGCAATCATCATCGGCCACAGTCAGCTCATGAAGATCCCCCTGTCCCGTGAACGGCAACAGGCCATTTTGCAGCGGCAGATCGACGAGGTGCTGCTGGCCATCAGCGACGCTAAGCGGCAGAAAGCAGAGAATTTTACCATCAAACAGATGGAGCGCACCCGTAAGTCATTGGAGGCGCGGCTGGAGAAGCTCAATGATCAGAGCACCAAGGACGACACCGTGACCTTTGAGGAGCTGGGCATCGACCGGCTGTTCATCGATGAGAGCCACAATTTCAAAAACCTCTTTCTGATGACGAAAATGCGCAATGTCGGCGGTATCGCGCAGACGGAAGCGCAGAAGTCCTCGGATCTCTTTGCCAAGTGTCAGTATCTGGACGAGCTGACCGACAGCCACGGTGTTATCTTCGCCACCGGCACCCCGATCTCCAACAGTATGGTGGAATTGTATACGGTGCAGAGGTACTTGCAATATCAAACCTTGCAGGAGATGGGTCTTATCCACTTCGATGATTGGGCCAGCGACTACGGTGAAACCGTTACCGCCATCGAGCTTTCCCCGGAGGGCAGCGGCTATCGCCCGAAAACCCGTTTTGCAAAATTCTTCAATCTGCCGGAGTTGATGGCGACCTTCAAAATGGTGGCGGATGTGCAAACGGCGGATATGCTGAAGCTGCCCGTCCCAAAGGCCAACTTCCACACCGAGGTCATCCACCCCAGCGAGCTGCAAAAGAAAGCTGTTGCAGGACTGGCGGAGCGTGCCGAGCGCGTCCGCGCCCGTGTGGTCGATCCCAGCACCGACAATATGCTGCGCATCACCAACGACGGACGCAAGCTGGCGTTGGATATGCGGCTGCTAAGCTCTCTGGCACCGGACGATGAAAACAGCAAGGTTTCCGTATGCGCCCGGAATGTCTATCGGATATGGGCAGAGAGTACCGCACAGCGCAGCACGCAGCTGATTTTCTGCGACCTGTCTACTCCCAAAGCGGACGGCAGCTTCAATGTGTATGACGATCTGCGGCAAAAGCTGCTGGAGATGGGCATTCCGGAAAACGAGATCGCTTATATCCACACCGCCAACACCGAGCAAAAGAAAAAGGAGCTGTTCGCCAAGGTGCGCGGCGGCGAGGTGCGTATCCTCATGGGCAGCACCGCAAAAATGGGAGCCGGAACCAATGTGCAGGACAGGCTCATCGCCTTGCATGATCTCGATTGCCCATGGCGGCCCAGCGACTTGCAGCAGCGCCTTGGGCGCATCGTGCGGCAGGGCAACCAAAATCCGGAGGTGGAGATCTTCCGCTATGTTACCGAGGGCACATTCGATGCCTACCTCTATCAGCTGGTGGAATCCAAGCAGCGGTTTATTGCCCAGATCATGACCTCCAAAGCACCGGCCCGTGCGGCGGAGGATGTGGACGAGACGGCACTGTCCTATGCCGAGATCAAGGCACTGGCCACAGGAAACCCGCAGATCATCGAAAAATGCAATTTAGATATGGAGGTCAGCAAGCTGAATATGCTCCGTGCCAGCCATCTGAGCCAGCGGTATGCGCTGGAGGAGCTGGTGTTGCGGAAGTATCCGGCAGAGATCAAGGAACTAAGCGAACGCATCGCCGGATATGAGCAGGACAGCGCACGGCTGGCCGAGCATCCGAAGCCCGCTGAGGGCATTGCACCGATGGTATTAAACGATGTCACCTACGCCGAGCGTGAGAACGCCGGTAAGGCGATCATTGAAGCCTGCACGCACATGAATGGCGCGGAGACCGTTTCTATCGGCAGCTACCGCGGATTTTCCATGCTGCTTTCCTACGACGGTGCTGCCAACGAGTTTCGCATGGTACTCAAAGGCAAGCTGTCCCATACGGCTGTACTGGGAGCGGATGCAGGCGGCAATGTCACCCGTATCGACAACGCACTGGAAAAGATCACGGAGCACTTGGCCAACGCCCGGTCGCAGCTTGCCCATACCACCGAGCAGCTTGAAAATGCCCGCACCGAACTGGCCACACCGTTTGCTTACGAGGGGGAGCAGACTGAGAAAACCGTACGTTTGAAAGCGTTGAACATCCTGCTTAATATGGATGAGAAGGACAAGACGTTGATTGACGAGACTCCCGATGGGGGCGAGGAACCGCCCATGCGAAAGGCCGTAGGACTGGAACGATAACCTGCTCCATGCACCGA
>ERZ773110.2742-NODE-2742-length-11120-cov-4.579214_pt1 | contig 11120 bp, 7 predicted proteins | sample MGYA00580568_ERZ773110 | MGnify/ENA primary metagenome ERZ773110 (study PRJEB29015, sample SAMEA2737870) | human gut metagenome | biome: human gut; feature: human-associated habitat; material: faeces | place: China | collected 2012 ... | reverse complement strand
TGAAGATTAGTGTGATCAGCTTTACGGAAACAGGACAACAGCTGGCGGAGCGGATACGGGAGAGCATGGATGGGGAAACTGCGGTCACGCTCTATACCAAATGCTCCCGACTGGAAAAAAAGACGGTACCGGCTGTGGATGACAGCGATGCAGACACAATCTGCGTCAGGAACAGCCTGTCAGCGTGGGCGGGAGAGCAGATGGCGGCCCGCCATGCACTTATATTCATCGGTGCCTGTGGGATCGCGGTCCGTGCCATTGCCCCCTGGATCATGGATAAACTGCACGACAGTCCGGTACTGGTGGCAGACGAGATGGGGAAGTATGTGATTCCCTTGTTGTCTGGACATGTGGGTGGAGCCAACGAACTGGCGGTCCGTCTGGCGGGAGCATTGGGTGCCGTACCGGTGATCACCACAGCCACAGACTTACATGACAGTTTTGCGGTGGATATCTTTGCCAAAAGGAATGATCTGCGGATCTGCAATCGGGAGGGGATCGCCAAAGTGTCGGCAAAAGTACTGGCAGGCGAGGAAATTACCATGTCCGTACAGACAGGGCATCTGGCAGTGGATGAGACCATTCCGTCAGGGATCCGGCTGTGTGCGTATCCTCCTGTGGAAAAAGTGGATGTCCTGATTGCGGACGACACGGAAGAAACATTTCGAAAAGAGCCAGCAGAACTACTGCTGCAGCCGAAAAAATATATTCTGGGCGTGGGCTGCAAGAAGGATACGGACAGCGCAAAGCTGGATCTATTTTTGAAAAAAATACTGGAAGAACAGGGCATTGTCATAGAGCAGATCGCAGCATTGGCTTCTATTGACGTGAAAAAAGAGGAAAGATGTCTGCTGGAATTCAGTGAAAAATACAGGATACCATTTAGGACTTATACAGCACAGGAATTACAGGCAGTGCCGGGAGAATTTCACGGTTCCGAGTTCGTAAAGACACAGGTGGGCGTGGACAATGTATGCGAGCGCGCCGCCCTGAAAGCAGCCGGGACAGGCGGATGGATCCTCTTAAGCAAGCAGGCACAGGATGGCATGACCGTGGCAGTTGCAGAGAAAACATGGAAAGAGCGGATTCGGATGTGGCTTTAAAAGGATAGAAAGAGGCAAAACGGATGAGTAACAGAATCTATATCGTGGGAATAGGTCCCGGCAGGGAAGAAATGATGACAGGAGAAGCCATCGCTGCGCTGGAGCAGGCAGATGTGATCGTGGGTTATACCGTATATGTCAAATTATTGGGAGAACGTTTTGCAGGGAAAAAACTGCTGACCACCCCTATGCGGCAGGAGACAGAGCGCTGCGAACTGTGTTTTAGGGAGGCGGAAGCCGGGAAGCGGGTGGCATTGATCTGCAGCGGCGACGCCGGTATCTACGGCCTGGCATCGCTGATGTATGAGCTTGGAGAAGAACATCTCCAGACGGAACTGATCGTGATCCCCGGTATTACAGCGGCAAGCAGTGGGGCGGCGGTACTGGGAGCACCCTTAAACCATGATTTCTGTGTGATCAGCTTAAGCGACCTGCTGACTCCCTGGGAGAAGATCGAAAAGAGACTGCGGGCGGCAGCAATGGGAGATTTTGCCATGGCAATTTACAACCCTTCCAGCCACAGGCGAAAGGATTATCTGCAAAGAGCCTGTGATATTTTACTGGAAACCATAGAAGGGGAGCGCCCCTGCGGCTATGTGGAAAACATCGGCAGAGAAGGCACCCGGGCGGTGACCTGTACGCTGCGGGAATTAAGGGACCGGGAAGTCAATATGTTCACCACGGTATTTATCGGCAATTCGGAGACGGAGATCCTTAGGGACAAGTTGATCACAAAGCGCGGATATCATACGGAGAATAACATACATTAAGTTCTCTTTGGGAGGAGAGCAGGATGAAAAAAATAGTAATTTTTGCGGGAACCACAGAAGGACGGCGGCTGTCGGAAATCCTGGCAGATGCCGGAATCGCGCATACCGTATGCGTGGCAACGGAATATGGTGAGATCGTGATGCGGGAACAGACGGATGCGGAGGCGGCAGGGACAAAGGGGCAGCCACTCGTATCTCTTCACCGTGGCAGAATGGACCGGCAGCAGATGGAAGAATTTCTGCGTAACGAGGGTTATGAGATCGTAGTGGATGCCACCCACCCTTATGCCAAAGTCGTTACGGAGAATCTGCGGGGAGCTGTTGCGACACTCCAGACCTCTGAAAAAAAAGCACAGTTTCCAATTTACCTGCGTCTGGAACGGGAAATTTCGGAGACTCCGGAAGCAGAGAATCCTGCCGTAAGTATCCGGTATTTTGAAAGCAATGCTGACTGTGCCAAAGCGCTGGAGAATACAGAGGGCAATATTCTGCTGACCACAGGGAGCAAGGAACTGCCGACGTATTGTGCCTCCGGAAGACTCCATGACCGCCTGTATGTGCGCATCCTTCCGGGCAGAGAGAGCCTGGAACTGTGCATGGAGCAGGGAATCAAAGGCAGACAGATCCTGGCATTGCAGGGACCTTTTTCCACAGAGATGAACGCCGCTATCCTGAAGCAATACGATATCCATCACATGGTCACGAAAAACAGCGGACGCACCGGAGGGTATCAGGAGAAACTGGAAGCTGCGAAAATTCTGGGGATCCCGGTGTATGTGATACAGCCTGCCAAGAAGGCTGTAGATACGTATTCTTTTGCGGAAATCTGTGGAAAACTGGAACAGCTCTGTGACTGTAAGCTCTCCGGGCAGGGCAGCATGGAGATCTGCCTCGCCGGAATCGGCATGGGCAGCAAAAACGGTCAGACACAAGAAGTGCAGCATGCGATCGAAACTGCAGATATCCTGCTGGGTGCGGAGCGCATGATCGAAAGATATTCTGCTAAAATCGAAAAAAGACCCTACTACATGACGGAGCAGATTCTGCCGTATCTGGAGCAATTACAGAAAAACGGTCTTACAGAACAGAAAGATCCCCTTCGGGTAACGGTCCTTTTTTCCGGGGATACCGGATTCTACAGCGGATGCAGGAAGCTGTATGTGGCATTGCAGGAAGCCGTTGCCGTAGGAGTGTTGAACGCAGGAGTACGGATCCTGCCGGGAATTTCTTCCTTGGCCACACTGGCGGCCCGAGTGGGAGAAAGTTATGAAGATGCCGCCATTTTGAGCATGCACGGCAAGAAGCTGAACCGGCTTTCGACAACGGTGGAGAGCCATGAAAAGGTATTTTTACTGACCTCAGGAAGTGAGGACATCCGCAAGATCGGACATTTGCTTGCAGAAGCGGGACTGACAGACTGTGAAGTGATCGTAGGATATCAGCTGTCCTATCCGGAGGAAAGCATCCGGATCCTGACCCCGGGGCAGTGTGAGGAGATTACGGAGGAAGGGTTATATACCTGCCTGATCCGCAATCCTCACTGGCAACCGGAACGCCTGACCCATGGAAGAGCCGATACCTGTTTTCTGCGGGATGCGAAAACTCCAATGACAAAAGAAGAAGTCCGCGAGGTCAGCATCTGCAAGCTGAACCTGACACAAAACGCCGTGGTCTATGACATCGGCAGCGGCACCGGATCCGTCGCCATAGAGATCGCCGGGGTGCCCGGAGGGGTGCAGGTCTATGCCATTGAGAGAAAGCCGGAGGCGGTGGAACTGCTTCGAAAGAACAGAGAGCATTTTCACATGGATAATATACAGATCATTGAAGCCCCGGCACCGGAAGGGCTGGAGGAATTACCTGTGCCGACCCATGCCTTTATCGGCGGCAGCGGCGGCAGATTGCTGGATATTTTACAGACCCTGTACCGGAAGAATCCCCATATGCGTATTGTGATCAATGCCATCAGCATGGAGACCATTGCAGAATTTAAGGAAGTGCTGGATACTTTTCCGGTGGAGGAAGAGGAGATCCTGCAGATGCAGGTAAGCCGGGTGAAGAAGCTCTTAAGCTATCATCTGCCCCAGGCGGAAAATCCGGTGTGGATCTGTTCATTTACGTTCCGGGAGACAGGAACGGATCCTATGGATAACGCGAAGAAAACAAAACAGGACGCAGGGGAGACCGGAAACGGTAAGAATGGAGAAGTACAGAGATGACCGGAGCACAGAAAAAGAAGATACGCCGCATTATGATCGCTGCACCGAAGAGCGGCAGCGGCAAGACTACGATCACCTGTGGATTATTGCAGATTTTTAAAGAAAACGGTGAGGATATTTCTTCCTGTAAATGCGGCCCGGATTATATTGATCCAATGTTCCACAGACAGGTGCTGGGGGTGCCCTCTCGGAATCTGGATACCTTTTTTACCGGAGAAGAGGGCACCCGTAAGCTGTTTTTGAAGGATCGCAGAGAAGACGAGCTTGTGGTCATGGAAGGTGTTATGGGATTGTATGACGGGCTGGGCGGCATCCGTGAGGAAGGCTCCTCCTATCATTTGGCAAAGGTGACGCAGACCCCCATCCTGCTGGTGGTGGATGCAAAAGGCATGGGGAGATCGGTGATCCCTCTGATTGCCGGATTCCTGGCTTACGATAAGGCACATCTGATCCGTGGCGTGATCTTCAACCGGATGTCCGCAGCCTATTATGAGATACTGAAGCCCTTGGCAGAAGATGAACTGGGCATTGCGGTACTGGGGTATTTTCCGGAAAATAAGGACCTGCAGATCGCCAGCAGACACTTAGGCTTGTGCATGCCGGGAGAACTGGAAGACTTGCAGGGACAGATCCGTATGACAGCAGAGAGATTACGGGAGACCGCAGACATTTCAAAACTGTTGCAGATCGCAGAGGAAGCGGAGCCGTTGGAGGAAGAGACGGTAGTGGAAGATTCCGTAGAAACCAGCGAAGCAATACACCCACGGATCGCCGTAGCCCGGGATGAAGCCTTTTGCTTTTATTACGAAGAGAACCTGCGTCTGCTGGAACAGGCGGGCGCGGAACCGGTGTATTTTTCCCCGCTGCATGACAGAAACTTACCGGAAAACATTCACGGATTGTTACTGGGCGGTGGATATCCGGAACTGTATGCCGGACAGTTAAGCGAGAATGATACCATGCGCACAGCGATCCGGAAGGCAGTCACAGACGGCCTGCCCACGGTGGCAGAGTGCGGCGGTTTTCTATACCTGCATACGACCCTGACGGACCGGGAAGGACATTCCTATCCCATGGCGGGAGTCCTGCCCGGTAAATGCTTCGACACCGGACACCTGGTGCGCTTCGGATACATTGAACTGGAAGAGAACAGCGGACATTTTATGCCTCGTGGCAGCCGCATCCGTGCCCACGAATTCCACTATTATGACAGTGAAGACAACGGCGCAGACTGCATCGCTACCAAACCCTCCACCGGACGAAATTATCCCTGCATCCACGTGGGAGAGAATCACTGGTACGGTTTTCCCCACCTCTATTATCCATCCTGCCCGGAGTTCGCGGATCGCTTCGTGGAGAATGCAAAAAAATTCTCAAAAAGCGGAAAAGATGTGTTATAATCGTAATATCTTTTTTGCACGGAGGATAAATCAATGGAAAAATCAAAGGTATATTTTACAGATTTCAGGACCCGTCTGGGAGAGGGGCTTCCCAGTAAGTTAAAGCGTCTGATGAAGGCGGCGGGGATTCAGAATATTGATATGGATCACAAATTTGTTGCCATCAAGCTGCACTTCGGAGAGCTGGGCAACCTGGGCTTCTTACGCCCGAATTATGCGAAAGCAGTAGCGGATGTGGTAAAGGAGCTGGGCGGTGTGCCTTTTTTGACCGATTGCAACACCCTGTACCCCGGCAGCCGTAAGAATGCCATCGAGCATATGTACTGTGCCTGGGAGAATGGTTTCACGCCACTGACGGTGGGATGTCCCGTGATCATTGGCGATGGACTCAAGGGAACGGATGACATCGAGGTACCGGTAGAAGGCGGCGAATATGTGAAGAATGCGAAGATCGGTCGTGCCATCATGGATGCGGATGTGTTTATTTCCCTGAATCATTTCAAAGGACATGAGACGGCGGGGTTTGGCGGTGCTATTAAAAACATCGGTATGGGCTGCGGCTCCAGAGCGGGCAAAATGGAGCAGCATGCGCAGGGCAAGCCGGAGATCGACGAGAGTCTGTGCCGGGGCTGTAAGCGCTGCATGAAGGAATGTGCCAATGATGGACTGGTATATGATGAGACCACACATAAGATGCACATTGATCATGAAAAATGTCTGGGCTGCGGACGCTGCATCGGCGCCTGCAATTTTGATGCGATCCACAGTGGCTATGATGCGGCAACGAAGGATTTCAACTGCCGCATGGCAGAATATGCGAAGGCTGTCGTGGACGGCAGACCGAATTTCCATATTTCTCTGGTAGTGGATGTGTCTCCAAACTGTGACTGCCACTGCGAGAACGATGCTCCTATTCTGCCTAATATCGGTATGTTTGCATCCTTTGATCCACTGGCGCTGGATCAGGCCTGCGTGGATGCCTGCCTGAAGCAGACACCGCTGCCGAACAGCCAGCTGACGGATGCCATGGCAAAAGAGGGCTTTTGTGATCACCATGATCATTTTGAAAATACCACTCCCAATGCGGAGTACAAGACCTGCCTGGAGCATGCGGAGAAGATCGGCATCGGCAGCAGAGACTATGAACTGATCACGATTTCGTAAGCTTGAAAAGCGAAGAAATCGTTTATGAAGTAATTTTTGGAGAGGATGAACTTATGCGGCCAATGGTAAGCATCATTGTTCCGATATACAATGCGGAACAATATTTACGACGCTGTGTCGACAGCATTTTGAACCAGGAATATACGGATTATGAACTGCTGCTGGTCAATGATGGCAGTACGGATGCTTCCGGCGATATTTGTGAAGAGTACGGAGACCAAGATCCCAGAGTCATTGTGATCCAAAAGGAGAACACCGGAGTCTCCGACAGCAGAAACCGGGCGATTGACCATGCCCGGGGAAAATATCTGCAGTTCCTCGACAGTGACGACTGGATCACACCGGATGCCACCAGACTGTTCGTGCGGGCAGCTGAGGAGTACGGCTGTGACATGGTCATTTCTGACTTTTACCGCGTGGTGGGAGAGCGTCTGTCCCCCAAGGGAGACATCGAAGAGGAGGGCGTGCTCACCAGAGAAGAGTTCGCAGCACATATGATGGAGAATCCGGCGGATTTTTATTACGGTGTGTTGTGGAACAAGCTGTACCGCAGGGATATTGTGGAAGAGCATAAGCTACGCATGGATACGGATATCAGCTGGTGTGAGGATTTTATGTTCAATCTGGAATATATCCGCTATGCGAAAGTATTCTATGCCCTGCATGCGCCCATTTATTATTATGTGAAGAGGAAAGGCTCTCTTGCCAGTCAGGGCATTAATATCTCGAAGACTGTGAAGATGAAGCTGAATGTATTTGAGTACTACAATAACTTCTACAAACATGTTCTGGAAGAGGAAGATTATGAGAAGAACCGTCTGCAGGTATACCGTTTTTTTATCGATGCTGCGGGGGACGGCACCGTTCCGCCTTCAATCCTGCCCGGTTCCAAGAAGCTGGGAGACGAGAGAGTCTTTGTCAATACAGAGATCTTACAGGCGGAAGGACCTGCAGGAGAGGATTACCGTAAGAGAAAGTTATTAGAACATTATCTGGAGCCGGTGGCGTTAAAAGGAGATCTGAAGGTCATGGATGTGCGTCTGCTTTTGTGTCTGTGTGAAAAGCACGAATGGGACAGCAGACGGGAACTGGCGGATTTCGCCGGAATCAACCGGACGAATCTGACCAGCGGATTGCAGCGACTGACCATGAAGGGATTCCTGAAAGTAGAAGAGGTGAAGGAACCCAAGCCATCCAAAAAAGATAAGACGACCGGAAAAAATAAAATGAAAGCAGCGGAGATGGCAGAAACGAAGCGGAAGGGACGGGGAGGCAGGATCGCCGTGACGATTCTTCCGGCAGCGGATGCCGTTATGAAAGAACTGGAGATGGCACAGAGGGATTATGATGCTGCCAGATTCGCCGGCTTCACAGAGGAAGAACTCATTAAATATGCTGAGCTGTCTGAGAAGATCAAAGAGAATACAAAGAATATTTTATACTTTCTTAATTGACAGGGTAGTTTCTGAAAAGTTATGATAAGTAGGTATATAGAAATGTGAGGGAAAGGAAGGTATTTGGATGAAGAAAAACGCAGAGTATATGTTGGAACATGCCGGCCTGTGCAGAGCGGCAGATAGATTGGAACCCCAGATGTTCGATGAGTATGGCGTGCAGAGGGGGTTGCGTGATAAGAACGGTAACGGCGTAGTCGCAGGCCTTACCAATATCTCCCGGATCGAATCCTTCAAAATGGAGGATGGCAAAAAGATACCCTGTGAAGGTAAGCTGTGGTATCGCGGTTATGACTGTATCGAACTGGTCAACGGATTCCGCGGGGATCATTTCGGATTCGAAGAAGTGGCTTATTTACTTTTGTTCGGTAAGCTGCCGAATCGTGACGAACTGAAGCATTTTAACGATATTCTGGCATCCAGCAGAACTTTGCCTACCAACTTCACCAGAGATGTCATCATGAAAGCTCCCAGCAGTGACATCATGAATTCCCTGACCAGGAGTGTTCTGACACTGGCTTCCTATGATAAAAATTGCAGCGATACTTCCATTGAAAATGTATTAAGACAATGTCTGATGTTGATCAGTGTTTTGCCGATGATGGCAGTTTATGGATATCATGGTTACAATCATTACGTCAATGATGACAGCCTGTACATCCATCGTCCAGATCCAAACTGTTCCATGGCAGAAAATATTTTAAGAATGCTGCGTCCAGACAAATCTTATACAGAATTGGAAGCCAGAGTGTTAGATATTGCACTCGTTCTTCATATGGAACATGGAGGAGGAAATAACTCAACATTTACAACCCATGTCGTGACATCTTCAGGATCAGATACATATTCAGTGATCGCAGCTGCACTTTCATCATTGAAAGGTCCCAAACATGGAGGAGCGAATATCAAAGTTGTTGAGATGATGCAGGATTTAAGAAAAAATGTGGATGATATCAGTGATGAAAGTCAGGTAGAAGAATACTTAAGAAAACTGCTGCACAAAGAAGCATTTGACCAAAAAGGACTAATCTATGGGATGGGGCATGCAGTATATAGTATTTCAGATCCAAGAGCGCAGATTTTCAAAGCTTTTGTAAAGAAACTGGCCCTTGCAAAAGAAAGAGAAAAAGATTTCGAACTCTATTCTATGATTGAAACATTGGCACCAAAAGTAATCGCAGATGAACGAAAAATCTACAAAGGGGTCAGTGCAAATGTCGATTTCTACAGTGGATTTGTGTATAGTATGTTAGATATCCCATTGGAATTGTTCACACCGATCTTTGCGATGGCAAGAATCGTTGGATGGAGTGCCCATCGTTTGGAAGAATTAACAAATGTGGATAAGATCATTCGTCCTGCGTATCAGAGTGTACAAGATGAGAAAGAATATATTGAGATGGAAGATCGATAAAAAAGAGGGATTCCCTCTTTTTTTATGCAAAAATATAAGCTTATAAAATGAGGAAAACCGGAGACGAGGAGGGTCTCCGGTATTATGAAAAAGTATGAAAAAAAGTTTTAGCTAAGTAAGTTTGTTTGTTACTTGCTATGGTTTTAGTATACTCAGTAAATGTGAAAGAATTGTGTCTAAAAAATGATGAATTTATGTTTTTTGGTCATATTTTGAGAAATTCAGTGATTCCATATGCAACTCCGTCCTTGTCATGATGTTTTGTGATAAAGGTCGCAGCATCCTTACATTTTGAAGAAGCATTTTCCATGGCAATTCCGATACCAGCTTCTTTTAACAGATCAATGTCATTATCACCATCACCAAAGGCAGCGGTTTCTTTAGGTTTTAGATTCAAATATTCCCGAATAAAACGAAGTCCGGAATGTTTTCCGGCATCTTTATGAGAAATCTCGATCAGTTGCGAAACAGAAGAAGTAATATAGATCTCATCACAATTATATTTAAGTTCATTCCAAATGAGCTGCTTTTGCTGCTCGCCAGAGACAACAATATCCATACTGTCAATATGATCAATATGTTCTCGAATAAAAGAAATAATATCATCAATAGGAATTCTTGTAGATTGGATGTAAGGAATTGCTTGTGGAGTTGTACCATAGGAAACAGGATCTTCCACATAAGCTTTCAGGGCATAAGCTTTGCCATCAATAAAAACTTCAAGGGCAGTCTCATGCTGTTTAGCAATCTGAATTATACATTCAACGGAAGCAGGTGTCATCTTATATTCATGAAGACAGGTGCTTGTAGGAATATGGTAAATGGCAGCACCATTAGAAGTAATTGCATATTCAATTCCAGGCACAGCAAGAACATCTTTAGGCAGCGTATCAAAAGAACGTCCACTTGCGATCACAATGTGAACACCATTTTCAATTGCATGACATAAAGCATTATAATTTCCGTCAGAAAGCCGTCCACTTGCATTTAATGTTGTACGGTCAAGAGCAATACATTTTATATTCATAAGAAACCTCCAGATTTCGCATTTGTTATACATAGTCGATATTGTGTAATATATTTTACACATATGAAAATATTGTATCTTTTCTTTGAAACAATTACAATATACGAAAGGAGGAAAAATAAAAATCGTTTGGGCTTTGCCCGAGAATTTGCTATTTTTGCTAAAAAGAATCAGAATATGAAAGTGGCTTATAAAACAATGCTGGAGTTGATCAAGCAGAATGTGCACGAGGTGGATGCTACGGCACAGGTTTGGTTGTATGGGTCACGGGTACGGGGAGAAGCCCGGGAGGATTCTGATTGGGATATCCTGGTGCTTTCGCAGAAGGATACATTGTCTTTTAAAGAAGAAGAGCGTTTCATGGATCATATTTGTGAGTTGATGGTGAAGACCGGGCAGGTCATTCAGTTGTTTGCCTACGGAATGAAAGACTGGCATTCGCGTCATGCCATTACTCCTTTTTATCAAAGTGTACAATCTGAGGCTGTTTTGTTATGACAGAATGTGACGATAGTATGCTTGCTTATGTCCGTTATAGACTGGAAAAATCTCTGGAGGTTTATAAGGCA